>Ga0116226_10000985_pt1 | contig 24800 bp, 19 predicted proteins | sample S1TSphfallax_FD_89692 | JGI IMG/M metagenome (GOLD analysis project Ga0116226, IMG submission 89692) | Host-associated microbial communities from peat moss isolated from Minnesota, USA - S1T2_Fa - Sphagnum fallax MG | ecosystem: Host-associated > Plants > Peat moss > Unclassified | place: USA... | reverse complement strand
CCCGGTTTGAGTTTGAGTCTCCTGCGCGCCTTCACCGAACATCGTGCCGCCGAGGACTCCCAGGAGCGAACCGCATCCGTCGAGTCGAATTTCATTTTCGGCATGCTCTATCTATACAACAATCTGCATGTCGCACATCACCTGAAGCCCGCCATGCCCTGGTACGACATACCGCGGTTCTATCGAGAGAACCGCGCCCAACTCCTCGAGCGCAACCGCCATTTCGTGTTTCCGGGCTATGCGCACCTCGCGCGGCGTTTCTTCGTGACTCCGGTGTTCAGCCCGGTTCATCCCACCCAGGAGTGAGGCCCAGCACCCGGCCGCGCCGCACGACGCGCCTTTGATGGGGTCGCTCGCCGATCGCGTCCTCGAACGAGGCGCCGCGCACCAGCAAAAAACTCGCCTCCTCGCCTTCGCGAACCCCGTTGCGACCGTCGCCTATCCCTTGAATCAGCAGATGCACATCATCCACCTGGCCGGCGAGCGCGATGAGTTGTGCCACATCCAGTAGATCGGCGCTTCCGTAGGGGAAAAACGCATCGCGGACATTGTCGCTCGCAAATCGCAACGGTACGCCGGCGCGTGCCAGTTCCCGAAGCGGCGCAAGACCCCGCAGTTGCGGCGCGCCTTCCTGCCGGTCTTGGAGATATAGATTCGTGGTCGGCAGACCGATGACCGTGATGCGGGCCGACGCGAGTGCATCGATGACCCGCGCACGCTCCGCGCAATCCAGACTCGATAGCGCACAACCGTGGCTCAAGGTCGCCCGCCCCTCGAATCCCCGGGCCAGCACCGCGGCGGCGAAATAGCCGCTCAATGAGCGGGCCGCATCGAGATGCTCATCGAGGTGCACATCGACGCCGACATCGAGTTCAACGGCAAGATCGAGCAAAGCGTCGATCGACGCGCGCGGGTTCGGGTAGTAGGCCGGAACCGCGCCCAGCAGCGTTGGCCCCAGCGCAATGGCGGCGCGCAGTGCGTGCTGCACATCCGCATCCACCGGGTCGTACTGCGCGCCGGCGAACGCAACCACCTCGATGTCCAAGTCCGCGGCGCACGCATCGCGCGCGCCAAGCGTTCCGCGGATGCTCTTCAGTCCGGTCAATCGATTGATATCCGCGTGCGTCCGGACACGGGTGGTCCCGTGTCGGCGGGCAGCGCTGAACAGCAATAGCGCCTGCCGGGCATAGTCCGCTTCGCCAAACCCGCGAAATATCTCTTCGACCGTTTGAATGGCGTGGTCGAGCGAGGACGGTGCAGTCGACGCGCGGGTATAGGCACGATTCGCATGTACGTGCAGATCAGCCAAGGGCGGAAATAGCACCCACTCCGGCTTGCGCGCGTGACGGACGATGCGTGCGATACGGCCGCCTTCGACCACGATGTCGCAGGCAGCGTTCTCGGGAGTAGCGGCCTCGAAGGGTAAGCGCACATTGGCGAACACCTGGTCGACGTCTTCTCGTTCAGTCGATTCGATCATGCATGGCTCCCGCTGGGTGATCGATAGTGTACAGTCAGCATGGCTTCGGGGATGGATATGGAACTACGCGTTTGCAAGGTCGCGATTGCCGGATCGCTCGCACTGTTCGCCCTCTTGTGCGGGATCGATAATCTGCTGGACTACGACACGAATTTCGCATTCGTGAGCCATGTACTCAGCATGGATACGACCATTCCGGGCAATGCACTGCGCACCCGCGCCATCACGGCACCCACAGTCTGGCGATTGGGCTACGCGCTCATCATCGGGACGGAACTGCTGGTCGGCGCGTGCTACCTTGCCGCGACCGTGCAGATGACGCGAAGTCTACGGGTCGACGCCGCCCGTTTCGAGAATGCGAAGCGTCTGTTCCACGCCGCCACCGGGCTTGCCTTCCTGCTGTGGTTCACCGGCTTCATGACGGTGGCCGGAGAATGGTTTCAAATGTGGCAATCGACGGAGTGGAACGGCCAGGAACCGGCGTTCCGGTTCTACATCACGGCACTCGTCGCCGCTATTTTCGTCGGCCAGAAGGACGCCGACTGACCCGCAGGCCGCGCCCATCGCCGGGTGACTTGGAATCGCGCAAGAAGCGCGCCCACGCACGCACCACGGGCTGACCATCGCGCCGGCAATCGAGCTCGACATCGACCGCCGGGCCCTCGTCGGTTTGCGCGAAGCGGGTGATGACACCCTCATAATGAAGCACATCGCCCGGCCATACCATATCCAGAAACCGCGCCCGAAACTCGCGCACGTTGTGCGGTCCCAGCCAGTGACAGGCGTAGGTGGCCAGTGCGCCGGCGTGGTGCATGCCGACGGAAAACACGTCCGGGTAACCCAAGGCATTGGCGGCGAGAATGTCGTGGTGGCCGGAGCTATCCTCGCCGGACGCACACTGATAGCGGATCATTTCCGTGAGGGTCAACGGCGGCATGCACACCGCGCCGGGTCCTCGGCCGATGGTCAGCGCCGCATCATCGGCTGGCATGATGGCGTTGAACTGATCCCGTTTTTCGCTTCGGCGCAGCCACTCCCGCCTAGGCTTGCGCTCCGCATACGACTGCACCGGTTGTTGCTCGGTGCGTATCGACGTCGGCCGCCACTCGCAGACCAGCCGTCCGGCGGCGTCGCGAAACTCCGTCTGCATGACAAAGAACTCGAGCTGTCCCCCGGCCCTTCCCTGCTTCTTGAAATGATCGAACACCCGGGTCGACGCCTGCAAGACCGTGCCAGCGCGCGGCGGGCAGCCGTGAAAGATGAACCGTTGCTCACCGTCCAGCACCACGCCCCGCTCGGCTTTGTCGGCGCCGATGCCGGCGAGTTGCGAACCCTCCGGCGGTCGCTCCAAGATGTAACCCCAGTGATAACCCGCGGACAACAAAAAGGTGGGCGGTATCACCGCCTGTGGATCGTTCATCCAGGCCGGGTGATTCGAGTACACGCTTCTCGCGAACTGCCGGATCGGACCCCACTCCACCGGCACACGGTAATCCGGGCCGCGCAGCCCGATGATGGTACTCAAGGACCCTCCTCCCGTTCGCCGCTGGTTTCGACCAGTGCATCCACCGCCACGACCCGACCCGCACGGGTCACGATCAGCGGATTCAGATCGAGAGCGATCAACCGGTCTCGATGTGCCATTGCAAACTCCGCAACGGCGCCGCCGATCCGGCACACCGCGGTGCGCATCGCGTCAGTCAGCTTGCGCGCGACATGGAGCGCGTCCAAGGCATTGCGGATCGATGCGGCCGATGTCGGCAACAGCAGCGCCCTGCTGTCATTGAGATGCTCCGTATCGATGCCGCCCGCGCCGATAATGAGGGCGAGTCCGTAGACCGGACTCGATTTGATGCCGACGATGAGTTCGGCAATCGAGCCGCCGATCATTTCTGCCACGAGGAAGGCGTCGGCTTGGATGCCGGCGGTGCTCAATGCCTGCGAGATCCGCTGCAGCGCCGATTGCAGCTCAATGCCGTCGGCTAAGCCGACGGCGACGGCGCCTACCTGGTGTTTATGAGGCAGCGCCGCCGATATCGCCTTCAGTACGACGGGGAAGCCGATGCGCTCGGCGGCTGCGGCCACCTCGTGTGCTTGACACCGCTCGCGACGCGGAAACGATATCTCACCCGAGGACAGCCAGCGCATGGAATCCCACTCGTTCCACACTCGGCGGCTTCCTTGGAACTGGACGGGGGTGGGCAGGGTCGGGTCGCCGGGCTTGCCCGCCGCAAGCTGCGATCGCTCACCGCAACGTGCCGCGGCGGCGACCGCGAACAGCGCCTCATCCAGTCCTTGCAGCGCCGCGAGACCGTTCCTCCGGCACAGTTCCTGCGCGTCGCGGGACATGTTCTCCGGCATCAAGGAGACCAAGGCCGCCGGTATGCGGGCTTCACGGGTCGCCGTGATCCAGGCGCGCAGGACCGGGCTGCCCTGCGGGCCGAACTCGGTCCAGTCCGAATGCATCAGTGCGACATCGAAAGCGTCGGACAACAGGGTGCGAAAGCAGTCGGTCAGCGCGGGCTCATTCTCGAGCGTGAGGCCGACTTGACCGGTATAGGCGGCGTTGTGGTCCAGGGGGTTCGACACGTGCGCGAACTCAGGCAGCTGCGGGCGCAGCCGCCGGGCCATCTCGCCGCTGGGCGTGGGCAACTCCAAGCCGCAATCCGCCGCCGCATCGGCATAGAGAGCGCACGCGGCGCCGCTGCTCGTGGCAACCACCACCCGCCTGCCCCGTACGGGCCCCCAGGCAGCCACCGCCTTCAGCGTTTCCGTCATTTGCGGCAGCGAGCGCACGCGGATCAACCCCAAGCGCTCGCACAGTGCATCGAACAGCTCATCGTCTCCGGCCATCGAGCCGGTATGGGTCGCGGCGAGTTGCATCCCGAGCTGCGTACGCCCGGACTTGAGCGCCACGACGGGAACATCATGTTGTCGCGCGATACCGGCCGCGATGCTGAGACTCGCGACGTCGCCAGGATCCTCGATGAACAGACCGACGGCGCGGATGCGCGGATCGGGCGCGAGCACAGTCAGCCACTCGGCGGGTCCCAACACCGTTTGGTTGCCGGTGGACGCAATGATGGCCGGTGCGAGACCACGGCGATCGCGCACCAACAGGCTGCCAACGCCACCGGACTGCGAGACCAAAGCGACGCCGTCGGACTGCCGTACCGGTTGATGATCGTTCATCGGCCAGAGCGCCAGACCGTCGAGACGGTTGAGCAGGCCGTTCGAATTCGGCCCGAGCAAGGCGAGGTCCCCCGCCCCGGCGATCAGCCGGCGCTCCAAGTCCCGGCCCTCGACACCGAGCTCACGAAAGCCCGCCGCGAAACAGACGACGCCGCCGGCACCCATCGCGGCAAGAGCCTCGACCGCTGTCACCGTCAAGTGACGGTTGACGCCCAGGAAGGTCGCATCCGGCGCCTCCGGCAAATCGGCGATCGACGGTACGCAGCGTATGCCGCCAATCTCGGCATACTTGGGATTGACGACGTGCACCGCACCCCGAAATCCGGATGCCTCGAGTATCTTGAGCGACTGCGCCAAGGCCGCCCCACCGACCAGCGCAACCGATTTCGGTTGCAACAGCCGACGCAAATTCAACAGCAGCTTATCGTTCATGTCGCAAACCACCACCGCTCGATGCACTTCCAGCCATCGAGATCGAGGTTGGAACCGATCACCGGCTCGTGCGCCACGCCCGAGCCGCGCGCCATCACATAATTCGCAAACATCGGCACGATAACCCCTCCTTCATCGCTCACCAGTTGCTGCATCTCTCGGTACATGGCCCGCCGTGTGTCCGGGTCGAGTTCAGCCCGCGCCGCCAGCAGCAGCGTATTGAATCGCTCGTTCTTCCAATGCGTGTCATTCCAGGGCGCGGTACGGGCGTATACCTCGCTGAACATCCAGTCCTCCGAGGGTCGTCCCTGCCAGAAGCACATGACGAACGGCTTCTTGTTCCAGACGTTGGTCCAGTAGCCATCGTCGGTCTCGCGTACCACCTGGATGTTGATCCCGGCTCTGGCGGCCTGCTCTTTGAAGAGCACGGCGGTGTCGACCGCACCTTTGAACGCCGCGTCGGCCGCCGACAGGTCGACCCGCAGCGAGGTCAGACCCGCACGGCGAAGGTAGTACCGTGCCTTGTCGGGATCGTAGGCTCGCGGCCGCACGTCCGGCGCGAAGTACTTGTTGGCGGGTGTGATCGGGCTATCGTTGCCGACGGTTCCGTGACCATGGAGGACGGTGCGCACCAAGGCATCGCGGTCGATGGCGTACTTGAGTGCCAGGCGAATGTTGAGGTCGCTGAAGGGCGCCACGTCGGTGAACATGGGCAACGTGTACTGTTGGGTGGAGACGACCTCATCGATGACCACATTGGGGTACTGCCGCAGCAGCTGCAACGACTTGAGATCCGGACGCTCGATCAGGTCGAGCTGTCCGGTAATGACCGCGTTCGTGCGGGCGGCGATATCCGCGACGTGGATCAATTCCACGTCATCGAAATGCGCCCTGCCGCGCTTCCAGTAATGTCGATTGCGTTTGAGCACCATCCTGACGCCGCGCTCATGCGAAACCAGGGTGTACCCGCCCGTGCCGTTCGCCGCCTCCCAATCGATCTTGCCGTCCGTGGCGGCACCGATCACCAGGTGATAGTCCGTACAAAGCACGGGAAAATCAGCGTTGCCGCCCGACAAGGTGAAGATCACCCGATTCCGGCCATCCGCTTGCAGATCGATGATGGCATCGACGATCGGCTTGGCCGCCGACATCGACAGCCGGCCGCGATGATGGTTGAAGGACACGACGACATCCTCGGCATCGAGCGGCTTGCCGTCGTGGAAGACGACGTCACGGCGCAGGGTGAACACCCAGGTCTTCGCATCACGCGACGACTCGACGGATTCCGCGAGTTCGCAGCAAAGCTGATTGTCGGGTCCGATTTCCATCAGATTGTTGTAGACCGCACCCCATAAGCCGACGATCACCAGGTCTCCGGTTCCCCAGGTTGCCGGATCATGCGAGTCGCCGATATTGCCCTCCCCGAGCCCGATGCGGAAACGGCCGCCGGGCTTCGGCGTCAGCTGCGCATCAGCGCCCCGGCTCGCACTCAAGGTGAGCGCACCGGCGGCTCCCAACAGCACGGCACGCCGCGAGACGCCGGTCGCCGCCTGCTGCCATCGGCCATGAGTCAATGTCCACCTCGCCGCCGCGCCAGCAGGCCATCGAGCCAATCAGGATCCATTTCAGGGACGCTCGATAACAATAACTCAGTGTAGGGATCGTACGGCGGAGCCAGTACCTGGTCGCGAGAACCGCTGCGCACGACGCGACCCGCCTGCATCACCGCAACGTCATCGGCGATGGCCCGAACGATGGTCAGATCATGGGTGATGAACAGATAGGCCAGATTCCGCTCGCGCTGCAAACGGGAGAGCAGATTCAACGTGTCCTGGGCGACGATCGTGTCGAGTCCCGAGGTCACCTCATCGCAGATGACCAGCGAGGGCTCGGCCGCCAGCGCGCGGGCAATGCACACCCGTTGCTTTTGACCGCCAGACAGCTCACCCGGGAATCGATCCGCATAACGGTCGGGATCCAATTCCAATTCCGCCAACAATTCCCGCATGCGCCTCTGGCGCGCGGCGCCGCGGAGGCCGTGATACAGCGTCAGCGGCCGGCCGATGGCATCGCCCACGCGTTGGCGGGGATTGAGCGCCGTATCGGGGGACTGGGCAATGAGCTGAATGCGGCAGAGCTGTGCGCGCGAGCGGCGTCGATAGCCTCCCGCAAGGCTTTCGCCGGCAAATTCCAATGCACCCGTATCGGCAGCCATTGCACCCGCGATCACCTTGGCGAGCGTTGACTTCCCGGACCCCGACTCGCCGACGACGGCCAGCGTCCTGCCGGCGTGAACCTCGAGCGTCACCTCCCGCAGCACCGGGCTGCGGGCATACGACGCATTGATGTCCTTGGCCCGCAGCAAAGGCGCCGCCGCCTCCTGACACATCGGTTTGGGAGCGGCACGAAATTCGTGCGCCGCCCACAGGGAGCGCGTATATGCCTCGCGCGGTGCGCGGAGCATCTCCCGCGTCGCCGCCTCTTCGACCACCTGCCCGTGGCGAAGCACCATGATGCGATCCGCCATTTGCGCAACCAACGCCAGATCGTGGCTGATGAAAATGGCTGCCGTGCGGCTCGATGCGATCACGTCGCGGATCGCCGCCAGCACATCGATCTGGGTGGTGACGTCGAGCGCCGTGGTCGGTTCGTCGAAGATGATGAGATCAGGCTCGGGCACCAGGGCCATCGCCGTCATCGCGCGTTGCAACTGACCGCCCGACACATGATGCGGATAGCGCCGGCCGAGCGCGCCCGGATTCGGCAACTGCAGTCGGGAGTACAACTCGATGAGACCCTCCGTCACGGCGCGTCGCCCCTGCCGCCCGCGCCCGAGCGCCACTTCGATGGACTGATCGAACAAGCGCCGTGCCGGATTGAAGGCCGCCGCCGCCGACTGCGCCACGTAGGCGATGCGGACCCCGCGCATCGATCGACGCTGGTGTTCGCTCGAGCGGGTCAAATCGACCCCATCGAAGACGATCGCGCCCGCCGCGATACGCAAGCCCTCGCGGGTATAGCCCATCGTCGCCAGACCCAGCGTCGACTTGCCGGAGCCGGATTCACCCACCAGCCCGAGGATGGTGCCCCGCTGCAGGTCAAGGTCGATGCCGCGAAGAATCTCGGTCGTGCCGGCCGAAACGCTGGTACAGATCGACAGTCCGCGGATGCTGAGCAACGCCTCGCCCAAAGGCTTACTCCCGTAAACCACTGGCTTGATGGACCAGCCAGTCGACGATCAGATTCACCGCCAGGGTCAGCAAGGCGATGGCCGCGGCGGGTATGAGCGGCGACATCTGACCGTAGGAAATCAAGGTCGCGTTGTCGCGCACCATCGATCCCCAATCGGCCGCCGGCGGCTGGATGCCCAGCCCCAAAAAACTCAACGTCGCGATGAACAGGAACACGAAGCAGAAGCGCAGTCCGAACTCAGCGATGAGTGGCGCGCCGGCATTTGGCAGTACTTCCCGAAATATGATCCACACGAGGCCTTCACCGCGCACCCGTGCCGCCGTGACGAAGTCGACGGCGCCGATCGCGTACGCCAACGCCCGCGCAAGGCGGAAAATTCGAGTCGCTTCGATCATCGCGATGATCGCGATCATGCTGAACGTCGACGTGCCGAGTATCGCCAACAACAACAGGGTCAAGATCAGGGATGGCACGGCCATCAGCACGTCCACCAAGCGTCCAAGCACCTGGTCCACCCAGCCACGCAGAGTTCCGGCAACCAGCCCCAAGGTACCGCCGACGACGGCGGCGAGCACGGTCGTGATGATGGCGATACCAATGGTATTGCGGGCACCATACAGCAGCCGGCTGAGCACATCGCGTCCCAGATCATCGGTACCGAGCCAGTGCTGCGCGCTCCAAGCGGCAAACTCCACGCCGACCACTTGCGTTTCACCGTAGGGCGCGAGTATCGGCGCAAGCACGGCCACGACCCCATAGGCGACCACGACCGCCGCGCCGAATCGGGCGGACGGAGGTGCAGTCTTGAAAAGACCCAATGTGCGCGCCATGCGAATGACGACTAACTCCGTGGATCGCAGAGGATGGACATCAGGTCCGCCACCAGATTGAGCGTGATGTAAGTCGCCGCAAAGATCAGACAGGACGCCTGAACCACGGGCACATCCCGCTTCGACACTGAGTCCACCATCAATTGACCGAGACCGGGGTAGGTGAATACCACCTCGACGACGACGACGCCGACGATCAAATACGCCAGATTCAACACCACCACGCTGACGATGGGCCCCAGCGCGTTGGGCAGCGCATGACGGACGATGACACGCCACGGATGCAATCCCTTGATGCGCGCCATTTCGATGTAGGGGCTGGCGAGCACGTTGACGATGGCAGCCCTGGTGAGGCGCGTCATATGGGCGGCCACTGCGAGAGTCAACGTCATGACGGGAAGCACGGTTTTGTGCAGCCGTTCCGGCAGCGGCGTATCCGCCCCGACGACGGCGAGACTGGGCGCCCAGCGGGCTTTGACCGTGAAGAGATAGATCAGCAGATAGGCGATCAGAAACTCCGGCAGGGATATCGCAAACAGGGTGAAGAGGTTGATCGCCGTGTCGGCGGGCCGCCGTCGGTAGAATGCGGCGACGATGCCGAGACCCACCGACAGCGGAATCGAGACGACGGCCGCAAAGCTCGCGAGAAACAGCGTGTTGAGCAAACGGCCCGTCGCGATCTCGGCGATCGGCCGGCCGCTCGCCAGCGAACGACCGAAGTCGCCATGCAAGATGCCCGACATCCACGCCACGTAGCGTTGGCCTATCGGCCGGTCGAGGCCAAGATCATGACGAATATTCGCCACCGCCTCGGGTGTGCCGGCCTGCCCCAGCATCTGCTGCGCGACATCGCCCGGCAGAAGATCCATTGAAAAGAAAACCACCGCCGACACCGCCACCAGCGTCAGCACACCGAGGGCCAGTCGGCTCAAGATCATGGACGTGAAGTCAGGCATACTTGCCGCCATGAACGAGCCCAAGGCGAACGCCAAGAAGAAGCAGACTCGTGACGAAGTGATGCATGCCATTCGTCGCGCGGCGATCGCCGAATTCAGTCAACATGGGTTTGCGGGTGCATCGACGCAGGCCATCGCCGAGCGCGCCGGCCTGCGCAAATCCGCGCTGCACTACTACATCGAAGACAAAGAGGCGCTGTATGCCGATCTGCTCGGTGAACTGATGGCCGTGTGGATGACGCTCGTCGAGTTCGACGACGAGTTGGACGCGCCCGCGGACATACTCGCAAGGTACATCCGGCAAAAGCTCGAGTTCACCTTCGCGAATCCCGAGCTGTCGCGGATTTTCACGACCGAATTGCTGAGCGGCGGTCACCGTCTGGAAAAATTCTGGCCCGGTGCCGTGGGCAACACGAACCGCACCGTCGCCATGATCAGGAAATGGGTCAAGGCCGGAAAGATCCGCAATTTGGACCCATGGCTGCTGATGATGCACCTGTGGGCCATGACCCAGTACTACGCGGACTACGCCATTCAAGCCGAGAAGATGCTGCGCAAGCCCATGACCGACCGGGCGTTGCAAGCGCATGTTTTGGACGAGTTGGTCGCCTTCGTGCTTGCCGGCTGCGGTTTGCATTCGTTGAAGCCCAAATAACGGCGAAGCTCGTTCGCTGCCGACCGTGGAACCCAAGGGTAGGAAACTATCGTACTCATACTTGACCGATTGTTCAAACCATTCGGTCAGTTTTTGTGCTACGGTTTGGCGATGGATGTCGCCCAGCCACTTGCCCGCTATGCCGCGTATCGACGGGCCGGCGACTTCGTGTTCCTGTCGGGCGTCATCGCCGTCAATCCGTCGATCGGACTCATCGTCAGGGGCTTCGACGACATCAGCGCCGAGGCCGCGGCGCTCATCGGGCGCACCGGCGAATTCTCCGTCGATGCCAAGCAGGGACCGATCCTGGCGCAGAGTTGGTATGTCCTCGACAGCATTCGGCGCACAGTGGAAAGCCTCGGCGGCGGAATGAACGACATTCAAAAGCTCGTACAGTACTTCAGGAATCTGGACCACTTTCCCTACTACAGCGCCGTACGGAAACTATTTTTCCCGGAGCTCTCGCCCGCCTCGACGGTCGTCGAGGTCAGCGGCCTGTTACCGACCGACGACATCCTCATCGAAGTCGAAGCGACGGTCTATCTCCCGCCCGGCGCCCACCCGCCCGGCGCCCCACCGCCCCGCACTGACGGCTGAACCATGCTGCACGGATACACGCCGGCCAAACGCTTCCTGCCCTATTTGAGCTGGGTGGAGATCGATTCTCTGGTCGACCGCGAGAACACGGTCATCGTCCTGCCCGCCGGGGCGATCGAGCAGCACGGGCCGCACCTGCCTTGCGCGGTCGATAGCGTCATCGCGGCCGGTGTGGTCGGCCACGCCCTGTCGATCCTGCCCGACGAGGTGCCCGCGTATGCGCTGCCACCGATCACCTATGGCAAGTCGGACGAGCACCTGCATTTTCCAGGGACCTTGACCCTGACCGGCGATCTCCTGTTGCACACGGTGCTCGAGATCGGTGAGTCCGTTTACCGGTCCGGCTTTCGCAAATTGTTGATCGTCAACGCGCATGGCGGCCAACCGCAACCGCTCGACATGGCCGCACGTGAACTGCGCTTGCGCCACGGCGATTTTGTTCTCATCCCACGGTCCGCCTGGGCCGTGCCGCATGATGAGAGCTTCATGTCGGATCATGAGCGCCAGTTCGCCATGCATGCCGGTCATGGCGAAACCGCTCTGATGATGGCGCTGGCGCCCGATACGGTGCGTATGGACCGCGCCACGGTGAATGTGCTGGAACCCTTTCCCTGTCCAACCTTGTCGAGCACCCGACCTGCGGCCGCCTGGTGCGCTCGTGATTTCGGTCCGAGCGGCGTCATCGGTGACCCGACGGGTGCGACCCGCGAACAGGGTCTCGCATTGCTCGACCAGTTGGGCACGAGTTGGGCCCGGGCCATCGGCGAGGTATATCGCATGAAATGGCCGGTGCGGCAGGCGACAAGGCCACCGTGACGCAACGTGCCGACCGAGTCGACGTCCTGGTCAAGTCGCTGCCTGAGCTCGACTGGTGCGCGAATCCCGCCGAGATCAAACGCAAATCACTCGATTATTATTGGTTCAGTCCGGTCCTGCGACGAGAGCTCGAGGCCAAATCGGCGGATGCGGTGGTCCGACCACGAAATATCGACGAACTCCGGCGGATCGTTGCAGGGTGTGTAGGCGAGAATCTGCCGGTGACCCTGCGAGGCGGCGGAACCGGAAACTACGGTCAGGCCATACCGCTCGACGGGGGCGTGGTCATCGAAATGACGGCATGCGACCGGCTGCTCTGGCTCAAACATGGCGTCGCGCGGGCTCAAGCCGGCATCAAACTCGGGGCGCTCGGTGAGCTGCTGGCGCCTCAGGGGTGGGAACTGCGTTGCATGCCCTCGACTTACAGAATGGCGACGCTGGGCGGCCTGTTTTGCGGCGGCTTCGGTGGCATCGGCTCCATCACCTACGGTCCCTTGAGCGCCCCGGGCACGGTGCTCGGCATCCAAGTCATGACCGTCGAAGCCGAACCGCGCGTCATCGAGTTGCGATCCCCCGAGGCCATGCAGCATGCCCACACCTACGGGACGAACGGCATCATTCTGGAATTGGAGATTGCGCTCGCGCCGGTCCACGAGTGGGATGAACACTTCATTACTTTCGACGATGCCGACGCCGCGTTCAACGTGGCGCAGGCGGTCGCGCAAGCCCCCGGACTCATCAAGAGGGAGACGGCGCTTTTCGCCCCTTCGGTCGCCAAGTACTTCAAAAAACTTGCCCCCCATAGGGAGGCGGCGGAGCATGCGGCCATCGTCGTGCTGGCGGCATCGAACCGCGAGACGCTCGAGGCTCTCGTCAACCAGGCCGGCGGCCGGATCGCCTTCCGGCAGAGCAGCGAGGAGGCGAGGACAAGGCAGCACTCTTTGCTCGAGTATTGCTGGAACCACACGACGCTGCATGCCCTGCGCAGCGATAAATCGCTCACCTATTTGCAGACCACCTACGAATATGGGCGGGAGCGCGAACAACTCGCCGCGATCGCGCGGCAAACCGGCGATGAGGTCTTGCCGCATCTGGAATTCATCCGCGATGAGCAAGGACGCGTGGTTTGCAGCGGACTGCCGCTGGTCCGCTACACCACCGAGAAACGCCTGCGTGAACTCATTACGTTACATCGGGAGTGCGGCGTCGGCGTCAAGGATCCGCATGTCTATACGCTGGAAGACGGCACCCGTCACGGCGCCATGAGCCCGGCGAGTTTGGCGGCCAAGCGTCGCTTCGATCCCGGCGGGTTGCTCAATCCCGGAAAGGTGCGCTCCTGGGTGACCTCGAAGGAAAGCTGAAAGAAGATTTTGCGGGCTTGCAGTTTTTTTTCACCAAACTCCTGCGAACCGTCGTTAGGTAGGCAGGGGCGGCCCGATGGCGGTGACCGCCCCCATCCTAACAACCGACATTTGGAGACCCTCATGAACAAGCAAGTCACTTTCATCAAAGTTCTGGCCTTGACCGCGATTGCCGTGGGTTCGATGAACACCGCGAATGCGGCGATTTTCTTCCGCACCCGAGTCGTCGTCGCCCCGGTCGTCGCTCCCGTCGCCGTCGCCCCCGTGGCGGTGGCGCCGGTGGTTGCCGCCCCGGTGGTTGCTGCTCCGGTGGCGGCCGCGCCGGTCGTCGCGGCGCCCGCGCCGGCCGCGGTAGTTGCCGCGCCAGTGGTGGCCGCGCCGGTGGCTCCTGTGGTCGTTGCTCCGGTAGTCGTGCCCACCTGTCGGTTGGTGTCGGTCCCGGTGGTCAATGCCTTCACGGGAGTCACCTACTTGGTACCTCGCCGGGTCTGCAACTAACCCTTCGAATCGCGGTCGATTTTCAATAATCAGTCGCCGCGGATAGCCTATCCGCGGCGACTAGAATAACGTGAGAATTTTTCAGGAATCAGCCATGTCGAACGAAGCCAAACTGCCGGACTTCAATCAATTCAGCCGTTGGCTGGCGTCGCGAATGAATCGCCCGGGCATCACGGCCGAACGCTACCCTGAGCTGGAGTCGGCCGCACGCGACGCACGCCATGAGTTTCTCGAAACCCGCCGCGAGTCGATGCCGCAGTCGTCGAGCGCACAGGCGGACGGGGGCGTCGACGCCGAGGGTTCCGTCGAGGTACTGCAACTGCTGGCGGCTGCGCAGAGCGATGCGTCGCTGCCACCCGAAATCACCACGCCGCGGGGCTTTCGTATCAGCTTTGCCGACGAGGACGACACCGACGGCACGCCTTCCTCGATGGTTGTGCTGGTCACCTGCCCGCCCGAACTCAGCACGTCCATTGAGGGCAAAATGGTGTATCTGTGGAAGGATGAAGAGCGGTTCGAGCTGGGGCAATTCGACGCCGAGGGCAAGGCGATCGGCACGCTACCGGCCGGCGTCGAGATTTCGGCCGCTGATTTCACTCAGGGGAAGGTCAAGCTGGAGGCACCGGACGCGGAGTAAAGCCTTGCCAGAACTGCTCGAACTACTCCTCGAGCAGGCGCGCCTCAAGATGCGTGCTGTACCAGTCGACGAATTGCGCAACGCCGCCTTCCTGGATGGACGAATACGGTGCCGGCTCATAGACCGGCGAATTCACGCCGATCTGGTTTTCCTGACAGACACGGCGGTCCTCGTCGTTCGTTGCCAGCCAGACCTCGGTCAGCCGCTTCAAATCGTAGTCGCGACCTTCAACCGCATCCTTGTGCACCAGCCACTTGGTCGTCACCTGGGTGGTGGTCGGGCTCAGCGGCAGCACCCGGAAGGTGACGGCATGATCCGCCATCACGTGATTCCAGGTGGTCGGAAAATGGAACAGCAACAGGGTGCCGACGTCCTTCTCCGTGACCTTGTCGGCCAGCCGCCGGCTCACCGCCGCTTGCCCGTCCATGGTGTAGCAGGTCATGCCCTCGAGCAGTGGATAACGCACGGTGCGGCACTGGCCGTCGGCGGAGATCTTGAACTGGCTGGGCAGGCCCAAGCTTTCCCAGTGCTGCCAGCGGGCGGCAATCTGCGGGTTGCTGAACCCACCATCGACACCCGTGATGGTCGGATCCTCAGGGAAGGTTCGGATCAGCTCAGGATGGTTGGCCGCGCAGTGATAGCACTCGCGATTATTCTCCCACACGAGCTTCCAATTCGCGTTCTCGATGATGGTGGACTCGTAGGCCACCCGGGTCTCATGCAGAGCATGCGGCAGAAAGTACGGCTCGAGCTGTTGGCGCACGGGGGTAAAGTCCGGCGCCACTTTCCCGAGGCAAATGAAGATGTAGCCGCCGACACTCTCGCAGTGCACCGGCTTCAATCCATATTGCGATTTATCGAAGGTGGGCCCCATGTCCCGCGCCGCGAGCAGGCGACCGTCGAGGGCATAGGTCCATTGATGATAGGGGCAGACCAGCCGTGCCGATGTGCCATGTTCCTCCGGACAAATCCGCGAGCCGCGATGACGGCAGGAATTATGGAAGGCGCGCAAGCCACCCTCTCGATCGCGGACCACGATCACGGGATAGTCACCGACCTGCACGGTCAGGTACTGGCCCGGGGTGAGGACTTCGCAATCGTGGCCGACGAACAGCCAATCCCGGTACCAGATCAGCTCCAAATCGATCTGGTAGTCCTCGGCTTTGGTGTAGAAATCGCGCTCGAGCGCGGTCGCGGGCTTGCGCCGACGCAGTCGGTTCAACATATCGCGGCGGGCGTCCGACATCGCGGGTGCTTCGGGATTCAATCGAGCATTCATGAGCGGTTCCTGGCTTTCGCCTAAGCTTTCAGATGCGAGCCACCATAGCAACAATGACCCCGGCGGCGTTGCCATGAAGCGACCTGTTCCACAATATAAACGACAAGGGTCTCATAAACGACGAGGGCGTCTGGAACGACCAGGGCGTCCGCTGCTTCGCCGGCTCGCCGGGTTCGCTGCGCTGACGGGGATCATGTGGACCCTTGCGGTGAGCGCCGGCGAGCCAAGCGCCGGTGAGCCCGCGCTGCCCCTGCACGCCTGCCGCGACGGCGCCGCCTACTGCGGTTACCTGCCGCGGCCGCTCGACCCGTTGGGTCGTGTCCCCGGGATCATCCGGATTTACGTGGAGTTCTATCCACATTCCGCGCCCGGCGCCGCCGACGGCTCGCTGGTTGCCACCGAAGGCGGCCCCGGCTATCCCGCGACTCTCTCGCGGGACGACTATCTGGCGCTGTTCCGCCCGCTGATGGCCCATCGGGACGTGCTGCTCATGGATAATCGCGGCACCGGCCGATCAGGCGCCATCGACTGCCATGCCTTGCAAACCGCCGAGCAATGGACCGAGGCCGGCGTGGCCGCCTGCGGCGAATCCTTGGGGCCCCGCGCGGCCCTTTACGGTACAGCCTTTGCCGCCGACGATCTCGCCGCCGTCTTGAGCGCACTCAAGATCGCCAAAATCGATCTCTATGGCGATTCCTATGGCACCTACTTCGAACAGGTATTCGTCACCCGTCATCCTGAACTCATAAGGAACGTGGTGCTCGACGGCGCCTACCCGCTCGACGGCCCCGACTATGCCTGGTATCCGACCTACGCCCCCGCCATGCGCGACAAATTCAACTTGAGCTGCCGGCGCGCCGCGGAGTGCGCCGCGTTGCCCGGATCCTCCCTGGATCACATCCAGCCGGCACTCGACGCGCTGCGCCGCGCGCCCTTCACCGCCGACGGCAGCGATGTCGATGGCGTCCGACGGCATTTCGACGCGAATGCCGCGAAGCTTGCCATCGTGATGTTTGCCGCAGCGCCGGCCGAGATCACCGTCGCCGAAACCGATGCGGCGGCGCGCGCCTTCGCCAGCGGCGATCGGCTGCCGCTGCTACGCCTGATGGCGGAGACCACGGCAGCCGTGGATTCCCGCGACCCGAGCGCCGATCCGACGGCATGGAGCGCCGGCTTGGCCGCCGCCGTCATGTGCGGCGATCCGCCGCAGATCGTCGACATGCGCCTGGAAGTCGACGCCCGTCGCGCCGATCGCGATCGCGTCCTCGCAGCAAGGCGCCGCGATCATCCGGACACCTATGCCCCGTTCACCATCGATGAATTCCGCGCCATGCCCCTGGATTACAGTTTCCTCGATCAATGCGTCGGCTGGCCGGTGGCGCCTGCCGCTCATCCCGCCGGCACCGTCGCTGCGCACGCCATCTATCCCGATGTGCCGGCTCTGGTGATTTCCGGCGAACTCGATGACATCACGACGCCCACCGATGGCGCGGCCGTGGCCGCCGCCTTTCCACGCGGGGTGCAGGTACGGGTCGCCAACAGCTTCCATGTCAACGCCCTCCCCCGCGCGCGTGCCGATTGCGCAGCGCGCATCGTCCGGCACTTCCTCACAACCGGCGAGACGGGTCCCACCGATTGCGCGACGAGTGTGCCACCCGTGCGCTTGGTGCCACGATTCGCCCTAAATTACGCCGAACTCACTCCCGCGACGCCCCGCCCCGGCAACGCGGCCGATGCTGCCGCGCTGCGGCTCGCCGCCGCCACCGCCGCCACCTTGGGCGACGTGTTGGCGCGCGCCAAGATCAACAGCAGCGGTCACGGTGTGGGCCTGCGCGGCGGCACCTTTCGGGTCACCGGGCAACGCCGTCTGATGCAAGTGACGCTCAACGACGTGCGCTGGGCTCAAGATCTCGCCGTGTCCGGCAACGTGGAGCGCACGGCGGGCCGCAACGGTAGGGTGAGCGCACGATTGACCGTCACCGGTGACGCCCTAGGCAAGGCGGGCGAGACTCGCGGCGAGTTGCGGCTCCGCTGGCGGGATGGCATCGACGCCGCTGCTGTCGAGATCGACGGGCATTTGGGCTCGGTCGCGGTGCACGCATCGAGCCCTGCGCCTTGAAGAATGCTAGTCCTGGTCGTTATAGGCCTGTTTGCCGAATCGATAGGACAGCCGAACACCGAACACCCGCGGTTCGTTGATGGTTTGCCGCAGGTCGAAGTTGCCTTCGTTGGTGTAGATCACCGCCGTCTTGTTGGTGAGATTGGTGATGTAGAACTCGGCCGTCACATGCTGCGCTGTTTGATTCACGCCCAAGCGCAGATTCATCACCGAATAACCGGGTTGCAACACCCGCGGTAGACCATTCGAGCCGTTGGTCTGCAGGTCATTCCACATGTCGCCCTTGTGTGCGACATCGTACTGCACGTAACCCTTCAAGGTCTCCTCGAGGGGCTTCTCGTAGCGAATGTTGCCGCTCCAACTGAAGTACGGCACATACGGCAGTCGCTCGCCGGGCTGCACCTGGAAATTAGCGTTGTAATAATTGTCGCTGGTCACGCGCGAGTCATTGTAGCTCGCGGACAGATCCATGCTGAGATTCGAAGTCGGCTGGTATTTGACCTCCGACTCCATGCCGTAAACCCGCGCATCGCCGATATTCGCCGTGTAAGTGGACGATGGGCAAATGGCCGGATCGAACACGGTCGTCTGCAGGTTCTTCCACGGCATGTAGTAGAAGGCGCCGTCGAAGGTGAGATGTCGGTCGAGCAGCGAGGATTTCCAACCCAGCTCATAGTTGGTCAGGGTATCAGGTGTGAAATTCCCCTCGGCACCCGACTTGATGCATCCCGATGGCAATCCCACATTGGCGCCGCCGTCGCGGAAGCCCTGCGCCGCGTCGGCATACACCAAGAGAGTATCGAGCACGTTATAGCTCACACCCACCTTGCTGTTCCACTTGTGCGACGCGCCGGGCCCATCCGCCAGCGACTGCGGCGAATACCAGAAACCACCATAGCTGTAGTTGTTGAAGTGTGACTGAAAATGCACCGTGCCCGCCTCGAGGTGCAGTCGCGGCGTGACGTCGAAAGTCAGGTTGGCGAATTCCGTGACCTGCGTGTAGTCGGAGCGCCCTTGGTAACTGTACCAATCGTCGGGGCGCGGCGGCTGCGCACCGGCGTTGTAGTAATAACTCGCCGTCGCTTGATAGGCCTCGCCATTCGGCTGCAGTCCAGGCATGGCGTAGTACTGGCTCTCGAGCTCGCGCGTCTTTTCCCAATAAGTACCCACCAGCCAGTGAAAGATCCCCCCTTCCTTCGATTGCAGGCGCAGCTCGTCGGACCAGCGGTCGATGTTGTAGATGTCATCGAACCACTGGTTCGGCGTCTTGCAGCCGCTATAGGGCAGCGTGCCGCCGGATGAGACGGGATCGGTGAGGCAGTCATAACCCTGCTGCGAAGCCGCCGAAAGCGAGCCGGTGTTAATGTACTGCATGTACTCGGAGTACTCATTCACATAGTGCTGATCCTGAGCCCAGAAAGTGCTGGCAAAAACGAGATCGCCGATGCCCACGTCACCGTCAAGATGGAAGTCCAGCGTCTTGGTGAAGTACTCCTTGTTCTCCGGGCCGAAGCGAATCACGTTGTCCTGGCCGATCGATCGAACCGGCCCATCGGGTAAGTTCCCGAGGTAATCGACCGCGCCTCCCGTGCTGGTATTCTCATCCCACGCGCCATGGGTGAGCATCTTTTGATAGCTGGTGGTGAGCGTCGCCTTCCAGCCATCGGCGATCACCTGGCCGAGCGCCACACGAAAGCCGCTGACTTTTTCGGTGTTGTAGTCGTGGCCCGCCCACTGCGAATTATTCGACACCGTGCCATTCACCCAGTTCCGGGTGGTATCCAGGTTGTTGATGAATCCGCCGTGGTAATCCGTGTACGCGGAAATGCGCAATGCGGTCCAGTCTTCGATCAGCGGAATATTCACGAAAGCCTCGACGACGGTATTCTCCTTCGCCGCCTCGATCTTACCGGTGTCGAAATCGACGCCGGCGCTGAAGGCCTTGGGATCGGGCTTGTTGGTCACGAAACGCAGCGCGCCGGCCATGGCACCCGCACCGAAGGTCGTGCCCTGGGGGCCGTTCAGCACTTCGATCTGCTGAATGTCGTAAAGATGAAGATCCGGTACCGTGCCGTAGTAATTCATCGACATGTCGTCGACCAGAAACGCCGTCGTCGCCGCGCCCGATTCATTCGGATTGCTGCCGTCCGACACGCCCCGCATCACGAAGGTCTGGGTTCCGGGACCGGCGCTCACGAAGGAAATCGACGGTGTCATCGTTGCGTAGTCTTCGAATTGCGAGATGTTGAGATTCTGTAGGTCCTTCGACGTGTAGACGTCGATGCTCAAGGGAACGTCCTGCAGGTTTTCCGCGCGCTTGCGAGCCGTGACGATCACTTCGTCGAGGGTCGAAGAATCGCTGCCGGAATCCGCATCCAACGCCGTCGCACCGTGCCAGGCAGCCGCCCCCGACAAGACTGCCGTGATGGCGAGCGCGAGTTTCGAGCGTGCGAAACGGGGACGGTCGACCGGTATGGCATGGGTGGCAGGAACGGAGCCGTCAGCTGCCACGGCGCGGCCGGCTGATGAGGTGCGGTCAGCGGAGCCGCGCCCCGACATCCGCTTGACCACGGAACACGCTGCATTTCTGCGCATGAGTCATCCCCTTCTTTTTTTGGCACGCTGCCGCGTGCATCTAGGGCCCGATCATGTCCTGCCGGCCCGTTGGCTGTCAACGCATTGGCGAAACGGCAATGATCGATCGTTCAACAAGGGGGAATTGCCGAAATGGCATCAATCCTCGAAGCGCCCCAATGCGTCGCCCAACGCGCACCGAAGCGGTGCGAGCTCAGCCTCAAAATGTTTCCAGTAGCCTATGCCGGCGGTGTAGAGCGGCTGGCGTACTTGTTCCGCGCTCGCGGTGCGCACGGGCCGTTTGGTTTCGTGAAACGCCAGGCAGGCGGGCTCGAATTCCAGCGCACAGTGCTCGAGCAGCCGGCGGATGTGCGTCTCGGGATCGCGCACCAGATGTTCGTAGCGCAGGTGCAACACCCGGCCCGGCAGAACGTGGTCCCAATGATCCATGAGCTGCAAATAACAACGATAGTAACGGCCCAGATCAGCGAGGTCGTAGCTGAAGGACTGCCCTTCGGCAAAGTATTGCTTGAAGGTGCTGAAGCACGAGTCGAGCGGATGACGGCGCACGTCGATGACCACCGCACGCGGCAGCATGAGGTGTATCAAGCCGATGTGACTGAAGTTGTTCGGCATCTTGTCGATGAAGCGCGCGCGCCCGGTGCGGATCGCGGCAGTCTCTTCCAGGTAGCGTCGCCCCAGCGAGGCGAAGCCTTCAGGCGGCATGGCTTGGACGCTCTCCGGATAGGCATCGTGCGCGGCGTCGGCATGATCGAACTCCCGCACGAGGGTGAGCACGTTCGGCAACTCGAAAGTACCCTCGACGTGCGAATGACTGGCGAGGATCTGCTCGACGAGCGTCGACCCGGAACGCGGCAATCCGACGATGAAGATCGGCGCCGCGTCCGCACAACCAGTCGCGGCGCGCCGTGAGAAAAATGTCGCATCGAAGGTCGCCATGACACGGCGTGTCTTGTTCTCGAACCGGTCGATGTCGAAGGGCGCGGTCTTGCGGCGGCGGGCATTGCCGATGGCATAGTGTTCGAAGGCGCGTGAATAGTTCTTTTGATGCTCGAAGGCGCGGCCTAGGGCGAAGTGAAGCTGCGCCTGATCGTCATCGTCGCCGCCCTCACCTTGCAGCAACGCTTGCATGGCGCCGATCTCCGCCTCGCTGAACTCATAGGTCTTCAAGTCCGCGAGACTCCAATAGGCCTCGCCGAACTTCGGATCGAGTTCCAGACATAGGCGATAGGCCGCCTCGCATTCACGCCGCTGCCCCAAGGTCTTGTGCAGGTGGCCGATGGTCAGTCGCAAACGCACTTCCGCAGGATTCAGTCTGACCGCCTCCGCGAAAGCCTGCAGCGCATCCGACTGACGCATCAGGCGGCTGTACACGTTGCCGAGCAGCACCCAGTTATTCGGATTCTCTGCCTCGATTTTCAGCAGTCGCTTCACGGACGACTCGGCTTCAGGCAGACGCCCCAGGTCCACCAGTGTCTGACACAGGCCGCGCCAGATGAGCGGCAGATGCGCCGATTGCTTCAAGGCATGGCGCAGCAGCCGCAGCGCGTCGCCGCCGCGGCTGACCGTGAGCGATACGGCGGCGAGGCCGCAAAGGGCCCCCGTATGGCTGGCGTCCTCCTTGAGAATCTCGCGAAAGATTCGCTCCGCAGTCTTTCGGTCCTCGACAACCAGCGCAGCCGTCGCCGCATCGATCCGCGGCCGGAATGGGTCGGTGACTCGCGCCTGCTCATAGGCATGGCGGGCGTCCGCGTATTGCCCGAGATCGACGAGCACATCGCCGTACGCCAGCCAGGCGAGATTCAACGTGGGGTGAGTTCGCAGCGCACCCTTGAGTTGCTCGCGCGCGTCTTGCAAGCGGCCGGCGCCCCGATAGGCCCGCGCCAAGTCCACGCGGGCATGCACGAACTGCGGCGCCGCCGCCACCGCTGTCTCGAGATTCGCAACGGCCGGCAGCACCTTATCCTGCGCCAGCTGCGCGGCACCCAGAAGGCGCAGACTGTTGACCTCGCCGGGAGCCCGCCGCTGAATCGACTCGAGCTCGTGTTCGGCGCTTGCGGCACGACCGGCACGTAAGGCCGCCAGAGCTCTGCCATAAGCGGCGCGTAACTCGGCTTGGGCACGCTTGCGAGCTTCCGCACCCTCCTCGGCTTCCGCACCCTCCTGCACGCGAACTACGTCCCCAGAACGTCGGCGGCGAGCGGCTCGGCCATTGCCGCGTCCATCGCCGGACTGCGCTTGCGCTCCGCACTCGGTGGGTGACCGAATAGCGCCCGATAGCACTTGGAAAAATGCGGCGGGGATTGAAAGCCGCAGGCTGCGGTGATGTCCATGATGGGCATGGCGGTCTGGAGAAGCAGTTCGCGCGCCCGGCGCAGTCGTAATTCCAGGTAGTAGCGCTTCGGCACGCAGTTCAAGTCGCGCTTGAACAGCCGCTCGATTTGGCGGCGCGACAAGCCGGTGGCCTTCGCGATCTGCTCCAAGGACAGCGGTTTTTCGATGTGCTCCTCCATCAGCTGCGCAACCCTGAGCAGACCACGGTGCGAGATCCCGATTTGCGCCCGCAACGGCACGTACTGCCGATCCGTGTCCTTGCGCACGCGTTCGACGATGAATTGCTCGGACACCAGCTGTGAAATCCGCGCGCCGAGTCGCGCGCGGATGAGATTCAGCATGAGATCGAGCGGCGCCGTGCCGCCGGAGCAGGTGTAACGCTCGCGGTCGATGGTGAACAGTTGATCGCTGATGCGCACCCGCGGAAACTCCTCGCGCAGCGCCGACAGATTTTCCCAGTGGATGGTCGCGCGGAAGTTGTCCAACAAACCGGCCCGGGCGAGCGCATAGCCGCCGGTGCAAAGGCCCCCCAGCGGCACGCGCCGCTCGGCGAGCCGGCGCAAGCTCGCGAGCAATACCGGCGAGACGGCGTCGCGCACGTTGATCCCGCCGCACACGAACACGATGTCCACCTGGCCCAACTTATCGAGCGCACCGGTGGGCGAAAGACTGATGCCGCTACTGGCCTCCGTGGGTCGACCGTCGGCGCTGATGATCGACCATTCGTAGACATCCCGACCGAACAGCCGATTGGCCATCCGCAGCGGCTCGAGTGCATTGGCGACGGCGATCAAGGAATAATTGGGCAGCGTCAGAAATGCGTACTTACACTTTCTCAAGCTCACCGGGGAATCCAACTCGAGCCTCCGCGACCAATTGGCCGATAGCCCTTACATTATGCCACTCGCGTCACGCGAATGGCGCATTTCAACAAGGTATTGTCGCAATTAGCGTCCTCTTTCTCTCATTGCCCGATACACTGCATTGCGCGTTTGCGTTTGGAGGCGATTAGTACATGAAGAGTCATGCCCGGGTGGTGGTGATCGGTGGCGGTGTCGTCGGTGTCAGCACCTTGTACCACCTGGCCTTGAAGGGCTGGTCCGATGTGGTGCTGCTGGAGCGTTCCGAGCTCACCGCCGGCTCGACCTGGCATGCGGCGGGCCTCTTGCCGCTGTTCAACATGAGTTACACCGTCGGCCAGCTGCACAAGTATTCCGTCGACCTCTACAAGCGGCTGCCCGCCGAGACGGGCCAGGACGTGAGTTTTCACGTCACCGGCAACCTACGGCTCGCCACCAACCGCGACCGGATGGATGAGTATCAAAAATACTGCGGCACGGCCAACACCATCGGCGTGCCCTTTCAGGTCATCGGCCCGGGCCAGGTGCGCGAACTATGGCCGCTGGCGGAAATCGGCGGCGGCGCCGACACGCCCGCCATCATCGGGGCCTTGTACCATCCGGATGACGGTCATATCGCCCCGGCGGACCTGACCATGGCGCTGCGCAAGGGAGCCCGCAGCCGTGGCGCCGAGATTCACGAACAGACCGAGGTGACCGCGGTCAAGCGCACCCCCTCCGGCGAATGGCATCTGACCACCACCAAGGGCGACATCGTCGCCGAGCACGTGGTTTGCGCCACCGGCAACTATGCCCGTCAAACCGGCCGGCTGTTCGGGATCAATGTGCCCTCGATCCCCGTCGAGCATCAATACAGCGTCTACGATGAATCGCCCGAGTTGAAGGCATACCGCCAACAGGGCGGTCGCGAGCTCGCGGTGCTGCGCGAATCCGATCAATCTTATTATCTCCGCGAGGAGCGCATGGG
>Ga0116226_10000983_pt1 | contig 24838 bp, 19 predicted proteins | sample S1TSphfallax_FD_89692 | JGI IMG/M metagenome (GOLD analysis project Ga0116226, IMG submission 89692) | Host-associated microbial communities from peat moss isolated from Minnesota, USA - S1T2_Fa - Sphagnum fallax MG | ecosystem: Host-associated > Plants > Peat moss > Unclassified | place: USA... | reverse complement strand
CCTCGATCGTGCCGATCGCGAGCCGCCAAGGCTGTTGGGTTCTGATCTCGGCCACCGACAGCTCGAACATCCTCAACACCACCTATGGCAAGCCGTTCTGGAAGTCGGACAATGTGCGCATGGCGGCGGCGATCTATCTGGCGCTGGTCTTGCTGACCATCCTGCTGGCGCTCAATATGCGCAGCGCGCTCAAGCGCTTCCGCATGGTGGCGCGCGACATCCGCCAGGCCGGCGCCGGCACCTCGACCTTCGCCAGCCGCAACGCCCTGCCCGAGCTGGCCGGCGCCGCCGCCGAGTTCGACGGCATGGTCGACGACATGCACCGGGTCGCCAACGATATCCGCCGCACCGCCGAGGACAACGCCCATTCGGTCAAGGCGCCGCTGGCGGTGATCCGCTCGGCGCTGCAGACCTTGAAGCGGTCCTTGGCCGAAGAGGATCAGCGCGGCCAGCGCTCGGCCCAGCTGATCGAATCGGCGCTGCTGCGCCTGACGTCTTTGGTATCGACCGCGCAACGGCTCGGCAACGAGACCGCCGATTTCATCGAGGCGCCCCGGCTTCGCATCAATATGACCTCGGTGGTCGCCGACGGGCTGCGCAATGCCCGCGATATCTCGGCCGAAAAGAATATCCGCTTCGTGCGCCATCTCGAGCCCAACGTCCATGTCCTGGCGCCGCACGGCATCATGGATGTGATCGCCGAGAACATTCTCGACAACGCCATCGGCTTCTCGCCCAAGGACGGCACGATCACCACGGCCCTGAAAAGAACGGGCCGCCAGATCGAGCTGACCATCGAGGATGAAGGCCCCGGCATCGACCCCGCCCGCCTCGACCATGTGTTCGAGCGTCATTACTCCTTCCGTCCCGCCAAGGATGACTTCTCCGAAGGCGGGCCAGCCCATGCCGGGCTGGGGCTGTGGATCGTGCAGCGCTATGCCGAGGCGCTGGGCGGGCGGGTCACCGCCAGCAACCGCCCAGCGGGCGGGCTGTGCGTGACGATCATCCTGCCCGGGAACGTCTAGATCGTCCCGGCGCCTGATTGACCACGGAGGCGCAGAGACTTCGCAGAGGAGTTGAGGGCTGCCTTTGGCGGCAATTCATTTCCTCTGCGCTTCCTCCGCGTCTCTGCGTCTCCGCGGTAAATGGACCTCGTTACAAGAAGGCGGCCGCACGGGGAACCACAGCTTGATCACTGGCCGGGCCCTTCCCCGCTTTTGCATAGTCGCTCGACGAGCTTATTGCGCTGCAACGGAGAGGCCATCATGTACCAGCACGGCGAAGCCCGACGAATTCTCGTGACCGGCGGCGCCGGATATATCGGCTCTCATGTCTGCCGCGCCTTGGCCTCCTCGGGGTTCCTGCCGGTCACCTATGACAATCTTTGCCATGGGCATGCCTGGGCCGTGCGCTGGGGGCCGCTGGAGATCGGCGACCTCGCCGATACCGCCCGCCTCGAAGTGGTGCTGCGCCAGCACCGGCCCCTGGCGGTGGTCCATCTGGCCGGGTTGATCTCGGCCGGCGAGTCGGTGGGCGACCCGACCTCCTATTACCGCGCCAATGTGTGCGGCACCCTCTCGCTGCTCGACGCCATGCGCAGCTGCTCGGTCCATGGCGTCGTCTATTCCTCCTCGGCCGGCGTCTATGGCGAGCCCGACCATCTGCCCATCGCCGAGGACCATGCGCACCGCCCGGTCAGCCCCTATGGCGCCAGCAAGGCGATGTCCGAACGCCTGCTGGCCGACTATGCCACGGCCTATGGCATGCGCTCGGTGGCGCTGCGCTATTTCAACGCGGTCGGTGCCGCCCCCGACGGCGAGATCGGCGAGGCTCATCCCAACGAGACGCATCTGGTGCCGCTGGTGCTCGACGTCGCCGCCGGCACGCGGCCGCATGTCGACATCTATGGCGACGATTTCGCTACGCCGGACGGCACGGCCATCCGCGACTATGTCCATGTCAGCGACCTGGCCGACGCCCATATCCTGGCGCTGTCCTTCCTCGACCATGCCAGCGGCGCCGAGGCGTTCAATCTCGGCAGCGATCACGGCGCGAGCGTGCGCGAGGTGATCGATATGGCGGCCCGTGTCACCCGCCGTCCGATCGGCATCCAGGTCAAGGCGCGCCGCCCCGGCGACCCGGCCAGGCTGATCGCCGATTCGTCTCGGGCGAAGCGGTTATTGGGCTGGTGCCCGGGCTATGCGTCGTTGGAGGAACAGATCGCCACCGCCTGGCTGTGGCATGAACAATACCGCCTGGTAGACGTCCGCCGAGCCGTGCGGACGCGCTGATCCGGGCTGCGGAGATGCGCAATAGTCCGCTGCACGCCGACCCAAACCGCAAGCTCGCCGAACGGCGCCCGGCAAGACAGTCGGCCGGCGCGCCCCCTGGGGCTCCGCCCGGGATGCCCGAAGGACCTGCCTGGTCGACCGAAGGATCCGTTCCGACCGCGCGCGTCTTTGGCCGCCGCCTGCTGGTGCTGGCCGCTTGTCTGGCCGTCGGCTTGGCCCTGGCCGGCGGGGTGATCGCCGCCCTGCCCACCCTCTATTCCGCCGAGGCGCGCATCCTGCTGCCGCCCGAGACCGATGATACGCAGGCGGCAATCGAGCGCTCCCCGGCCCTGGCCGAGCAGGTCATCGCCGAGCTGCATCTCGACCAGGACGCCGATTTCACCAGGCGACCCTGGCAGCCGCCCGCCGTTCTGGCCGACGCGCAGCGCTGGATCGAGGCACAAACCGGCTGGAAACTGCCCTTCCCGATTCAGGCGCCATCGCGTGACAGCACCCTCGCCGGCGGCAGTCTGGTCGAGCGTTTCTGGGACCATATCGAGATCATCCATCGCGGCCGCACCTCGCGCGTGGTGGAAATCCGTGCCTGGTCGGGCGACCCGCGACAGGCGGCCGCCCTCGCCAATAGTCTTGGGCGGTTCGGCCATGGCGACGGCACGCTGATCGCGCCGGCCTTGCCCCCCCAACAATCCAGCTATCCGCCCGTCACGACGATCTTAGCCGTCGGCGCGATCGGCGGCGTGCTGCTGGGGCTGATCGGCATCGTGCTGTTCGACAGCAAGTCCCGTCGGTTCTGCCGCGCCGATGAGGTGGAAAGCGCATCGGGTCTTACCGTGCTGGCGGTGGTACCGCAGATCGAGGATGGCAGTGCCGCCATCGCCACCGTGCTGCGCGACCCCGGCTCGGCCTATGCCGACAGCCTGCGCAAGCTCCATGAGAAGATGCAGTCCCAGCGCTGGACCCAGGCGCCCAAGGTGATCGCCGTGACCTCCGCCTTGCCAGGAGAAGGCCGCTCGACCTTGGCGGCATCCCTGGGGCGTCTTCTGGCCAGCGAAGGCACGCGGGTGCTGCTGGTCGATTGCGACTGGCGCCATCCCGAACAGCACAGTCTGTTCCGCCTGACCAATGATACGGGTCTGACCTCGCTGCTGCTCGATCCGCATATCGCGCTCGACGATGTGATCCATACCGACGCCTTGTCGGGGCTCGACATCATTACCGCGGGGCGGCGCAACCGCCAGGCGCTGCACAAGCTGGTCTCCGAGCCGATGAAGAAGGTCCTGACGACCCTGGCGAGCGGCTACGATCTGGTCCTGCTCGACATGCCGCCGGTTCTGGCCACCGATCAGTCGCTGCTGCTGTCGGGCATGGTCGACAAGGTGGTGTTCGCCGTTCGCTGGCGCCACACGTTGCGCAGCCGCGCCACCGAGGCGATCGACAAGATCCTGATGGCGCGTGGCGATATTTTGGGGGTCGTGCTGACCCGTGTCGACCTGCAGCGCTACAGAAAACATCAGCTAAGCCTGGCCAATGCCAAATGACCACATGGCAAGCACATCCGCGGCTTGACCACCACAGAATGGCCACACCACGCCATCCCCCCGGATTGCTATTCTTTCCAAAGTGAAACTCGATTAAGGCGCATTTTATTGCGCTATTTTTACAACATTACTTTGGATCAACTGACTTTTACACGGAGTGGCCCAATGGGGTTTCAACATTATGGCAGCAATATGCTGCAGATGTCTGGCAGCCGGCTCGACTGGCGCCTCCTCCACGCCGCTGCCATGGATCGCGCGCATGTGGACCGCTTGCGTCTCGCCGCGCTGAAGGAGCCGGCCAAGCGCCTCAGCAAGCGAGGATTGGACATTCTCGGCGCTTCGGCTCTCCTGGCCATTCTCTCGCCGCTGCTGCTGGTGATCACCCTCTTGATCCTGCGGGACGGCAAGCAGGTGCTGTTCGGCCATCGCCGCATCGGCGCTGGCGGCCGCCAATTCAACTGCTGGAAGTTTCGCAGCATGGTGCCCAACGCCGAGGCGGTTCTGCGCGACGTTCTGGCGCGCGATCCAGACGCCCGCCGCGAGTGGGAGAAAGACTTCAAGCTGCGCAACGATCCGCGCATCACCACGATCGGCAAGTTCCTGCGCTCGACCAGCCTGGACGAGCTGCCGCAGCTGATCAACGTGCTGATGGGCGATATGAGCCTGGTCGGCCCCCGCCCGATCGTCGCCGACGAGATCGTCCGCTATGGCGCCGCGTTCCACGATTACAGCCGCTGCCGCCCGGGCATTACCGGCGTTTGGCAGGTCAGCGGCCGCAATGACACGGGGTACCGTCAGCGCGTCCATTTCGACCAGCAATATGCCCGTCATTCCACCTTTGGCGGTGATATCGCCATCCTGCTGCGCACACCGGTCGCCGTTCTGCGCCGCAGCGGCGCTTACTGAGGGGACTTTCTAATGCCTAGTCGCACTCTCTTCGCTTGCGCCGGTCTTGCCGGCGCGGCGGTCCTTCTGGCCGGCTGCGCCCAGACAGATAGCGGCCTGCCACCCGCGCCGCAGATTTCGACGCCGCAGGCCGGCGGCCCGGCCACCTTGCCGCCCTATCGGGTCCAGGTCGGTGACCTGCTCGACGTCAAGCTGTTCCTCAATCCCGAACTGAATGAGGAAGTGGTGGTGCGTCCGGACGGGATGATCTCGACCACGCTCGCCGAGGAAATCCCGGCCTATAACCGGACCCCCGCGGAAATCTCGGCAGCCTTGCGCGAGCGCTATCGCAATACCCTGACCGACCCGCAGATCTCGGTGATCGTCCATACCTTCGCGCCTAATCGCGTCTATGTGGCGGGCGAGGTCAACAATCCGGGCGAATTCGTCACCGTCGGGCCGAACCTCACCCTCAGCCAGGCCATCGCGCGGGCCGGCGGCGTCAAGCTGTCAGCCGCCCAGGCCCGCGTGTTCGTGATCCGCCGCGGTCCGGACGACAAGCCGCAGGCCCTGCAGGCCAATTACCTCGACGTCATCTCCGGCAAGGACCCGCTGTCCGACATACGCCTTGCGCAATATGACGTGGTCTATGTGCCCAGGACCGGGATCTACGAGGCTTACACCTTCTGGAACCAGTATGTGCAGCAGTTCATCCCGATGAATTGGGGCTTCTCCTACAACATCAACCCGATCACTTCGACGGGCAAGTAAGCCTGTCGCGCTGTCCACGGAGTATGACCATGTCGGCGCATTTGATTCCCTACGGTGCCGTGACGGTACTGTCCAAACAATGGCGATGCTTCGTCGGCGTCTTCGCGACGGTGATGATTATCGGCATCGGCTATTTGATTTTCGCCACGCCGAAATATGAGTCGGTGGCGGAACTGGTGGTAACGTTCGGCGACCGCAATGCGCCCGGCGTGTCGCAGAACCAGTCCAGCGAACTGACGCCGTCGGATCGCCGCGAGATCGTTCTCTCGCATGCGGCGATCCTGGAAAGCCATGATCTGGCCCAGGCCGTGATCGAGCATTTCGGTATCGCCAAGGTCTATCCGGACATCGCCCGCAACCCGCCGTCCCAGGGCACGCCCATGGATGCAGCGGTCAAGGAATTCCAGGGCGACCTGTCGGTCGAAGTCGGCGCCCAGGACAATATCATCTCGATCACCCTGCATCACCCGGACAAGGATCTGGTGCCGCAGCTGGTGCAGAAGATGGTCGACCTCTATATCACCCGCCAGACCACGGTCTATCGCGACCCGCATGCCAACTTCATGTCGTCCGAGGTCCAGCAGGCCGGCGACCGCTTGAGCAAGGCACAGACGGCGCTCGAGGAGTTCAAGGGCCAGTGGCACATCAACGACTATGACAAGGAGGTCGAGGACCTTCTGAGCCAGCGCAGCGACCTCGATAACGACCTGCACACCGCCAAGGCCAACCTGGCCCAGGCGCAGCTCCGCCAGAAGGAACTGCAGACCCTGATGAGGCAGGTGCCCGAGAAACTGCCCGACGCCGCCAGCAGCGAGAAATACCGCGCGCTCGACGATGCCCGGTCGCGCCTGGCCGATCTCAAGACCAAGCAGAGCCAGATGCTGGCCACCTATGCGCCAAACAGCGCTGCGATGGCCTCGCTCAACGCCGGAATCGCCACCGCGGAGGCCGAGCTGAAGGCGCGCGGAAACGAACTCTCCAACCGCAACACATCGCAGGAAAACACCGTCTATCAGAGTCTCCAGACCGACTTTCTGCGCACCAGCGCGGAAGCCAACAGCAATGCCGAGCCGGTCCGCGTCCTGACCGAGCAGATGGCCGCACTCGACCACCGCCTGAGCGATCTGCAAAAGAATCGCGGCACCTACAACACGCTGCAGCGTGAAGAACAGATCTCCGAGGAAACGTATCATACCCTGTCGCTCCAGCTGGCAGACGCCAGGGTCAAGGGAAACCTCAACGACCAGCACATTTCGCCGGCCATGATGATCAGCGCTCCGACGCAGCCCTACAAGACCGCGCGGCCCCGCAAACTGATCACGCTCCTGGCCTGCTTCTTCGGCGGGACCATCCTGGCCGCCGGCGCCGCCCTGTGGCGGGAAGCCCAGGACGACCGCTTCAGCTCGGCAGAACAGGTCGCCTACCTGCTCGATCTGCCGGTGCTGGCCAGCTTCGAGAAACGTCCGAGCCGCATCCCCCTTGAACTGATCGCCTTCGGAGGCAGTGAATGAAAAAATTAAGCTTTGCCCAGGACGACTTCGCCGATCTCGGCCTGCTCCGCACCGGTCTCGCCGCCCGCGAGACCGAGTGGGAGGTGCCCGAAGACCTGGCGGTGGTCGATCTCATCGAGCTGTTCCTCGAGATCGAATCCGCGCTCGACATGGAGCGCGGCACCGTGGTCCAGTTCATCGGCGCCTCGGGCGGCCCGGGCAGTGCCCTGATCGCGCTGGACATGGCCTGGGCCGCTGTCAGCGTGCTGGGCCGGAAGGTGCTGGTGCTGAACTGCACCCGCAACCGCTGGACCATGGAGAATAGCCACACCGTCAAGGACGAGGAGGGATCGGTTCATCCGATCTCGACCAATGGCGAGCTGGTGAAGGTCGCCGGTCACGAGCTCTATATGGCGGACATGCTGAACTGGCACGGCAAGAGCCTGTCGCGCTCGAAGAACGAGGAGATCTCGACCCATTTACGGGAATTCTGCCATTCCTTCGACATGGTCGTTGTGGTGCCGCCGCCGGCCGACAGCGATCCATTGGGCGCTATCCTGGCCCGCTGCGTCGATGGCTCCATCCTGGTGATCGAGGCCGAGCAGACCCGCCGCTCCGCCGCGATCCGCCTGCGCGAGATCCTGTCCCGTTCGGGCCGGCCCATCGTCGGAGCCGTTCTGCACGACCGGCAGAACCATATTCCGCCCTGGCTGGCCTCGATGATGTAATCGGACCGGAGATGCACATACTCGTCGTCAACAATCTCTACCCGCCGATCATGGCGGGTGGAGCGGAGAGGATCGTCGCCTATCTGTGCGAGGGTCTGGTCCAGCGCGGCCACCGCGTCACCGTGGTGTCAACCTGCGGGCCCCGCATGGAGCCCTATCCGGTGGAGATGCGCAACGGCGTCGAGGTGATCCGGTTTTTCCCCCCCAATGTCTATTGGTCGTTCGAGCGTCCGATGGATGCGGGGGCGAAGAAGTGGATCTGGCATGCCAAGGACGCCTGGAACAGGACAGCCGCCAAGCGCTTCCAGACGATCCTCGACGAGGCCAGACCCGACCTCATGCACTCCCATCTGATCGACGGTTTTTCGGCCGCGATCTGGGCCCGGGCCAGGCGCTCGGGCATACCGGTGGTCCATACCGCGCATGATTATCACCTGATGTGCCCGCGCGCCTTCATGCTGACCGGCGACTGGAAGCTCTGCACCACGCCGCGTCTGCCATGCCGCGCCTATCGCGACTGGCATCTGCGCACCACGCGCCACATCGATCTGTTCGCCAGCCCGTCGCGCTTCCTGCTCGACCTGCATCGCCGCGCCGGACTGCGCGCTGGCGCGGAAGCCGTCGTGCATAATGGTATTCCGCTGCCCCTGGATGGCGACGAGATCCGCAACAAGCGCAGCCCCGATGCGGCGCGCCGCTTTGTGATGCTGACACGCCTCACCATCGAAAAAGGCATCCAGACCGTGCTCGACGCGGTGGCCCACCTGCCCGAAAACCTGCCGATCGAAATCGCCATCGCCGGCAAGGGACCACTCGAAGATAAAGTCCGCGCCGCCGCCGAACGCGATCCGCGTCTGCGCTATCTCGGCTTTCTCGACGGCCCGGCCAAGGCGCAGGCGCTGAGCCACGCTGGCCATTTGCTGCTCCCCTCGCTGTGGTACGAGAACGCCCCGGTGACGATCATCGAGGCCGCCGCCTACGGGCTTGGCACGATCGGCTCGGAGATCGGCGGTATTCCGGAGTTCGTCGAACCGGGCCAGACCGGCTTTCTGTTCCCGCCGGGCGACGCGCGCGCTTTGGCCGGGATCATCACCCGCCTGGCGCAGAACCCGAACGCCCTGCCCAACCTCGCCCTGCGCAGCCAGACCCTGGCCGAGCGCTTCTCGGTCAGCCGGATGATCGACGCCTATGAGGCCCATTACGCCACTCTGGCCGGCGGCAGGATGTCGTCGGCGATGGCGGCGCAATGATCCGGCGCCTCGCGGTTCTTTTCCTGGTGCTGGGTGTCATTCCCTCCAACGCCAACGCTCAGACCTTCCCCAAGGATGCCGGCTATCTCGATGTCCGGGCATTTGGGGCAAAAGGCGACGGCAAGACCGACGACACCCAGGCCCTGCTCAAGGCGCTGGCCGCCAGCGGCGAGGATACCGGACCGAATTTCTGGCATGACCGGCTGGTCTATCTGCCCAACGGCACCTACACGGTGTCGGGCACACTGCTGAAGCGCTATCCGGGTGGCGCCTTCGCCTCGGGGCTGAGCCTGATCGGTGAATCGCGCGACAAGACCATCATCCGCCTGATCGACCACGCGCCGGGCTTCAACGATGCGCAGCATCCCCAGGCGGTGATCTTCACCGCCTCCAAGCTGATCGGCGGCAACGCCACCGGAGGCGGCAAGGATTATGTCGGCAAAGGCGAAGGCAACGACGCCTATATGAATTTCGTCGAAAACATGACGATCGATGTCGGCGATGGCAATCCCGGCGCGGTCGCCATCGATTTTCTGGGCAACAATCTGGACGCCATCCGCAATGTCAGCCTGAAGGCGCCCTCCGGCAGCGGCGCCATCGGCCTGTCGATGACGCGCAAATGGCCGGGCCCGACCCTGGTCAGCGGCCTCTCCATCGACGGCTTTGCGATCGGGCTGGCCACCGCCCAGACCGAATATGGCCTGACCTTCGATCATGTCACGCTGCGCGGCCAGACCATGGCTGCGATCCGCAACGAGCAGAATTCGCTGGCGATTCGCGATCTCGATATCGAGGGCGACAATCCAGTGATCCTCAATACCGGGGACAAAGGCTTCCTGGCGATCGAGGGCGGGCATAGTGCCGGCGCCGACCCCGCCGCCCTGTTTCGCAATGAGGGATTCGTCACGCTGCGCAAGGTTGGCCTGGCAAAGGGCGAGACCAGCGGCGTCCTGCACGGCCAGGACTGGCAGGCGGGCGCGGTGCCGGACTGGATCACGGCGATGGCCGAAGCCCCCGCCCCGGTCAAAATCGTCCCCGAGCAATGGGTCAGCCCGGCCCGTTTCGGTGCCACCGGCGATCCGGATCAGGACGCGACGCAGGCGCTCCGCGATGCTTTCGCGACCGGTGCGGCGGTGATCTATCTGCCGCACGGCACCTACGCCATCAGTGACGGGATCGAGATCCCCGCGACCGTGCAGCGCATCGTCGGCATGAACTCGACGATCCGGGTCCTGCCCAAGCGCCAGCCGTCATTTCAGCGCACCGCCGGCATGGTTCGGGTCGGGTCGGCTGGCGCGCCTCTGATCATCGAACGCCTGGCCTTCGACAATACCAATCAGGGCGACCAGCTCGCCGTCGACCAGACCGGCGGACGCGACCTGGTCTTGCGCGACATCGTCACAGCCGGCACCAGTTTGCTCGACCGCAAGGCGGGCGGTGGCGCGGTCTTCCTCGAGGATGTCTGCTGCGGCAAGATCTCGGTTGCCGGCCCCAAGCCGGTGGCGGCCCGCCAGTTCGATAGCGAGGGCAGCGGCGTCCGGATCGCCAATCACGGCGCGGCGCTGTCCATTCTCGGCCTCAAGACGGAAGGGGTCAGCGTCATTCTCGACAATGGAGCGGGCGCTCATTCCGACATTTTCGGCGGGCTGATCTATGTGGTGCGCGACGGCGCCGACCAGACCATCGCCGCCTTCCACAATACGGATAGCTGGCTGTCGGCTTCCTTCGTCGAGGAATCCCTGCGCGCCGCCAGCCGCTACCAGATCTATGTCGGTCCCACGGGCGATGGACAGCGCAGCAGCGTCCCCGCCACCCGCTTCCCCCAGCGCGGCTTCGGCCGCTTCGTGCCGACCCTGCTCGACGAGCCCTGAACAACCCCAGGTCCATCCCCGGTCGCCCTTCCCGGGCGCCTGACCAGCATCGAATTGCGCCGGATAATCATCTCGATGGTCGCAATACCCCCGATGCGCAATTCGATGATCGTCAGGCGCAAGTGGGAGCGCGAGGGATACTTCCCTCGCCATTACGCAGCGCGCGGAAACATACCTCACGGCACAGCCCAAGCTCAGTAAGGCCGTTTGACCTGATAGGGATCAACGCCCGGGGCGGGCGCCGGCATCGTCGGATCGGCGCCATTGGCCGGAATGCAGGCGCCCTTGAGTTGGCGCGCATCCCGGTCGCAATCGGTCCGATCCGGGTAGGTGCACGACATCGTATTGCCGGCGGTCACCAGGCAGAATGCCTGGGCGCGCGGCGGCGTGGTCAGCTCGTTGGCATTGGCGATGCATTGTCCGCCTTGCCGGGTCGCTTCGAGCCGGCAGGAATTCGGGTCGACGAACAGGCACTGCTGGAGCAGGCCGGTGACGTCGACGCAGAAGGGCGCCGCCGTGACGCCGGCCGAATAGGCGGCGCTGAAAGCGGCGATCATCAGTGTGCGAAGGGTCATCGTCTTACCTCTGAACCTGTTGGATCTGGTTGATCGAGCGGGCCATCAGAACGAGCAGGATGGCGCAAGCGGCCGCCTGCCCGACACTGTAGGCGGCAATGACGGCGGGCGCCGAGAAATCCAGCGCAACGCCGGCCGAGAAGATACCGACGGTCAGAATCAGGCGGCCGATCTGCCAGGCCGCCGCCATACGCTGGCGCTCGAGCAGCTGCAGCGTGTGGAACACCGGCAGCACGACAGCTTGCGCGAGATAGGCGATGCTGATCGCCTGGAGATAGGGGACGCCGTCGCGCCATTCCTCGCCGAACATGACCGGGAACAGCAGGATCGCCACCAGATTGGCCAGGATAATCCAGGCCGTCGCCATGACGAATTGGCGGCTGACCAGCTGGTAGAAGCGGCGCTTCAGCAGGGCTGGATCGCTGGTAATGGTCTTGCCCGCCTCGCCGACGAAGACCTGCAGGATCGAGGTGCCGATGATCGAGAGCGGCCGCGAGACCACCCGCTCGGCCAGGAAGATGAAGCCGGCGATGCGGGCCGAATAGGTCGTGGTGATCAACAGATAAAGCAGCTGGCTGCTGCCGACCGCATCGATCAGCGCCGCCCAGCTGCCGACCAGCGGGAATTGCCGGAAGCGCTTGGCCTGCGCCTTCATGCGCGACCAGGAGACGGCCCGCAGCAGCTCCGTCTTGCCCGCCGCCACCTTGCCGAACAGGCCGAAGGTGCCGGCCGACTGTCCCAGGATCGAGCCGATCAGCAGCCCCGGCGCGCCGGCGCCCAGCAGCGCCAGTCCGATCTGTGACGTCGGTCCGACCACCCCCTGGGCCAGGCGGGTCCGGGCGATGGCTTTATAGGCATTGGCGCGGGTGGCGACATAGAGGGCGACGAAATAGCCGCCCAGGCAGGCATAGCCGGTCACCAGAAGGGTGCGGTAGATCAGGCTGTGGGTGGCATCGAGCGGAATCGGCCAGAAGCGCTCGATCCAGCTGTCCGGGGCCAGGAACGAGACCAGTCCGACCGCCACCGTGGTGCCCACCAGGGTCAGCAGACAAACCATCATCAGATTGACGGCATCCTCGTCGTCGCGCACCAGCGGCAAGGCCAGCTCGTAGCGCATCGAAGCGATCACCACCAGAATCGCGGTGACCGCGGAATAGACCGAGAGAATGCCGAATTCCTGGGGCGAATAAAGACGGGTCAGGAGCGGCGACAGCAACAGGCTGACGGCTTGGCCGCCGGCCGACCCGGTCAGCATGATCGAGACGTCCTTGAGGAACGGACGACTGGCCAGCATGGCGCGCAGTCTCCCGAACAGGGAATCCGTCTCCGCCGCAGCCGCGTCGTTCATCCTGTCTCCTGTCGTCCTGAGCCCTTCCCCAGTCAAGGCATAACACCGGGTTTTTTCCCTGTACCGTGCAATCCAGCGGATCACAGCATGGTCACGGATCGTCGTTTTGTGCGCCACAGCAAGGTCACGGGGCAGGCTCGTCAAAGGATGGCTAAATACAGTTAGCGCGACGCAGGGGTAATAACCTGCCCATTTGACTTGTCCGTGAACATGAAAAGCGTTCAGCGACCATGCTTCTCAATGGCATCAACCGGATATCGCCTTCCTTTCACCTTAAATCGAGGAAGTCGAGCAACCTGGCCCAGACCGCGTTATGGATCGTCTGCGAGGGCGAGCCGCCCTTCTGCACGTCCCGCGTCCGGCGAGCCCCCCTTGACGCGGCGCAAGGAGAGGGGTGATGGACGACAGGCCCGTTCTGCTGATGCAAGAAGACCCGGAGTGCTGGTTCACCCCCTGCCGCATTCCTGCCGGCGCCGATATCGCGGCGTCGGTGATCATCCCCAATTACTGCGCCGAAGCCACCCTGTTGCGCGCGGTCCATAGCGTGCTGACCCAGTCCAGACGGGATATCGAGGTGATCGTCATCGATGATGCCTCGACGGACCAATCCTGGGAGATGATCCGTGACTTGCTGCCGCGCGACGAGCGGATCCGTGCCGTGCGCCACAAGGCCAACAGGGGCAAGCCGACCGCCATGAACCGGGGTATCGCTCTGGCGCGCGGCCGCTGGCTGGCGGTGCTCGACGCCGACGACTGGTATCACACCGACCGGCTGGCCGCGCTGATCGCGTTGGGCGAGCGGCATCAAGCCGACATGGTTTCGGACAATCAGTTCCTCTATGACGCGCCAGCGGCCCGCGTGGTCGGCACCGCCTGGCCCGAGCGGGCGGCCGCGTGGCCGCTCGATTTCGACGATTTTCTGCGCGGCTCGAACGCCTATGACAGCTTCAATCTCGGCATGCTGAAACCGATGATCCGGCTCGACTTCATGCGTCGGGTCGGGCTCGGCTATGAGGTCGAGGCCCGACACGGTCAGGACTTTTTCCACCTGCTGCAATTCTATCTGTCGGGTGGCCGCGCGGTGGTCAGCGACCAGCCCCTCTATTTCTACACCCAGCCCTTCGGCCGCATCTCGCGGCAATGGTCGCACCGGACCCGCAAGCGTTACGACTTTCACAACGCCTACAGGATCAACGACCGCTATCTGAAACAGGCGATGACGGTGCTGCCGCCGCGGCAATGGAAGCGGCTGCAGGCCCGCAACAACCGGCTGCATCTGCTGGAAAACTACTTCCAGGCCCGCGAGGCGCTGGGGCGCGGAGACTATATCGGCGCGATCGGCCTGGTCGCCCGCCATCCGGCGATGCTGGGCTATGTGCTGGCCCGAATCGCCGAGAGGGCCAAGCACCATCCCGGCTACTACGCCACCATCAAACATATCGCCTTGCGCTCGAGCCGGCGCGCGGCCAAAGGAGGCACCGATGCCGGACAGTATGGGCGGCAGTGACATGCGAGAGCGAAGCGACTATTGGATCAGCGCACGCCCGCCGGTTCCCTCGGTGCGGGCCACCGTGGTGATTCCGACCTTCAGCGCCGCGGATACGCTTTCCCGCGCCGTCGAGAGCGTATTGAACCAGACCTTGCGCGATCTTGAGGTGATCGTCGTCGACGACGCATCGCCGGACAAGTCATGGGACCTCATCGCTGGCCTGATGCAGCAGGACGACCGGGTCCACGCCGTGCGCAACAAGAGCAACCGCGGCAAGTCGATCTCGATGAACCGGGCGCTCTCGATCGCGCGCGGCCGCTGGCTTGCGGTGCTGGACGCCGATGACTGGTACCACCCGAAGCGGCTGGACGCGCTGATCGGCGAGGGCGAGCGGCGCCATGTCGAGATGGTGGCCGACAACCAGTTCCTCTTCGACGCCCGGGCCGATCAGATGGTCGGCACCGCCTGGCCTGAGGGGCAAGGCTCCTGGAAGCTGACCTTCGACGATTTTCTGCTCGGCTCGAACGCCTATGACAATTTCAATCTCGGCATGTTGAAGCCAGTGCTGCGCACCGATTTCATGCGCAATGTCGGGCTCGGCTACGAGGCCTCGGCGCGCCAGGGCGAGGATTTTTTCCACCTGCTGCAATTCTATCTGTCGGGCGGCGAGGCGGTCGTCTGCGACATGCCCTTCTATTATTACACCCAGCCCTATGGGTCGGTGTCGCGCGAATGGTCGCATGAAGAGCGCGTGCGCTACGACTTTCAGAATGCCTATGAGATCAACCAGCGCTATCTGCGCGAAGCCCGGCATGTGCTGACCACGCGCCAGCGCCGTCGGCTGTTGGCCCGCAATGAGGGACTGAAGGTGCTGGAAAGCTATTTCAGCGCCAAGGACGCCGCCGCAGAGCGCCGCTGGCTGTCGGTACCGGTCGCCCTTGCCCGCCATCCGGGCTCGCTGGTGCATCTGTGCCGGCGCCTGCGCGACAAGCTCCTGCCTCGCTCCGACTCCCCCACAATCCCGCGAATCGCCGCCCGCGCCCGTCGGCGCGATCACCCCGCCGAGGAGACCTTCGATGCGCACGACTGAGGACAATAATTTCACCCTCTTGCGTCTCGGCCTGGCGCTGATGGTCGTCCTTGGGCATTTCAAGGCGTTCGTCGGTATCTTCAACCCCGATTGGCCCTATTCCTATGCGGCCACCGCGGTGGAGTGCTTCTTCGTGGTATCGGGCTTTCTGGTCACCCACAGCTTCGACCGCGACCCCGATCTCAAGCGCTTCTTCATCCGCCGCGTGTTGCGCATCTACCCGCTCTATGTCGTCGTAATCATCACTCAAGCCTTGATCCTGGCCAGCCTCGCGCCCGGCGGCATCGCAGCGCATCTCGGCGAGATGGCGCGCTATCTGGCCGCCAACGCGGTGTTCGCCAATTTCGCCGACCACGACATCGGCGGCGTGCTGACCGGCCTGGTCGATCCCAGCCTCAATGCCAGCCTGTGGACGCTGAAGATCGAATTCGCCTTCTATCTGATCGTGCCCTTGCTGTGGAAAGGCATCCAGCGCTATGGGATCGGACTGGTGGCGCTGCTGTTCATCGCCTCGGTGGCCTTCCAGCAGGGCATGCTGGCGATGCATCACCCGCTGCTGGCCAAGCAACTGCCCGGCCAGCTGCACTATTTCCTGCTCGGCATGCTGGGCTACAAATACCAGCATCTGTTCAAGTTCGACCGCCGCCTTGGCCTGGCCGCTGCGGTGATGGCCGGCGTGGCGATGACCTTGCTGATGCACCCGCACACGCCGGTGCTCTACCCGCTGGTGGTGGCCGCCTTCGTGCTGACGGTCGCCTTCTCGGCACCGCGCCTGCGCATCAAGCTCGACATCTCCTATGGCGTCTATCTGCTGCATGCCCCGCTGATCCAGCTGTCGCTGATTTTCGGCCTTTATCGCGCGAGCTGGGTCGGCGTCGCCATGATCGTCGGCACCGTGCTGGTGCTGGCGACATTGGCCGAGCGCTTTATCGAGGCGCCCGGCATCGCCTTCGGACGATTGCTGGCCAGGCGCGTCGGCGCTGCGCCGCCCCACACGCCGGATCCGGAGGGTGGACAGACCGCGACCGGGCCTGAGGGCGGGTTGACGGTCGTCGTGCTCAACGATTTCTGCCACATCCAGGGCGGCGCCAGCAAAGTCGCCATCGACGAGGCGGTCGGACTGGCCCATCAGGGCATCAAGGTGATCTTCGTCGGCGCCGTCGGCCCCATCTGCGATGCGCTGCGCCAGGCGCCGCTGCGGGTCGAATGCCTCGATCAGGCCCAACTGCTCGACGTCGCCAGGACTCCCAGCGTGGTGTTGCAGGGATTGTGGAACACCAAGGCAGCCGCCCGGGTGCGCGGGATTCTGGCCAGCCTGTCGCCCTCGCAGACGGTGGTGCATCTGCACGGCTATACCAAGGCACTGACCACCAGCCCGGTGCGGGCGGCGCAGAGCCTGGGCTTCACAGTCGTCTGCACGCTGCATGATTTCTTCGCCGCCTGCCCCAACGGAGCCTTCTTCGATTATGGCCGCGCGACCCCCTGCCCGCGCCGCGCCCTGTCGCTTGGCTGTGTCACCGCCCGCTGCGACAAGCGCCACTACGTCCACAAGCTGTTTCGCGTGGTGCGCGGCTATCTGCAACGCGTCGCGGGCCATTTCCCGGCCTCGGTCGACGATTACATATCGCTGTCGGAACGCTCCGCCGCGATCCTGGCCCCCTACCTGCCCAAGCGCGCCCGGATGCACAAGCTGGCCAATGTGATCGGCGTGGCCGAACTGCCCCCGGTGGCGGTCGAGGACAATGACCGCATCCTCTATGTCGGACGTCTCGACGAGGAGAAGGGCGTGCGCCTGCTGGCCCGCACCGCCGCCAGCCTCGGCATGCCGGTGACCTTCGTCGGCGACGGCCCGCTGCGCGCCGAGATCGAGGCGATGCCGGGTGCAACGGTGACCGGCTGGCTGTCGCCCGAGCAGGTCCAACTCCAGCTCACCTCGGCCCGCTGCCTGGTGTTCCCCAGCCTCTGGTACGAGACCTATGGGCTGACCGTGGCCGAGGCCGCGGCCCGCGGCATCCCGGCCATCGTCAGCGACGTCTCGGCCGCGGCCGAGCGTATCGAGCACGGCGTGACCGGCTGGTGCTTCAAGAGCGGCGATGCCGACGATTTGGCGCGCTGCCTGGCTTTGACCGCCGATAACACGGCGGTTGGCCTGGTCGGCGCCGAAGCCTATCACCGCTATTGGAGCGACGCCCAGACCCCGGCCTCGCATGCCAACGGGCTGTTGACGATCTACCGATCGGCGCTGGCCTGACGGGCCTCAATAAGAGACGCGGCGATGGCCGCGATCGAGCGATACAGAAGGAGCGGCTCGTCCCTGGACGGCAAGAAACCTCGTCTCTGCCAGAAGAGGGCGGCATCCTGATCGACCGCATTGACCATCAGGGCTCGCCCGCCCACCGACCAGCTTGATTGCGCCAAATCCCCTAAAAAAACGGCCGGGACATCCCGGCCGATAGGTGAAGTGCCCGTCTTTTGTTTTTTTATCTCAAGGCGCTCGCGAACTGGCTCACCGTCTCGCGCTCGGCAAACTGGCTCTTCCATTCCTCGATGCCGGCGGTCGGCAGGGTAAGCGCGGTCGGCTTGGGACCGAGGATCCAGCGCTCGATCGCCTCGGGATCGGTGCGCGATAGAACGGGTAGGTCGGTCGAGACGCTGATCTCGGCGGCGCGGTTGTCGACCGGGATGATCAGGGCGCGACGATAATGCTGCAGGGCCCGGATGCCGCCATGCAGGCGAGCACCGATGAAGTCGATATCGACCGTGTCCAGCAACCGGTCATAGTCGCGCACATCGGGCGGAATGGGCACGAAGCCGGTAACACCGATCTCCTGCAAATACTGCATGTCGTCGGCCTGCTGAGGCCAGAAATAGACCGTCTCGTAATGGCGCTGCAGCAGGTTGAAGACGGCGCGGTCATGCTCCGGCGCCGGGCGGTAATAGGTGACGGCGAACACCGCATGGCGTGCCTTGCGCACCGGGATCTGCCGGCAATGCTGGCGGTCGAGGGTCCACATGGTCGGACAGGCCGTATAGACCACATTGGGGATCACTTCGCGCACATGCTCAAAGGTATGCAGGTCGCGCACCGAGTGCAGGATCGTCGACGACAGCACCGAGCGAAAAAAAAGGCGGGTCGCGAAATCCGCCGGCCCGCCATAGTGCTGCCACCCGACGCCGAGCAACACGACGTTTCGCCAGGCGAGATAATCGAGCGGCGTGAGGCGCCAGTTGCCGCGCACCAGCATATGCGACTTCAAGATATTGGTACCGCCGACGATCGACAGCGCCGCGCGACGATTGGCGGCCATGTTCGACAGGCTGGCCCGCCGATGGGTCGGCGTGCACACATAATCCGCTTGCGGGAACAGCGGACGGACCGCCTCCCACACGGCGTCCATGATGAACTGGTCGCCCAGATTGTCGCTGTCGATGCCGGTGTCGAACATATTGATCAGCATCCGCTTCCCGCTCCCATATTCACCCTGGTTACGATCTCTGCGCCACGCGCGCCAGGCAGCAAGCTGATCCCCTGCGGCTGAAGCCGGGCCGCCATCACGCGGCGCTCTTCTTCCTTGCCGAACCAGTAGACCGTATGGGACCGCAGGATCAGCGGCAGGTCCTCGACATGATCGGTGAAAAAGACGATGGGCCGATCGCCCCACCCGTGCTTTTCCAGAAAATGCAGGACGGCGTCGCGCTTGCGCACGCCCACGGTGCTGGGCGAGCCCTCCTCGCGCTGGCGCGGCGTGGCCAATATATGGCGGAAACCCAAGCTCCGGCCCAACCCATCGGCGTAATCGGCCGCTGCCGCGGTGGCCAACACGGCCTCGAGGCGGCCATCGGCGACGGCGGCCAGCACGCCTGCCAGCTCGGGGCGAACAAAATCACCGAGATGGCGGACCAGGTCGCGCTCGGCAGCCCCGGAATCGCCGCGCACGGCATCCTGCCACAGGCGCTGCAGGCGCCATTTCAGCGTCTCGTGGCTGATCATTCCGGCCTTGCGCGCCGCCAAGGCGCGCGCCGTCTGCAGTGCCACCGCGATGCGCCGCCAAACGGGCAACCTGGGAAAGCGCCCGCGCAACATCCGCATCACCCAAAGCGGGAAGCTGTTGACGGCCAGCACGGTACCGTCGAGGTCGAAGACGACCACCCCTCCCTGGGGCATCGCGCCCCTACGCATCGAGGGACCAGGGAAAGCGGCAGAGCTGCCGGCGATACAGCGTATAGCGCGGCGTGGCCCAGGGCAGAGCCGTGGTCACGGTGATCACTGCCGAGCGGACCAGCCCGCCCGGGGCGCGCTGGCTGACGGCGTCGAGCACCAGCGACAAGGTGGCGCCGGTATCGACCGCGTCGTCGACCACCACGATCGAGGGATTGGGACCGGCCTCGCGCAGCCAATCCTCGAGGATGGCCATCTCGCTTTGGTCGAAGCTGTAGCCTTCGGGGCGCGCGCGCCTGGACGTCTTGGTCAGCATCGCATGTTCGATCAGGCGAAGCTTGTCGACCACCGGGCGCGGCAGGCTCGAGACGATCTTCTTGACCGCGCTGAATTTGGACTTGGCGGCGGTCGAGGGACGCCGGCAGGTCAAGGTCATCACCGGCAGCGAGAAGCCGACGGACTTTGCCATCGATTCGGCGACATAGAGCCCGCCGGTGCGAATGCCGACCAGCGCGTCCGGCCAGCCATCCTGCACCACCAATTGCATCAGGGCGCCGCAAGCCTCATCGAACCCGTCGCGGTCGAAGGTGACGACGCCCTGCTGTTTGAGATTCAGACCGTTCTGCATGATGCCTCCGCCGGGAAGATGCTGGTTCGGGTCTCGCGCCACAGCACACCGACTGCCGCGCCGAGAAACAGGGATGCCGACTGGTCTTCGATCACCGACAGCACGATTCCGTATCCGAAGGCGAAAGCCAGAATGCCGAGCGCAGGCGTGACCCGCTGGATCGAGCCGGTGACGGGCCGCAAGGCCAGGACGCAGACGATGCCGGTATAGAGGATCGCGAAGATGCCGAAATAGGCGTAGAGCAGCACCGCGATATTGTCGGACGGATTGAAGGAATCCGGCGCGTAGAGGCGCTGGGGTCCGCCGATGCCGCCCAGGCCCACGCCGAACCACAGCATCTGATGATGGGTGATCCACTTCCAGGCGTCCGGCCAGGTATAGGCGACGCGCAGATAGAGGCTCTCCGTGCTGAACACGCCGTCGCCATGCTTCATGTGCAGACCCAGCGTCAGCAGGGGGGCCGCGATGGCGAGGATCAGGAAAGCGATGAAGGCTGCTCTGAGGCGCGCCGGCTGACGGAGCGGCTGGATGCAGAGGATGGCGGCGATCGGGATCAGGGCGATGATCGAGCCCTTCTGCGTGGTCATGAACACCGAGCCGACCGCGAGCAGCGCCACCAGGCCCTTGAGCATCAACTGCCGCGGGGTCTCGCTCTTCATCTTGCACAGCAGCACGATGGTCAGGCAGGGCAGGATGGCCGCCACCGCGATCGAGCTGCGGGTGAAGCCGGCGACGCGGCGCGCCAGCGGATCGGTAATCTCCCAATCCTTCGACACGTCGACGGAAAGATCGCCGATCACCGTCTTGATGCCGGTCCAGGCGAAGGGCACCCCGGCTTTGTCGAGGCAGACGCCCAGCACGATGGTGAACCACACAAAGGCCATCCAGCGCGTCATGCGCGGACCGGGCGCGATCAGCAGGCCGGCGGCGAAGAAGCCGAACAACAGATTCATCAGCACCTTGGCGCCGTAAACAGCCCCTTGCGGACTGCCCACCGTGCCGACCAGCACCATGGCGTGGAAGGCCATGATCACCGCCCACACCACGAAGCCGGGATGGAGCTGGAGGCGCAGGGATTGCGACGCCGCGAGGAAGAAGAGCGGCGCCACCATCAGGGCGTCGCGGATCAGGATCAGGCTGTCCTTGCCCGCCAGGAACAGACCGTATCGGATCGGCGCCTCAAGCGCGTAGATGGCCAGATAGACCGCCATGCAGACGGTGAAGAAGGAGGCGAACGCCGCGCTGTCGATATTGCTGCCGGCGATCGTTCCCGATCGGATGAAGCGCCTGCTGAGGGCAGCGCCGGAGAGTGTGCCGCTATATGCCATGGGGCTAAAAGAACCACGAGTCCCCAGGGGCCTGTTGTGACCTTTAGGCGTCGCACCGCCTCAGTTCGGCATCGCCGCGCAGAAATAGCCATAGACCGTCTGCGGCGAATCGCCGCGGAATTTTTCACGGCCATTCACGGTCACGTAGAAGCAATTGTCGTAGTGCGAATAGGCCAGCTCCTTGACTGCCCCGCAGCTCGTCTTCCGAGACATGAGCGCTACGGCATCGTAGAGATCGCCATGGCGTTTCACATGGTGCACCAACTGATCATCCAGCATCGCTTGACCTGTTTTCTATGATCCTGGGCGTTTTTCCCGCCCCGTTTCTCGTGCCGGGACGGTATGAAAAACCCTGTTCATATTCCCGCAACAAGGTTGTGAGATTTCTGTTCGTGCTGGCGACTTGGGAGTTTGGTCCCGGGAGGAGGAAACCGATGCCGATGACGCTCAATGTTCGGGCCAAGATGCTTGTGGCCATCCTGATTCCGATCGCGGGCATGGTTGCCTTCGCCCTGGTCGGCGCGTTCAACGAGCGCGACGGCCTGCTCGAGGGCCGCAAGGACCATGTGCGCCAGATGGTCGAGAGCGCGATCTCGATCCTCGATCATTACAAGAAATTGGCCGATGCCGGCAAAATCGGCGCCGACGAGGCCCGGGAACGGGCCGAAGCCGATATCCGCGATATCCGCTTCGGCAAAGGCGATTACGTCTTTGCCTATGACAGTAAAGGCACCATGCTGGTGCAGGGGCCCAAGCCCGCCCTGGAAGGCCTTGACCGCCGCCAGGAGAAGGATCCCAGCGGCAAGCTATACGTCCAGGAATTCCTCCGCGTGGCGGCCGCCGGTGGCGGTTTCGTCGATTATATCTATCCGCGGCCAGGCAAAACCACCCAGCCGGTCCCCAAGATCTCCTACCTGGCGCGCTTCGCGCCGTGGGACTTGGTCGTGGGCTGCGGCGTCTATATCGACGACATCGACGACTCCTTCCAGCACAAGCTCACCCGTTACGCCCTGATTCTCGGCCTGGTGACGCTGGCCATTCTGGGTGTCTCGATGCAGATGGTGCGCACGATCACCGGCCCGCTGGGGGCGCTGACCCGCTCGATGGTGCGACTGTCGCAAGGCGACCACGACATCCCCATCGACCATGCCCGGCGCGCCGACGAGATCGGCAAGCTGGCCCAGGCGCTCGATGTCTTCCGCACCAACGCGATCCAGCTGAGCCGTCAGGAGCAGGAGCAGCGCGAGGCCGAGGCGCGATCGAGAGAGGCGATGATCGCCGAGCGTGACGCCATCGCCCGCCAGTTCGAAGAGCGGGTGATCACTCTCATCCGTCACTCGGTCACCGCCAGCGGCGAGCTGCATGCCACCGCCCGCGACATGGCGGCGCTGGCGGGCCAATCGATGCAGCAGGCCAACCAGGCCGCCAATGCGGCGCAAGAGGCGACCGGCAATGTGCAAACCGTTTCGGCGGCGTCCGAGCAGCTCTATGCCTCGATCTCGGAGATCAGCCGCCAGGTCTCCGATGCCGCCCGCATCGCGACCGAAGCCTCGCAGGAGACGTCGCGCATCAACGAGATGATGCAGACCCTGTCGAGCACGGCCGGGCGTATCGGCGAAGTGGTCAGCCTGGTCAACGACATCGCCAGCCAGACCAATCTTCTCGCCTTGAACGCCACCATCGAAGCGGCCCGCGCCGGCGACGCCGGCAAGGGCTTCGCGGTGGTGGCCGGCGAGGTCAAGACCCTGGCCAGCCAGACCGGCCGCGCCACCGAGGAGATCTCCACCCAGGTCGCCGCCGTGCAGGAGGAGACCCGACGCGCGGTCGAAGCCATCCGCGGCGTCTCCTCGGTGATCGAGCAGGTGCGCGAAATCTCGTCGGGCATCGCCTCGGCGGTCGAAGAGCAAGGGGCCGCCACCCAGGAGATCGCCCGCAATGTCGCCCAAGCCGCCGAAGGCACCGGCGAAGTGTCGCGCAATGTGGCCGGCTTGACCGATGCCGCCGGCAGCACCGGCTCGGTCGCCGACAAGCTTCTGACCTCGTCGGGCGACCTCAGCCAGACGGCCGAAAGGGTGCGCGCGGAGATCGAGCGGTTCCTGGCGGGCATCCGGGCGGGATGACGAGACTCACGATCATTTGACTGGGGCGCCAAGACCCGTTAAAAGACCGCCCAATCGGATCAGCTGCGCCCATCCCGAACGGGAAAGAATTTTTTCTCGTAATTCCTGTGTTTTTTTTCGCGGCACGATGGCATTTTGCGCCCGCGCCTCCGCGACGGTCGAGATGCGGCCTAACCTGTAACTATTGCAACGGAAGTCTGACATGCCCCGCACAACGCCTCTTTCCGATATCCGCAACATCGGCATCATCGCCCATGTTGATGCCGGCAAGACGACCACCACGGAACGCATTCTCTATTACACCGGTCGTAAGCACACCATCATCGACGTGCACGAGACCAAAGACCTGAAGACGTCGACCACCACCGACTATCTTGAGCAGGAACAGAAGCGCGGCATCACCATTCAGTCCGCCGCCGTCTCCGCTTTCTGGCGCGGCAAGAAGATCAACGTCATCGACACCCCCGGCCACGTCGACTTCACCATCGAAGTGAACCGCTCCTTGCGCGTCCTCGACGGCGCGGTCGTGGTGTTCGACGGCGTCGCCGGTGTCGAACCGCAGTCCGAGACCAACTGGCGCCTGGCCGACAATTACAACGTGCCGCGCATCTGCTACGTCAACAAGATGGACCGCTCGGGCGCCAACTTCACCCGCTGCGTCGACATGATCAAGAATCGCCTCGGCGCCCGTCCGCTGCCGATCCAGATTCCGATCGGCTCGGAAGACAATTTCAAGGGCATGGTCGATCTGATCAACATGAAGGCCCTGGTGTGGGATTCGGACGACAAGGACGCCCAGTGGGAGCTGCTCGAGGTCAATGATGGCCTGGCCGACCAGCTCGGCATCACCGTCAAGGAAGACCGCGACATCCTGTCAAAGTGGAAGCAGTATCGCCAGGATCTGGTCGAAACCGCCCTCGAAATGGACGATGCGGCGATGGAAACCTATCTCGAGACCGGCGAAGAGCCGACCGCCGAGGTTCTGCTGAAGTGCCTGCGCACCGGCACCAACTCCTCCTCCTTCACCCCGGTTCTGTGCGGTTCGTCCTACAAGAACAAGGGCGTGCAGCAGGTTCTCGACGCCGTCGTCGACATTCTGCCGTCCCCGATCGAGGTCGAATCGATCAAGACCGTGGACGCCGATGGCGAGCCGATCGGCGAGCGCATCTCGTCGGATGACGAGCCCTTCTCGGCCCTGGCCTTCAAGGTGATCAACGACGCCTATGGCGCGCTGACCTTCATCCGCGTCTATTCGGGCGTGCTGCAGAAGGGCGCCT
>Ga0116226_10000982_pt1 | contig 24844 bp, 21 predicted proteins | sample S1TSphfallax_FD_89692 | JGI IMG/M metagenome (GOLD analysis project Ga0116226, IMG submission 89692) | Host-associated microbial communities from peat moss isolated from Minnesota, USA - S1T2_Fa - Sphagnum fallax MG | ecosystem: Host-associated > Plants > Peat moss > Unclassified | place: USA... | reverse complement strand
TCACGGCAATACTTAACTCGGGTGATGTCCGTCCATACCATATCTTGAGACTCCGTCCTTGCTCGTAACAAGACAGAATCACAAGGGACTGATATCACTCAACTTATTTTTCGGTCAGCCTCTCAGAGGACAGGCGGTGCGGCCCAGTCTGGTTCCTGCCACGACGGACCGCATTTTATGGCGTAGCGTGTCTGGTCGACCCGAATATATTGCTCGCCCCAGTTGACCGACTTGATTTCCGAGGCGGGCACCAGAACGTGTTTGCCGAACCCCCAATTCTTCGTATCGACCACGGCATGGTCGATTTGCCAGGTTTCGTCGTCGACCAGGAAATCCTCAAGATGCCCGATATCGCCGTCGAGCGCATGAACGGCGTAGCCGAAAACTTGGGCCATGCCGCGCAAATGCGGATCAAACGCTTGCGCCTCGGCGTATTGTTGTTGGCCGGTAATGTTCGACATGCCGTTGAACGATCCGTTTCCATAGCCGCCGAAAGCGCCGATATCCCACATCGGACCGGAAGCACCATAGGCGTTCAGATTCTGCTCCATCTGCTTGAAGACCGGTTGGTCGCTGTTGCTGCTGCGGCTCGCTTGAACCTCCGCAATGGTCAGCGCCACCGGAAAGGCGTGTTCTCTGATATCCGGCCGGCCGAGGGCTGCGGGACGGATCAATAAATCCCGGCCGAACAGCCACGAGCCGGCATTGATCACGAACCAACGCAGCTTCCAGTCATCATCCTGAAACAGAATATCAGTGACATAGCCGGCTTTTCCGTCGGGCGCTTCAATCGTGTAATTCTTGAAGGTGGATAGGCGCCGCTGCATGATCTTATTCCTTCTATTTGGCGTTACATGACGGCGGTTAGGCGATCGACGCTCCGGGGTGCGCAGCTTTTGAGGCTGAAACAGTCAGTGGCGAAATCGAATTCCAGGCGTAATTCCTCGTTCAACGCCGTTTCGTGGCCCTTCCGCTCCAACATCCGGCCCATGAGATAGTCGGTCACCATGGGCCGAACCCGCTTCTTGACGATCTGCCGGGGACTGCGCCCGCCTTGCGAGGGCACGTAATGTTTCTCGATGATCGGCAGCAGCACGGCATCATCCGTGACGATCGAGAGGCCGCGCTCCTGATAGTCGCGATTGACCTTGGCCAATTCCTTACGCAGGATCTTTAACGCGGTACCGTAATCGAGCGCCTTGTAGACATAGACTTCATCGACCCGGCCAATGAATTCCGGCCGGAACAGCGCTAGACCGGTTTCCTTTGATGTGGCGCCACACAATAAAGCGCGGATTTTTTCCTGATACTCATCCTGCTTATCGAGTTCTTCGGCGCTGAGATCATCCGCGGTCACCGCGTTGGTGGTGATCACCATCAACTTGCCCTTGAAGCTGATCTTTTTGCCGTTGGATAGGGTGATTTCGCCTTCTTCGAGGATCTGCATCATGACGTCATAGATGTTCGGATCCGCCTTATCGATTTCATCGAACACGATAATGTCCTTGCTCTCGCATTCCTCCATGGTCGGCGCACCATCATCAAATCCGATCAAACCCGGCGCCGCGCCGGTCAGTCGCGAGACGGCACTTCTGTCCTTGAACTCGCTCATGCGCAGCACGGCCGGCATCGCGCTTTCGCCGCCATCCCAGCGCGCGAGGACACGCGTGAGTTCGGTCTTGCCCAAACCGGTGCCGCCGGTGAACAGCAGCACACCCGCCGGACGCGACGGATCACTGACGCCGAGTTCCCGCTCGCGCCAGACCTTGGCCACCGCCTTGACCGGTGCCGCCTGCCCGAAAATTTCTGCAGTGAGATCAATTTCCAGGGTGGCGAGCCGGTCGAGCTTGTTGACCGAAAGATTGGAGAGCGGGACGCCTGAGGCATCGCTGAACACCTTGCGGACATCGGCCTTGGTCACTTTGGGCCGGATCTGGTGCAGCTTCTGTTCGGCGCGGGCGACGCTGGCCCGGGCCGCCTGTAAGCCGTCTTTCAGCGTATTGAAATCACGTTGCTCTTCTATGGAGCGGTCGCGCTGGGGCCGGGATTCGATGGCGCCCAGCCGGCTCTGAATGTCTTCCAGCGCGCCTTTGGCCTTAATGTAAGGACCAAAGCGGTTTTCATAGCTGCGGGTGATGGCGTCACAATCGGCGCGAAGCGTCGCCAGCTTGGCCTCGATCGTCCGCGCGAGTCCGTTGGTCAATGGGCTGCCCTGGCGGATAAAATCCAGGCGATCGCACAAGGCGCCGATCTGTTCGCGCAGTTCGGCCTGTTCCAGCGGCTCGGCGAACAGGTTGATCCGCACCATCGCACCGACCTTGTCGGCGAAGAAAATCGCCTCTTCCGGCCGCTTGCCGGAACTGAACGCCCGCACCGGATAGCGACCGAGCAGTCGAATGATTTCATCGGCGACCGCCTCGCTGTAATCGATGTTATGGATCTCGCTGAGCCGATGAAAATGCGCCATCAGCACCGGTTTCAGGCTGTCCAGGCTTTGCTCTGCAATATCCATCACCTGAAAGCAGCGCAGAATCCCGGTCGCGGCATCCCCTACCGAATCATTGTTCTTGGTGTCGGATATGATGATGGCCTGGACGTCGTCACTGCTGTCCAGGCAGGCGATCAGCGATTGCATGATCCTGTCCGACGGCTCGCCCGACGCCTTCACCAGGTCATCGATGTGATCGATGAACAGCAAGCCGTGATTCGCCTTGACGTAATCGAGGGCTTTATTGAAGCCCTCGATCCAGCTGACCGGCGGGCTGGTCAGGAACAGGCTGACATTGAACAAAAAGAACGGCCCGCCGAGCATCGACCCGCTCAGCCGCTTTTCGGTCCGGGCGCGGATGAACTCATCGGCCAAGGCGGTTTTTCCGGTGCCAGGCTCACCTCTGATCCACATGCTGCTGACCCCGGCTGACGCCAGCACGGTGTGCAACTCAATCAGTCTGGTGCTCAAGCCGACATACCGTGTGAGCAAGGCGCGCGGCGGCACCAAATCGGCGTCGGGCGCGGCGCTGTCGATTTCTCGGGTTAGGCAGGCGAGGCGCTTGGCGTACGCGTCAAACTGTACATGCAACAGGAATGGCATGTCCGGGCCGACCGGGTAGTTCGGGACGGTCCGTAACAGACTCATCGCTCAGCGCACCGGGGGGCCGACCGCGATAGGCCCTTGCGGTGCTGCGGCGAGATCGCGGTTGGCCAGCCCTGCATTGACCTTTTGGAAGTCCGCCATAGCGGCGCGGACCGTGCCAGCTGACGACTTCACCTGCTCGACCAGCTCCAGCTCGCTAAGGCCGCGTTCGATCGCCTTGTCCGTGCGGTTGGTGATCAGCGACTGCGCCTTGCCCAACGCCGCGATCGCGGCGCGCATCTGGTCGAGATTCTCGCCCTCCAGCTTGGTTTGGGCGCCGGTCGCGCCATCGAGATTGGAGCCGAAGATCTCCTGCGCCTTCCTTGTGGCGTCGCGCACCCCGGCGGCCAGCATACCGTCGCGCAAGGCGACACCCTGTTGCAGCCCCATCTCCAGGGCACTCGCGGTGATCGGCAAGGCCTGCTGCTGCAGGTTTGACAGCAGTTCGTTTTGCGCATCGACCAGGCTGGTGAATTGCTGAGCGCGGGCCTCGGCCTGGACATTGGCCGAGGCCAGCATCTCGAACGAAATCACTTTGGACTGGATGATCCGTTCATAGTCCAGCGCCCGCTGCACCGTCTCCATCATGTTGTCGAGCTTCACGGTCAGCAAGGTGACCTGGGCGTCGTCGCCGATCGCCGCCGCCTTATCCTTGGTACCTTGCTCGACCACACTGTGCAGCTCTTCACTTTGCCCATGGGTTTGCTTCGCCACGACCTGCAAGGCGCCCTTGAGAATGGTTTCGGTGCCGGCCATGCGCGCCAAGGTCGCGGTAATCTCGGCGCAGGCGGCGCGGCTTCTGGCATTGGCGGCGAGGAGCGACTCGATGGACGCGCGGGTGCCTTTGATCAATGACAGGCTGTCGCCGGCGGTGGTCAGGATCTGGTCGGTAAGGCCGCCTTCGGTCGCATCGACCGAGCGCAGGATGGTGAGTTCGCCATCCTCCAGCTTGTTGTTGCGCAGCGCCTCTTTTTCGCCGATCGACTGCTTTAACTGGGTGATCTTGGTCTCGGTGTCCTTCAGACTATAGGCCGAGTAATACAGCGCCTCGGCGAGCCGCTCATTGCCGCGGGCCAGAATCTTCTTGAAAAAGCCGAACTTGCCGGCGGCCTGTTGTTCGTCCTCCAGACTGGTCTGAGTGCGGAGATCCAAAACTTCCTGCTTCTCATTGGCGACCAAGCCTTTCTTCAGTGTGGCGAGTTCCTGGAGCAGCTTCTCATTGAACCGGTAGGCTTCGGTCAGCGCCTCGATAGTCCTGCCGTCATCGCGCGCCTTTTCCATTACCCGCAGCAGCTGCTTGATCTTGCCGGCGCCGGTATTGACCGAATTGAAATCGTCGAGGATGTGCTTGACCGTCGATTTCGTGCCGTCGGCAAGCTCACGCATCAGGCGCTCGATATTCGCTTCGCTGACCTGGGTGCGCTTGCTTTTTACATAGGTAAAGTAGGCTTCGAATTCGCTGAAATGCTTCTGCGCCGCGTGGTAGTCGGCATCCTTGGCGTTCAGGAACAGGACGACCGCTTCGAGCTTGCCTTTATCGCTAAGATCATTGCGTTCCATGATTTTGGCGACGGTATTGTTGGTGATGTCGAACACCGCTTCGGTCGACGAGTCCGGTTTGACAGCGATTTTCAGATCGACCTGCTCGGCGCGCCGTTTCTGTTCGACGGTCACGGCCTTGGTTTGGGGCATCCGCCCGACCCGCATCGCGGAGATACGTTCTTCGATGGTCATGTCAGTCTCCGTCGAAAGCCGGCCGCGATGGCGCGTCTGCACCCCGAACATCACGTGAAATATGCATCCGACCTTGCAGCGTTCAGGCTCGGAAACTACCCAGTTCGCGGCACTCAATCTCCCGGGAGCGCTCCCTGGGCCGCGCCCGAGCCGGCCGAGGTGGCTTTGCCCTTGAGGATCCATTCGAATCCCACGGCGATCATGGCGCCGATGATCGGGCCTGCGATGTAAATCCAGCTCGTGCCGATGTCACCCCGGATCAAATCCGGCGCCAGCGACCGGGCCGGGTTCATCGAGGCGCCGCTGATCGGCGCCGCCCAAAGCCCGGCCAGGGCAATATAACCGCCGATCGCCAGCGCGCCGTTGGACCCGACATTGCGGGCACCGGATGCGGTGCCAAGGATCGTGCTGACCAGACCGGTGGTCAGCAGCACTTCCATGATAAGTGCCCTGAAATCGCCGATGCCCGCGCCCGGTACGGTCGCCCCCAGTTGCCCGATCGTGCCGAACATGGCTCGGAGGAAACATGCCGCGCCGATCGCGCCGACAAACTGCGCGGCGATATATCCCGGCACACGGTTCCACGGAAAATTCCGGCGCACCGCAAACGCCAAGGTGACGGCCGGATTGAGATGAGCACCCCCGACCGCGCCCATGAAATAGATGATGGCCATGACCATCAGGCCGGGGGCCACAACCTTCATGCTGAGGGTGATCGCCCCGTCACTGCGCGCCGATACGACGCCGGCGCCGGCGGCAACGACCACGAGCAGGAAGGTGCCCCAGACCTCGGAAAAGAGCCGCCGCCATTCATGCGCCGATTCCAGAAAGTCGGGCGGCTCGGTCGCCCGCAGCATGCGCTGTTGCAGCGGTGAGCTGGGTTTTCCGTCTGCACGCTGCGCCATACCCGGCGGTCCTGGCTCAGACGATCTTGCAGGGGATCATGGCGTCCTCGTGAAACTTGTACACCGCACAGAGCCGGTGATAGCCGTCGGCGATGATCAGCTTGCCGCTGATCCGGTCCCGATAGAGCAGCAAGGGCGACAATTTCTCATGGCGGATGATGTCGGCGCGATCCTTTTCGACATGACTGTCGCTGATGCCCAGAAGCGATAGTCCGGACGCTCTGAAAATATCCTTCGCCGCAAATTCGGTCATCGCGGCGCGTTCCATCTCCAACACAGCAGTCTCTGCCGCACTCACATCCATGCTCAGGCTCAAATAGCGGGCCGCGTTGGGATAGTCGTGCTTTTGCGGCTTATCGAACCATTTGATCTTCATTTTCTGCGCACCCGACTTCATGAAAAGGGGCCGAATAACACTCATCCATCAGGAAGAGATCGGAAACCATCGGGAACTACTCAGAGCGGCGCGGAAGAAGGTGCGTACAAGCCGCCTGCTGAGTAGATTCTGAGTCTATTCGACAGGAATGGATCGCGGTCATCCTTACGCTTTGTGACGGATGACGATGATCATTAGAATAGGGCCCGACCACAACGCGTTCGCTCTCCTGACGCCGGCCCAGATGGGTGCGGCTGACCGGCTGGCTGAGGCCGCGGGCGTTAGTGGCACCACGATGATGGAGGCGGCTGGCGGCGCCGTTGCCGTCGCCATCGGACAACGCTGGCCGATGCGCCCGGTCACGATCCTCTGTGGTCCTGGCAATAATGGCGGCGATGGTTTTGTCGTTGCCCGTCATCTCGCGGCGGCAGGCTGGCCTGTGACGCTGGCTTTGCTGGGTGCCATAGACAAACTTTCCGGTGAGGCCGCGCATGCCGCCCATTTATGGCAAGGCGACCTCGTGCCGTTCACACCAGACAGCCTCGACGGCGCGGGTCTGATCGTGGATGCGATGTTCGGCGCCGGACTCTCCCGGCCGTTGGGTGGACAGGCCGCCATCCTGGTTAAGGCGATGATGTCGCGTGGAATTCCGATCTGTGCGGTCGATGTCCCGAGCGGCCTCGACGGTGCCTCAGGAATGATCCTCGGCTGTGCGGCGGCGGCCGAACTCACGGTGACCTTCTTCCGCAAGCAACCGGGGCATCTGCTCTATCCGGGACGTGCGCTGTGCGGCGATATCGTGGTGGCTGATATCGGAACTCCCGTATCCGTGCTGGAGACGATCGGCCCAAGCACATGGGAAAACGATCCCGGCCTCTGGTTAGATGTCTATCCATGGCCGCAGCCTGAAAGCTATAAATATAAACGCGGTGAGGTGCTGGTCCTTGGTGGCGAAGAGATTACGGGTGCCAGCCGAATGACCGCGCTCGCCGCGTCACGGGCCGGCGCCGGTATGGTGACACTCGCGGCGCCCGCCCCAGTCTGGAGCCTCTACGCGACCTCCCTGATCAATGCGATTGTGCGTCGCTTTGATGGCGCCGTGGGTTGGCAGTCATTGCTGGCTGACAAGCGGCGTAACGTCATCGCGATTGGTCCCGGTGCGGGCGTCGGAGCATCGACCCGCAAGTATGTCCAAGCCACGCTCGCCACGAAACGGGCGAGCGTTCTGGATGCTGACGCCCTGACGTCATTCGCCGAGGCGCCGGAGGATCTGTTTCGAGCCATCGACGGGCCGTGCGTGATGACGCCGCATGAAGGAGAATTCGCACGCCTATTTCATTTTGAGCGCGACAAGCCGGCACGAGCGCGGGCGGCCGCGAAGCAAAGCGGTGCCGTCATATTGCTCAAAGGGTCTGACACCGTCATCGCCGCGCCGGACGGGCGGGTGATCATTAATTCCAACGCACCAGCCCAGCTTGCAACCGGTGGCACCGGCGATGTCCTGACCGGTTTTGTCGCCGCCCTGATGGCACAGGGGATGCCACCGTTCGAGGCTGCCGCGGCCGGTGCCTGGCTGCATGGTGCCGCAGCGACAGAATTCGGGCTGGGCCTCGTTGCGGAAGATCTGCCAGGCGCGCTTCCGCTTGTTCTTCAAAAACTCAACGCAGCCCATCGCCTTGCCCTCGGTCAGTGATCAAACCGGCACGGCAAAGAGGACACGTATCACGTAAGTAGTTTCCGAGGCTGCTCTGCTGCGGAGACGATCAGATAGGCTCCGCTTCAACGCAAGAGCTGTTCTATCCGTACCGGCTCGCACTCCGAATCGTCCATTGCTGGAGAGTCGATTATGCAGACTAGGCAGACGTGACCCAGTTTGGCCGGCCATTTTGGCGCCAGCAACAATGAAGATCGACGGCGCATCATGGATCGACGATATCGTCCGGTCATTTGGATCGGATCGAACCCGTCTGATGGACATCGTTATCGCGGTCCAGCATCGGTTTGGCTATGTGAGCAACGATGCCATCCAGAGTCTGGCGGCGTCCCTCCGCATGCACCCGGTCGAGATTGAAGAAATGGTATCTTTTTATGCCTTCTTCGATCGCGAGCCCCGCGGTCGTCATCGTATCCGCCTCTCCAAGACGCCAATTTCGTTCATGAAGGGCGCTCAGGAACTCGCGCTGGCTTTTGAACAGGCGCTCGACATTGGGGTCGGCGAGACGACGGCGGATGGCATGTTCACGCTGCAATGGACAAGCGATATCGGTCTTGCCGATCAGGAGCCGGCGGCGCTGGTCGACGGTATGCCATTATCCGAATTGTCGCCTGCGCAAGTACCATTGATCCTGGCCGCGCTGCGCCAATCCGGCGACCCTGACGCTGCGCGCCTGCCGAACGCGACGATCCGGACAAGCCTTGTTCAAGCCGGGCCGTTACTGGCGGGCTCGCCCGCCGAGGCAGCAGGGCTCACAGCCGCGCTGGCCATGACGCCAGACGCGGTCATTGAGGAGATCACCAAATCCAAGCTGCGTGGCCGCGGCGGCGCCGGTTTTCTAACCGGGATGAAGTGGCGGCTGACCCGAAAGGCGGAAGGCACGGAACACTACATCGCCTGCAATGCCGACGAGGGCGAGCCCGGCACGTTCAAGGACCGGCTCTTGCTGTCCGAGTTTCCGGACTTGGTGTTCGACGGAATGACAGTCGCCGGCTATGCGCTGGGCTCCCATAATGGATTGCTCTATCTGCGGGGTGAGTACGCCTATCTGTGGGACGATCTTCAGCGGGTTCTGGCCGACCGACGCAGCCAGGGGCTTCTAGGCGCCGGTATCGGCGGGAAGGCCGGTTTTGATTTCGACATCCGCATCCAGCTTGGGGCCGGCGCCTATATCTGCGGTGAGGAATCGTCGTTATTGAATTCGCTCGAAGGACAGCGCGGTTCGCCCCGCGACCGGCCACCCTTTCCGACCGAGCGAGGCTATCTTGGCCAGCCGACGGCGATCGATAACGTCGAAACGCTCGTTTGTGCGACCCGCATCATGGAAATGGGCGCGCCATGGTTTGCGTCATTCGGCACCAAGGAATCAACGGGTACCAAATTGATCTGCGTTTCCGGCGATTGCGAACGGCCCGGCGTTTATGAAACGCCGTTCGGCATCACCATCAACGAACTGCTCGATCTGGTCGGCGCGCCAGACGCGCAGTGTGTCCAGTTCAGCGGACCATCGGGTCAGGCGGTCGCGCCCAAGGATTTCGGTCGGCGCATTGCTTATGAGGACCTCGCCACAGGTGGATCGACGATGATCTTCGGTCCAGAACGTGATGTGCTTGCGATTGCACTCCAATGTACTGATTTCTTCGTTGATGAATCATGCGGCTGGTGCGCGCCTTGCCGGATCGGCACCACCTTGCTGAAACAATGCATGGAAAAAATCGTGGCGGGCCGTGCGACGCTCGCCGACCTCGCGTCGACCGAAGCCCTGGCCAGTACCGTTTCTCGCATGAGCCGTTGCGGCCTCGGCCAGACCGCGCCGAATCCGATCCTGACCACCATGCGCAGCTTTCCCGAGCTCTACGAAGCGCGGCTTGCGGCCGCGTCGTTTGAGCCCTTGGTCACACTCGAAGAGTCGTTGCGCCAGGCGGTCGAGATCCAGGGGCGCCAGCCTGTGAGAGAGACTGTCCAAGCATGATTTCATTCATTGTGGATGGAATTGAAGTTGAGGCCACACAAGGGCAATCCGTGCTTGAGGCCTGTGACGCAGCCGGGATCTATATCCCCCGCCTGTGCCGCCATCCCGATCTCGCGCCATCCGGCACATGCCGGGTCTGCACCTGCACGATCAATGGAAGGAGTGCCGCTGCCTGCGTCACCCCGGCCGTGCATGGCATGGTAATCGAGAATGACACCAAGAGGCTGACCGCCGACCGGCGCAGCATCATCGAGATGCTGTTCGTCGCCGGCAATCATCCGTGCCCTTATTGTGTCGCGAGCGGGGATTGCGAATTACAGGCGCTGGGATATCGGCTCGGCATGATCGCGCCGAGCCAGCCCTATCAATGGCCTAGCCTCAAGATCGACGCGACCCACCCCGATATCTATCTCGATCACGACCGATGCATCCTTTGTGCGCGCTGTATCGAAGCCTCGCAGATGGAAGATGGCAAGAGGGTGTTCGGCTTCGAAGGGCGTGGCATCGCCATGCGGCTGAACGTGGATGCCAAAGGGGGCCTCGGTGAAACACAAATGGCGGCCATCGACAAGGCGGCCAGAATCTGCCCCGTCGCCTGTATCGTGATCAAGCGTGACAGCTACCGGATTCCGAATGGCGAGCGGCGCTTTGATAAAATGCCGATCGGCAGTGATATCGAGGCCAGACGCGCAGGTCACAAACCATGACCGCCTCTTTAATTGCCGCGGTAAAGCCTACCCTCGCGACCTGCGCGCTAACGGGCTGTTTCGGATGCCACATGTCGCTGCTCGATATTGATGAGCGGCTGCTCGAACTGGTTGACCTGGTCGATCTCGACGTTTCCCCGTTCGACGACAAGAAATCCTTCGACCGGCCCGTCGATGTCGGCTTCATCGAGGGCGGCTGCTCGAACGAGTATAATGTCAGGGAGCTCAAAGACTTCCGCAAGCACTGCCGGATCCTGGTGTCGGTCGGGGCCTGCGCCATCAATGGCGGCGTTCCGGCAATGCGCAACAGCATCAGTCTGCGCGACTGTCTCGAATCAGTCTATCTGCACGGCGTCTCGCTCGATGGCGACGGGCTCATTCCCAATGATGAAGATCTACCGCTACTGCTCGACCGCGTCTACCCGTCCCACGAGGTGGTCAAGATCGATTATTTCCTGCCCGGCTGTCCGCCGTCCGGCGATGCATTGTGGGAAGGCTTGAAGGCCCTGCTGACCGGCCACGAACCCGCCCTGCCCTACCTCCTCTGCAAGTACGAATGATGGCGATGAGCGACATTCAGGTCCCGCTAGGGCAGCCCCGGAAGATCGTCATTGATCCAGTCACGCGGGTCGAGGGTCATGGCAAGGTAACCATCCGGCTCAATGAAGCGGGCGAGGTCGAACAAGCGCGTTTTCACATCGTTGAATTCCGCGGCTTCGAGCGGTTCATCCAGGGGCGCATGTACTGGGAAGTGCCGGTCATCGTGCAGCGTCTCTGCGGCATTTGTCCAGTCAGCCATCATTTATGCGCCGCCAAGGCGATGGACGTTGTCGCAGGTGTCGACCAGATCACGCCGAGCGCCGAAAAGATGCGGCGCCTGATGCATTACGGCCAGGTGTTGCAGTCAAACGCGGTAAATTTCTTCCATCTGGCCTCACCCGATCTGCTGCTGGGCTTCGAGGCGCCGGTCGCAGAGCGCAATGTCATCGGCGTGATCGAAGCGTTTCCGGAAGTCGGAAAATGGGCGATCCTGATCCGTAAATTTGGTCAGCAGGTGATTGAAGCGACCGGCGGGCGTCGTATCCATCCGCGGCTTTGCATCCCCGGCGGCGTCAATCAGAATCTGTCGATCGACCGGCGAGACGCGCTGCGCGCCGAGGTCGATCAGATCATCCAATTTTGCTGCGCCGCCTTGGAGCTGCATAAAAGCTTCGTCCAATCACATGAGAGCCTGCACGCGCACTTCGCCAGCTTTCCGTCGAACTACATGAGCCTCGTCGGACCCAACGGGGCGATGGATCTCTATAACGGCACGCTGCGGGCGATCGACCCGGCGGGGGTGCCGATCTTCGAGGGGGTACGGCCTGACGCCTACCGCGACTATCTGATCGAGGAAGTCCGCTCCTGGAGCTACATGAAGTTTCCTCATATCCGCTCCCTCGGCCGCGAGGCTGGCTGGTATCGGGTGGGGCCGTTGGCGCAGATCAATTGCTGCGCCTTCATCGACACGCCGATCGCTGAGGCGGCGCGTAAGGATTTCATGGCACAGGGCGGCGACGGGCTGGTGCATGCCACGCTCGCCTATCACTGGGCGCGGGTGATCTCGATGATCCACTGCGCCGAGATAATCAAGCAGCTGCTGTTCGACGATGATCTGCAAGGGACCGATCTGGTCGTGACGGGTGACCGCCGCCCCGAAGGAGTCGCCGTTATCGAAGCGCCGCGCGGAACGCTGCTGCATCACTATCAGGTCGACGACAATGATCAGGTGACTATGGCGAATTTGATCGTCTCTACCACCAACAATAACGAGGCGATGAACCGATCAGTGACCAAAGTCGCGATCGATGATCTCTCAGGCCATGAGATCACCGAAGGGCTGCTGAATCATATCGAAGTGGCCATTCGCGCTTATGATCCGTGCCTATCCTGTGCGACGCATGCGCTGGGCGACATGCCGCTGGTCGTCACGCTGGAAGATGCTGACGGTGCCGTGATCGCGACGCGGGTAAAAGAATGAGCCCGCCACGCACCCTTGCGCCGCCTCGTGTGCTGATCCTGGGGTACGGTAACCCGGGTCGTCAGGATGACGGCCTGGGTCCTGCGGTATCGATGCAGATCGCGGCACTGAGTTGGCCGAACGTCACCGCCTACGAGAATTATCAGCTGAATATAGAAGATGCGGCGGATGTGGCGGAGCACGATGTGGTCTGGTTCGTCGACGCGGCAAGAGTCGGTCCAACCCCCTTCACAATCGAAGCGCTTGCACCGGCGGCGACACTCGAATTCACCAGCCACCTGGTGCGTCCACAGGCCATCCTCGCCATGGCCCATCACTATTACGGCGCCACACCTGAAGCGTTTCTTCTGGGCATTCGCGGCTATGAATTCGAGTTCATCGAAGAGCTGACACCGGCCGCCACCGATAATCTAGAGCAGGCGGTGGAAATGCTGGAAGACTGGCTCCGCATCTGCCAACATACGGTAGCCTCATGAATATCGGGCTGGGTGAGCGGCGCAAGACCATTCTCCTGATCGATGCCGATCCCCACGCCAGAGCCGTGCTGCGCAAGGCGCTCGAAACGGCGGGGTTTTCGGTTGGCGAAGCCTCTTCCAACCAGGAAGGCGAGCGAACGATCCTGCGCATCAAGCCGGACGCCGTTCTGGCGGACCTGTTGTTGCCCGACCCGGCCGAACACGGCATGACCATCTCAGAGTGGCTTCGGTCAAAGGACGACGCGACGCCGTGCTATATTGTGAGCACAGCCGTCGACGCGCTGGTCGGTTCTGTCGGGCTGCATGAGTTGGGCGTGACCGGCGTGTTTCTAAAGCCGGTCGATACGGATCTGGTGATCCAGACTCTACGCACTCAACTGAACGTCGCCCAAGCGGACTATACTCATGCATGAGGTTTCTCTTATCGAGAGCCTCATCGCCCTGGTCGAGCAAGAGCGCGACAAGCAATTGTTCGCGCGCGTCACGACGATCAGGCTCAAGGTCGGTGCTTTGGGACCCGCGGAGCCGGAGGCGCTGAGTTTCTGTTTCGATGCGGTCGCGGCCGGCACGATCGCAGAAGGCTCTCGCCTCGAAATCGAGATCATTCCCGGCGAGGGCTGGTGTGCCGATTGTTGCACCAGCGTGCCGCTCTCTGAACGGTTTGGCGCCTGCCCCATCTGCGCAGGCGGGCGCGTCCGAATGACCGGCGGCGATGTGTTGCGCCTTGCGGATCTGGAGGTTGAATAATGTGTACGGTGTGTGGTTGCGAAGCGATCAACGTGGATTTCGATGCGCATGCGCACCACCACGCCGAAGAGCGGCTCATTACGATCGAGCGTGATATTCTCTCCAAGAACAACGCTTATGCCGATGCCAACCGGCGCCGGCTGCGTCGGGCAGGCGTCTTCGCGCTCAATCTTCTTTCGAGCCCTGGTTCGGGCAAGACGTCACTCCTGGTGCGGACCATCACGGCACTGAAGGCGCGCTGGCCGATCGTGGTGATTGAGGGCGATCAGCAAACCTCGAACGATGCTGAGCGCATTCGGCAGACGGGCGTGTCGGCGATCCAGATCAATACCGGCAAAGGCTGCCATCTCGACGCGCATATGGTCGGCCATGCGATGGAGTCGCTGCCACTTGAGCGGGGTGGCCTGTTGTTCATCGAAAATGTCGGAAACCTGGTCTGCCCGGCTGCTTTCGATCTCGGAGAGGCTTGCAAAATCGTGGTCCTGTCCGTGACCGAGGGCGAGGATAAGCCGCTTAAATACCCGGATATGTTCGCGGCCGCCGACCTGATGCTGCTGAACAAGTCCGACCTCCTGCCGCACCTCGATTTTGACATCGATGCGTGTTTCGCGGCGGCGCTGCGTGTCAATCCGGCCCTCCAGATCCTGACGGTCTCGGCGCGTAGCGGGGACGGTCTTGCCGCGTTTTACGCATGGATCGCAGAACGCGTGGCGCTGGGGCCGGCGTGAGATCGTCATGCCTTTAGACGTCGCACCTCGGTCCACCCGTCCTGAACGGCTGCGGGTCCGAGTACAAGGTGCCGTGCAGGGTGTCGGGTTCCGCCCGTTCGTCTATGGCCTGGCCGAACGGTACCAACTTTCCGGGTTCGTGCTGAATGATCAGAACGGCGTCCTGGCAGAAATCGAGGGCGCTCTCAGCGAAATGTTCCTGTCCGCCTTGCAGCGGGAGCGTCCCGTGCTCGCGCGCATTGACGAGATCACCGTCACAAGCCTGCCCGTCCTCGGGCAGCAGGGCTTCGCAATCCGCGACAGTCTTTCAGCAGGTCCAGGTGCCAGCGTCGGCGTGCCTGACGCTGCGACCTGCGAATCCTGCCTTAAAGATCTGTTCGATCCAAGCAGTCGGTTTTACCTCTATCCGTTCGTTACCTGCACCGATTGTGGACCTCGCTTCACCATCACCCGCCATACGCCATACGATCGCGCCAACACATCCATGGCGGCGTTTAAGCGCTGCGAGCGATGCGCCGCGGATTATGGCGACCCGAGCAGCCGCCGCTTTCATGCGGAAACCATCGCCTGCGCGGCTTGTGGACCGCGCCTCAGCCACCCGGTTGACGAGATTGCAGCTGCTTTACTTGAGGGACGGATTGTCGCGCTGAAAGGCATCGGCGGATTTCATCTGCTGTGCGACGCCACTACCGAGGACGCCGTCAGGATCCTGCGTCAGCGCAAGCATCGCCCGGCACGACCGTTCGCGATCATGGTCGGTTCTGGTTTCTGGCCGTTCGCCAGACCGACTGAGGCGGAACGGACGCTGCTCCAGTCTTCCGCACGCCCGATTGTCCTGGTCCGAAAGGGATCCGGCCTGGCAGGGTCGGTCGCGCCGGGTCTTAGTCGGGTTGGTGTGATGTTGCCCTCTGCTCCCGTGCATCATTTGCTGTGCCGGGCCAATTCGTGCGCCCTCGTGGTCACCAGCGCGAATATCGCCGGTGAACCGCTGATCATCGACAATGACGCGGCGATGAACCAGCTGGGCGCCATCGCCGATCTCATCGTCACCCATGATCGGTCGATCCTTCGGCGCGCCGATGATTCAGTGATGACCATGATCGACCGCGCCCCCGCCTTCATTCGGCGGGGGCGCGGCTTCACCCCGGAACCGATCGATCTTGGCGAGGACGGCCCTTCGGTCATTGGAATGGGCGCGCACCTGAAGACGACGATCTGTGTCACCCGTGGGCGTGAAGCCTATGTTTCGCAGCATCTGGGGGACCTCAACACTGCTGAGACCATCCGGTTTTATAACTACACCCTACACCGTATGCTGGCTGATCTAGGCGTTGAGCCACAACTTGTCGCCTGCGATCTTCATCCCGACTACCGCACGACACGCATTGCCGAAAGCCTCGGCTTGCCGCTGCTTCGCGTCCAGCATCACGCTGCCCACCTCGCTGCGGTCGCGGCCGAACATCATCTCGGCCAAGAGCTGATCGGCGTGGCTCTCGATGGGTATGGCTACGGGTCTGACGGCGCCGCCTGGGGCGGGGAGCTTATGGTTGGTGATGGCGGCAACTGGCACAGGGTCGGCCATCTTCGGCCGCTCGCCGTACCCGGCGTTGAGCGCGCCGCCCGCGAGCCTTGGCGCATGGGTGTCGCCGCTCTGATCGCCATTGGTCGGGGTGGTGAGACGGCCGAACGCTTTTCCTGTCATCCGCTCACAGCCCCACTTGCCAAGATGTCATCGAATGCGGCCGTCCCAGCCACAACCAGCATGGGCCGCCTGTTCGATGCGGCCGCGGCGCTGCTTGGCGTCTGTGAAGACCAAAGCTATGAGGGCCAGGCTGCCATGGAATTGGAAGCGCTGGTCGATTGCCCAGAAGCGCTGCCGGGCGGCTTTTCTATCGAGCAAGACATGCTCGATTTCCGGCCACTGCTCGGCGACCTGCTGCAACCCGGCCTTGGCGCCCAAAAAGGCGCGTCTTTGTTCCACGGCACGCTGATCGCGGGGCTCACCGACTGGATTGGTCGGTACGCCGAGCAGAGGGGCAAGACCGACATCGTGCTCGGCGGCGGATGCTTCATGAATCGCATCTTGGCCGACGGGCTAACCCAGGCCTTGCGCCAACGCGGTCTGAACCCCTGGCTACCGCGGCTTGTCCCAGCGAATGACGGAGGGATTTCGCTCGGTCAGGCGGCGCTGGCTCGCGCGCACCTGATGGCCCGCCGCCAAGAGAGGACTTGAACCGATGTGCCTCGCCATCCCCATTCGCGTTGAAGCCGTGATGCAAGACCAGATGGCCCGGGTCACGCTGGGCGGGGTGTCGAAGCTCGTCTCCATCGCGCTGGTGGAGGATGTGCGGGTTGGCGATTATGTCCTGCTGCATGTGGGGTACGCCCTCACCCGGCTTGACCCGGACGAAGCCGAACGGACGCTAACGCTGATGCATGAAGCGGCGGTACCCGGCCTTCCGGTACTGAAGGAAATCTTCGCATGAAATACATCGATGAATATCGCGACGGCGATTTGGCGCGGTCGATCGCCGCCAGGATCGCCAGCGAGGCCATCGCAAGTCGGCACTACAAATTCATGGAATTTTGCGGCGGCCATACTCATGCGATTTCACGCTATGGCATCGCGGATTTGCTGCCATCCAATGTGGAGATGGTACATGGGCCGGGCTGCCCGGTCTGCGTACTCCCGATCGGTCGGATCGATGATGCCATCAGGCTGGCGATGCGGCCGGGCGTTACCCTCTGCACCTATGCCGATCTGATGCGCGTACCCGCTTCCGGCGGCGCCAATCTGCTGAAGGCGAAGGCGGCCGGGGCCGATATTCGGATGATCTATTCATCGATGGATGCGGTCCTGATCGCCGAGGCCGAGCCGGCGCGTCATGTCGTCTTCTTCGCGATTGGGTTCGAAACGACGACGCCGTCGACCGCGCTCTCGATCGGCCTCGCCCGCCGCAAGCAACTCACAAACTTCAGCGTGTTCTGTAACCACGTGCTCACGCCCGTCGCGATCCGGGCCATCCTCGGCACGGCGAACCTGCCGAACGGCAAGAACATTTTGGTCGATGGGTTTATCGGACCGGCGCATGTCAGCACGGTGATTGGCACGGCGCCTTATGTCGAGCTGGCCGCCGAATTCACCAAACCCGTCGTGGTCGCAGGCTTCGAACCGCTGGACGTGGTTCAAGCCATCCTGATACTCATCCGTCAAGTGAATGAAGGCCGCAGCGACGTTGAGAACCAATATATCCGAGCGGTTACGGCGGAAGGAAACCTGATCGCGCAGCGCGCGATCGCCGAGATTTTCGAGCTGCGGGATATGTTCGAGTGGCGCGGCCTGGGCGACCTCCCGGCCAGTGCGCTGCGCCTACGCGCCGCCTATGCGCAGTTTGATGCGGAGCAGCGTTTCGAGATCATCACCGCGCCCGCTGCCGACAACCCGGCCTGCGAGTGCGGCGACGTGCTTCGGGGATTGAAGAAGCCTGCGGAGTGTAAACTGTTCGGGACGGTCTGTTCGCCTGAAACGCCGATGGGCTCCTGCATGGTCTCGCCCGAGGGTGCGTGCGCCGCGCATTGGACCTATGGAAGGTTCCGGGACAAGGCGAAGGCTGGTGCCATTCGCGCCGCCGCATGACGTCACCCCGGCTGCGCACCCGCAAACTGGATATCCGAAGCGGCCTGATCGATCTGTCCCACGGCGCAGGTGGGCGCGCTTCTTCGCAACTGATCGATGAGATCTTCCGTGCGGCGTTCGACAATCCCTTCCTTGACCAGGGTAACGATCAGGCCGCGTTTGATGTGCCGGCCGGTCGCATGGCGATGTCGACCGACAGCTACGTAATCTGGCCGCTGTTCTTTCCCGGCGGCGATATCGGGTCTTTGGCGGTTCATGGCACAATCAATGACCTGGCTATGGCGGGCGCGCGGCCGCTGCATCTAGCAGCGAGCTATATCCTCGAGGAAGGGTTTCCGCTCGCTGATTTGCAACGGATTGCCGTCAGCATGGGACGCGCCGCATCCGCGGCCGGCGTCGCGATCGTGACCGGCGATACCAAAGTGGTCGAACGCGGCAAGGCCGATGGGGTTTTTATCACGACGACGGGCATCGGCATCGTTCCGGCCGGTCTTGATCTTTCCGGCAATCGAGCAAGGCCCGGCGATCATGTGATCCTGTCGGGTTCGATCGGCGATCACGGCGTGGCGGTGATGTCGACGCGCAGCTCTATGGGGTTTGAGACCGAGATCCTGTCCGATAGCGCCGCGCTTCACGGGCTGGTCGCGGAAATGGTGGAAGCTGCCGGCCCGTCGCTACGGCTGCTGCGGGACCCAACCCGCGGCGGCCTCGCCGCGACATTGAACGAAATCGCTCAGCAATCTCGCTGTGGCTTTTTGATCGACGAGTCCAAAATTCCGGTGCGCCCGGACGTCGTCGCGGCGTGCGAATTGCTGGGCCTCGACCCGCTCAATGTCGCCAATGAAGGCAAGCTAGTGGCTGTCATCGATCCATCCGCCACTGACGCCCTACTCGCCGTCATGCGCGCCCACCCGCTCGGTCGGCAAGCGTCATTCATTGGCAAGGTCACCGACGATGATCAGTATTTCGTTCAGATGACGACGTCGTTCGGCGGCGGCCGGATCGTCGACTGGCTAGCGGGCGAACAACTGCCACGGATATGTTGATCGAACGCTCAAGTGTGCTTAGATAATCTCTTCACTGCAACACCACTAATAACATTCATGAGCAATAAAACAGAACCTCAACACTAGAAAGCAAGAGCCGCTAACTCCACCTAAATATATAATGCTCCGACCAATCGAATATTTCTGCATGCGTAAGCCACGATCAGGGTCGTGTCCCAAATCTTTATCGCCTCTGTTTTGACTGTCGGAGATATTTCTATGGCGCCACCGGCGGCTGCCTTCATCTCGGGAACACTTTCGGCTTTCTATCTGTATGCCGTTGCGCTGGATCGCGCCAAATGGCCTGTATTCGTGCGTCGTGGACTTTCATGAGCACATACCGCAAAGCCCGTCGACGCCGACATAAATCTGGCAAGAAGCGTCAGGCTTTCAGAAAAATGGAGGACGCAACGACAGGCAACCGATTGCCAGGCGCAAAGATGCTGCCGCCAATCCTGGCGCTGCGCGGCGCCACCGGTTTTTGGCTTGCAGTCATCCTAACGGGTGTGGGCACGGGTCTGGCGGCCGCAGCGCTGACCGGGTTGTTAGAGGCTGTGCAGCGCCTTGTGTGGGGCGGCAACGGGTTGGATGTACTCCAGGCAGCCGCGCATACTCCTGCATGGCGCCATCTTGCGGTGCTTGTCGGGGCACGACTGCTGACCGCCGCGGGGCAGTTGCTCCTCAGCGGACTATCGAGCGGCAACGGGATCGATATTACCGCAGCGATTTGGTTTGAAGCTGGACATCTGCCGGCGTTGCGCACGCTCGGGAGTGCGATCCTCTCCGTGATAATCGTCGGCATGGGGGCGGCACTTGGACGCGAGGGCGCGCCCAAGCAAGCCGGTGCCGTCATCGCCAACGTGATGTCCGATCGCGTGCAGTTGTCAGACGAGCAACGGCGCTTATTGGTCGCCTGCGGTGCCGGCGCGGGAATGGCCGCTGCCTATGGCGTGCCACTCGGTGGCGCTTTGTTTTCGCTGGAAGTTTTGCGCGGCGCCCTAGCATTACGGTTCGTGCTGCCTTCCCTGCTGACCGCCATAGTCGCGACCGGTGTATCATGGGTTTTCCTGCCAGACATGCCGACCTACCTCATGCCGCTCTATAATGGCTCGCTGTCCAGCGTTGCATGGGCGGGCGTGGCCGGTCCGATCATTGGCCTCGTTTCCGTGGGCTACGTGCGCGCCGTGGCCTGGGCGGACGCGCACAAGCCGGCAGGCTGGCGCCGTATCGGGGCACCGATATTGGCGCTAGGACTGCTCGGTGCGGCATCGATTCCGTTTCCGCAATTGCTGGGTAACGGCCGCGATGTAGCGGAGCTGGCATTTACCGGGCAGCTCACCCCGCTCTTGCTTGGATCGCTGCTGTTGTTGCGCCCACTTGCTACGCTTTTATGTCTCGGTAGTGGCGCGCCTGGAGGTCTATTTACGCCGTCGCTTGCCATCGGTGCGATGCTCGGCGGACTTCTGGGTCTGCCTTGGTCCTGGCTTTGGCCGGGCGTGCCGCCGGGCTTGTTTGCGTTGGTAGGATCCGCTTCAATGCTGGCCGCCACGACGCAGGGTCCCATCTCCGCCATTGTTCTCGTGATGGAACTTACCGGATTCGCCCGTGCAGCGGTCCTGCCGCTTCTCTTTGCAGTGACGACGGCAACCCTCATTGCGCGAACGATCGAGCCACGATCAATCTACGACGCTCGTTTGAGCGACTCCCAGGTTCGCGAGCGACAGCGCACGCGCGATCGCGCCATGGATGAGTCGCCGACCTGACAGACCAAGGCATCATGATTTTCAGCACGGCATAGCTCGCTCGCTTGGACGGCTCATGCCCGACAATCCGTTAGGCTTTGCAGATAATCTCGAACACGCATCCGGGCTCAGCATTGCGGAGCATAACGCTAAATCCATGGAGCTTGACGATCGAGGCGACCAAGTTAAGCCCGAGACCGGTGCCCTCGATATGACGGCTCTTATCCAGCCGATAGAAGCGCTCGAACACACGCTGATGCTCTTCGGTCGGGATGCCCGGTCCATTGTCGGTGACGCGGATGATTGGCTGATCGGCTGATTCCAGCAATGCGAGCGTCACTAATCCGCCCGCTGGCGTGAATTTGATCGCATTCTGAACGAGATTGGCGATGGCCTCCAGCATGAGGCCGCGATCGGCATAGATGCATAAACCGGGTTCGATGCGGGTGATGAGATTGATCCCGGCCTCTTCCGAGATCGGCTGATAGATCTGGCTCACCTCTTCTACCAGTGAGCTCAGATCGATATCGGCGAAATGGCTGCGGCGGCTGGCCGATTCGATCTCGCCGATCCGCAGTAGCGTTGTCACCAGGGTTTGTGCCTGATCCAGATCCGAAATCGCAGAATCGACTGAGAGCAGCAGATCCTCGTGGCTTGCCGTGTTGGCCCGGCTACGTTCGAGGCGCGCGCGCAGACGGGCAAGGGGGGTGCGCAAATCATGCGCGATGTCATCCCCCACCGCTTTCATGCTCTCCAGCAACCGACTGATCTCGTCGAGCATGAAATTAACGCTTGCGGCCAACCGATCGAAATCATCCCTCGCGCCATAGGTGGGCAGGCGCTCTTTGAGATCACCGCGCATGATCCGTTCTGCCGAGCGATGAACCTCGCTGACGCGCTGGCTCGTGCGTCGGCTGATATAGATACCGGCAAGCAACGCCAGCACTGATGCCGGGACGACACCCAAGGTGAGCGCGCGGAGCACGACGTCGCGGAGCTTGTCCAATTCTTCGATATTGCGCCCGATCACCAGCACGGTGCCATCGGTGAGCCGCACCGCGACGGCGCGGATCGGTTCGACCTCCGATTCTGAACCCTCCCGTGCCACACGGACACGGTGCGCCTGACCATCGATCTTCAAATCGACGGGCAACGCCGCCATGTTCCCATCCAAACGATGGCCCGACGCATCGAATAAAGCTACGAAGGTGACACGGCGAAAATCGTCGAAAATACGCGTCGACATGGCGCGGGCGCGTTGGTCCGGAGGCTCCTTTGCCAGCACCGCGCAATCATGAACGAGAATGTTGTCGATGCGATCAATCTCATAAACCGCGGTTTGCCAGTAGATGAATGCAAAGAGCAACGCGGTCGAGAAGGCGAACATCAATGAAAATGTCGCGAAGAGCTTGAAGGTTGGTGTGCCCAGGAAGGCAGGAATAGACTGAATCATTTCTGCCTGCCGGCGCGCGAACTGCACGATTGATCGAAGCCCGGTCATGATTTGCATGATCCGGCAAACGCGAAACTCGATCAAGCCCAGCGGGGCCCGATCAAGGCACGCCAAAACCTACCGCGTCATCGGCGCACCAAGCGGTGCGCTGATGACGGCACGTGGTTTTAGCTTCTAGAACTGAAAGCGCGCACCAACCTGCGGCGCAAACGTCGAGGTGTTGAGATAGCCTTGAGCCAAACCGCGTGCGACCTGTGAGTCCATGACGCCACCATAGAGATCGAAGCGCTTGGTCAGCCGGTAATCCGCGACTAGCGAAAACGCGTCGAGTGTTCCGCTGCACGCTGAATTTGTGTTGTTCGTGCAGCCATTGCCCTTAAAGCTGTGCTGATAATAGTGATACCAAGCACCGCGCAGATCGAGATCCGGCGTGATCGCGTATTTCGCGCCAAGCCAATAGATGTCCAGCATCTTGTTGTTGGTATAGGCCTTGTCGTTGATGACGCTCAGCGTATAGCCGCCAATATCGGAATAGCCCGGCTGGAGCGGGTTCGATGGATTATCGAACAAGATGCGTTCGCTGCCGGCGTAAAGCTGCAATTGCTCGATGCTGTATTTCGCCAGCAACGAGTAGGCAGTCGAATCAAACACCGTTGCCGATAGCGAATTTGCCGGCTCTACCAAGAATTGCTCAGCCGTCAGCGAACTTGCCGAAATCTCATCCTTCTTGGCATTATAGAGCGCATCGACCGACAGGCCGGCCCAGTCACCCCCAACATCGAATTCATAGGCGCTGCCGCCGGTGCCCGATGTCCCGGAGAATTGATAGAGTGCCTCGAAATGCGCCGCGTCGACCTTGAGCAGGTATTTCATCGCAGAATCGAGCCGCGCATCCTCCGTACTGCCGAACCCCGCGGCAGCGCCGGAATAGCCGATCACCGAAAACGCGTTGGAGGCGCCTTGCGGGTCATAGATCAGGATATTGTCCAGCTCCAGGCTGTTTTGGCGCCCGAAGGTCAGCGTGCCGAATTGCGGCGAGTTCACCCCGACATAGGCCTCAGAATTGAATGGCTGGCCGTCACGGCTGGAATCGCCGGCGGACGTCTGCTGATTGAGCGCCACCCCGTTATTGTGAGCGAGCGAGCCCAAGCCATCCGGTAGGTTGCCCGATGTCGGCTGGAACCCCGTTTCCAGCTTGAAAATCGCCTTCCACCCTGGCGCCGCATCGCCAAGATCCTCGCTGCCCTTGAGGCCGATTTTCGACTGGCTGAGCCCGTTCGGCGACACGCCGAAATAATGCTCATTGCTGTTCTTTGAGATCAGCGACTCGGTGCCGGGCGGAAAATCGGAACTGAGCGGCGCACCATGAGTCTGGTAAGCAACGCCGAGATCAATCGTCCCATAGAGCGTGATGCCATAGAGCGTCAGCGTCCCATCGTCTGGATGCGGCGCCGTCAGCGTCGTATCATCGGCGCGTGCGACTATCGGCAATGCCAATAGTATTGCTGTCGGAAGCAGAAATCGTTTCACTATTTTCCCCCGCATTGATTAGATAGTGTCACAAAATTGACCAATTTAATTGTGACGCGCTCCAACACAAATACGCCGTTCGATTTCATCGTACGGCGTCATAGTCTCGATAAATATTCTGGGGGTCTTCTAAACATAAATTTCTTGTTATTCCAATGTCATTTCCCCTCTCCAATCTTAAAATATATTTTAAGATTCAATAGTGGCTCCAAGTCTTTGAAATTCGTATCCTCATCAACGCAACGCAGACCGCTTCTGCAAAGCCAGCACGGCAAGCCTCTTTCCTGGAGGGTTGTGCCGTGTACCTGTTGGTGGGTTTCGCGGCCCATTGACGCCACGCCCGCCATATCCCCCAAGGTAGATGGCGGGCGTGTGTTTTTACGTGGGTCGGGTCAGCGGACGACCAGGAACGATCATGAGCGTAAGCCACAAGGCGGCGGCCAGCCTTACCGCCTGCTGCCTGATAACCGTGTCTGCCGCGGCCCAGACGGTGTCGCCGCTGGCAGTCGACCTGAAGGGCGATTTCTTTTTCGGTTACGGCGGCTCTCTGTCCGAGACCGATGGGCCTGGCGAAGCTGCGTATCACCGGCATTTCGATGCGTTTCAGCAAGATTTTCTGCTGAAATTCAAGGCGCAGACGACATTTCAAAATGGTGTTACGGCAGGCGTCTTGGTTCGGCTGCGCGCCGCCGATTCACGCGGCGCCGGGGCCGATAGCGCCTACGCGCATGACCGGCTGAAAGACGCCTATATCAAGCTGTCGCACCCGGATATCGGGGATTTTCGATTGGGCACGGTCGCGGATGCCCGTCAGGAAAAGGGCTACTACGCCCCCCAGATCTGTAATTGCGTCGACGGGTTTCTGGGCAGCAACTCTCCGGCGATCACCTTCAATAACGGGCCGATCGGGACCAACTCGACGGC
>Ga0116226_10000981_pt1 | contig 24850 bp, 10 predicted proteins | sample S1TSphfallax_FD_89692 | JGI IMG/M metagenome (GOLD analysis project Ga0116226, IMG submission 89692) | Host-associated microbial communities from peat moss isolated from Minnesota, USA - S1T2_Fa - Sphagnum fallax MG | ecosystem: Host-associated > Plants > Peat moss > Unclassified | place: USA... | reverse complement strand
CTAGGGAATTTTGGTGGAGTTTAGCTCGGCACAACAATCAGCACGAAATAATTGTTACAAGGTTGAGGATGCCAATCACATGGAGGTGTGCAAGCCTCCAAGTAAAGCACATCCCAGCTATGCATTGCTTCTACAATTTATCATGACTTGTGGAAAGGTGAGTTTCAATAACCTAAGTTTGTTCGATATCTGATTAGCATTTAAGCATTACCTACTATATAAAATGCAATTAAATTTTTCTGTTACGAGGTAAGCAAGAACGAATTATGGTCGTGTAAATTGATTGCATAAACCCTAAATCCTTGTATAGAGTAATCACCTTAACTCATAATAATGTAATAATATTTTTTCTACGAGCAAGAAGTGGGCTTTTGATAATTGTATGTACATACTTTTGATAATTGTATGTTGAATCTGAAGGTCGCAAGAGAATTTGATCAAGCTTTACAAATGGTTCATGACTTGCCTCAATCAACGTATGGTCAGGACAATTATGTGGAGAGGCTAGAAACATTGGTGACCTCAGAAGGAAGGAATGCAGCTCCTCGCTATGTGGGAGTGTGGGGCATGGGTGGAGTTGGGAAAACTCTTCTTCTGCAAAGAGTGGATGGGAGCCCTGCTGTAAGAGGCCATTTTCAAGGAGCAATGTTCATTTGGCTCACTGTGGGACAAACTCCTGACGTAATGGCTCTATATGGGACCCTAAGTGAAGAACTGGGTCTCGAACCAAAAAAGCATGCGAACCCAAAGGATTACAAGCGTTATTTACACACTCAGTTTGTACAAAGAAGAGTGTTCCTGGTTTTGGATGATGTTTGGAATGACAAGGCATTTGATTCACTGAACTTAGCCAAGGGAAAAGGAAGTGTGACATTGTTGAGCACTAGAAACCAGTCTATATTGGAAAGAGCAAGTCCGCGCATATGCCAAGTGCAAATGACTCCTCTGTCTAAGGAGGATAGTTGGAGCCTTTTCTGTGTGCATGCATTCGAAGAACCATCCAATGTTCCAGGTGAAGTGGTGGTATTGGCAAAGTCAATAGCTGAGGAGTGCCAAGGTCTTCCATTAGCTCTGAAGGTTATAGGCAGAGCAATGTACAGAAAGACCTTACCTGAACTTCAATGGGAGCCGGTACTGAAGAAGCTCAGACAATCACGCATGCAAGAACGGACTGTTGAAGAGGAGTTGTATGAGTGTCTGAAACTTGGATATGATGTCCTGTCTGAGGATGATGAACGCTTGAAGGACTGTTTTCTTCACTTTGCGGCATATCCTGAAGATCATGAATTTTCTTTTACAGAGATTTTTTGCCATTGGGTAGGGGAAGGATGGATTCCCAGAAATGGTGAAGATGATCCTAGAGCGGATGCATATTCCTTGTTAAAGAAGTTGTGTGAACGATCACTCATTGAGTCGTGTAAGTTAGAAGAAGAGTATGCTGTAAGTGATGAATATTTCCTCATGTTCAAGATCCATGATGTGATGAGAGACATGGCGTTGTACATACTGAAAAATGATAGTGGCGGACGTCCTGCAGAACTGCTTTATCTTTATCGAGCAGGTCAAAATTTGCAGGAAATTCCTCAAGAGTGGGAAGAAACATTGGAGCAACCTTCAAAAGTGCGCAGACTATCATTGTACCAGAATAATTTGCAACGTCTTCCTGAAAATTTGTATGCACCTGAATTGGTGTGTCTACTACTAGGTGACAATCGAATATATGATCTAGACTTCTTGAACAGTTTTCCAAAATTGAGGATTCTAGATCTACGAAATGGGGAGTTTAGCAGTTTGCCCGAGGAACTTGGTGAGCTTAGAAATTTAGTGTATCTTGACCTTTCTAAATGTTGGAAGCTGCAAACTATACCAGACACAATACGGAATTTACGGAAGTTGAGATGTTTGATGATATTGAGTTGTACGAAGTTGAAGTATCTCCCTTCTGGAGTCGTTGGCCTGACATCATTGCAGAAATTAGACACAATGGTTTGTATAAGTTTGAGGTGGGCTGAAGGTACATCATCAAGCACGGCGAGAGCACAATTTCTGGATCATGAATATGCAACCAGCAAAGCTTCCTTTGAGGATATATGTGAATTAAGAGCTTTAACAGAACTTTCCATTTATGAAGTTGTGAAGATACCTCACAATATATCGGCACTTACGAATCTGAAAATTCTGAATTTGCAACTTCGGAATATGACATGTCTTCCTGCAAGCATGCCACATTGGTGTAAACAACTGCAACAACTTGAAATAAACAACGATTCAAGTTTGAAATATCTTCCAGACTCTTTCACACGTTGTGGTGCGTTTCCAGCTCTAATAAACTTGAGAATACAGTGCACAGGTCTTGTTGAATTTCCAGAAGTGGAGGATGGAGCTTTGTCCAAATTACGAATATTACAGTTCGGCTTTTGTGTCTCTCTTAAAACATTACCTCTCTCTTTGAATTACTTGACCAGCTTGAAAAAATTAATTATGTCTACCAATATGGAGAGACTTCACAACTATTGTATGCAAAATTGTGAAAAGGCGGCAATATGGAGAACACGTATATTTACCTGTTTTTAAATTACCAATGAAATGTGATTATTGTACCAATATTATTGCAATTGAAGTATATATCGGCCTTCATTATCAGTTTATTCGATGTGCAATATAGCTATGTCTGTAAGTGGATAATACTTCTCTTATGTGGTAATTTTTTTGAGTTATTTAATTGTCATAATTGGAAGTTGTACAATTGATTGAAATACTTCCAACATTCAAACATATCAATAAAGTAGGCAATTTGCAATCTTCTTTTATCGAAAAATATATTAAGATGAAACATTCATGTGGCAAAATATTTATAACATTATGAACAATAGTATGAAAAAATTAACCAAATTGCGTGCGACGATAAATATGAAAAATAATGAAGGATATAAATTATTTAAAGCTGACAGATGATAGTGACAATTCCTCTATTTTGCTACTTTTATCAGTATGTCTTAAATAAATGTAACAATTGGAAATATAATCAATTCGTAAAATATGCATGCCATATATTATTTAAATGGAGTAAGATATTTTAACATAAAATAACATAAAATATGTTAAATGAATTAAAATAATTTTAAATAATATAAGATATATCATAAAATAATTTAAATAGAGTATATAAAAACACCTATTAATAATATGCATGTAAATTTTCGATATATACAAAGATAAAGCAGAAAAATAATGGGCAATAAAATCTTGGTGGTATGTGCATTTTCCAAATTCCAACTCCTACTTTACAACTGGATGAACTACATTTGCCCTTGATAAGGAACTCAAAGTTCACAACAAGCTCCTCTTCACAATCAATTTATAATTGAGTATCATTGTGAAAGTTCTTGAGATGACAAAGGTAGTGTTGAATATTAATGAGAAGATTAATCAAGTTTATGAGAATGTCATTAAAGAGGAAAATGTTGTGAATGATGACACTATAAGGAGAAAGATGAAGAGGGAAAGGATGAGGATGACAAGCACGATGTTGATGATGATGAGAAGCTAGTTAGGTTAGTAATGAAAAATATTATCATCAAGATAAATAATGATTCCATAATGTTGATTAGTTTTGATAAAGACATTGATAAATTACCCAAGCTAACCCCATGGTTGCATCAACACATCAATTGAAAAAATATCTCAACACTCAATGATTGGAACCAAATCTATCAATTATAATACAAGTGCCATTCAAACCTTGCTTAACAAGTTATGAAGCTAAATTGAAATCTCTTTTGTTGCCAATGTCATCAATGTCTTGCTATAAATATAGTAAGAATTACAACCTTTAAATGTTTATAAAAGAGGTGGGAATAATTAATAAGATTTTTTTTTTTGACCAAATAATGGATGACACACAAATCGAATAGCCATTTCTTAACTTTAGGCAAACATATGAAACCAATGAAAAGTCCTTGTTTACATTTTTCCACCTGCAACAAATTGATGACAAACTAACATCAATCTTGAAAAGCAACTTTTGTTCCCATTCCCTAGATGAGAAAAAGTGAAATCAAATTACACCTTTTTAATTTTGTTTTTAAACTTGTTGCTATGAATATTAAAGATTTATTATCAGCATTGAAACACATAAAAGCGCCCAAAATATTATCATGAAAAATCCCCAAAAGTGGAATTTGCATGGAATTTTTCAAACTTGGCACATGATGGAAATATTTTGTATGTTTTTCAGTTATAATTGAGAAGGTGAAATGCTACCTATATATGGTCACTAGAAAAATGGACAATGAGATAAATTTTTAGCTTGGCCAAGTTCATACCTAGGCACAATTGGAGCCCAACACCAAATGCTACAAAAAGAATGGCTTTATAATTTCCTATATAATCATTACAACAATAAAAAAAAATTGAAATAATGTAAAATCAATAAATGTAGCCACCTAGTTTTGAGCTTACCTTAAAACCTAAACCCGACACATCTACTTCACATATGTTGACACATTTCTTGTAAAGATAAAAAGAAGTTGTCTAAACATATATTAATCAAAACTAGGAATGTGGCACAAGCCAACCATCTATAGAGAAGTTTTTTCTTTCTTATGACCCAGAATGTTTTCTTTAGGCTTGGACACCACTCACCTCGAATTGAAAAAGTTGAAACTCCGATGGGTCTTTGAAAAAGGTTAAATCATGTTGTCCAACACACAAATCCATAAACATTTTTCACCCCTTCTTCACCCTAAATCTTGTCAATGAATTCCAACAACTTGATGACATGTTACATACACAAGACCATACTTGCCAATCCATGTCAAATATGAAGGCAAGTTTTGGAGACATAAAAATAAAGCACATGTCAAAGGACAAAAGAAAAATGCTTCATTGATCTTTATGTCATTGTTGGCATTTCTTGGGATCCATTGCAAGAAATGTGATAACCTTAGGGTCTCATTCAACACCTGCATTTAGAATAACCCATTCCAAATTCATTCAACTTACTTTCCATTTTTACAAATGTTTCTACAAGTCTAAACATGCAAAATAGTCTCTAACTAAAAGAGTTTCAAAAGGTCAACATGCCACCACCAATATAAAGTGTCAAAGATTTTTTGAACATTATTGTTGTCTAGCCTTCTTCCTCAAAAGATTCATCTGTGCAACCTAGCTACAAATAATAATGGAATTGTAAAAAAAATCTTCTACATAAAACATGTTACTTAAGTGATGAACCAAGAAAGGTTTTGTTTGGGACTCTAAGTTTTGCTATGGCTATGGAATGCCCTTCCAAGTTTCAAAATGAATGCAAATATCCCAAGATGACGCAAGTATTATAAACTCCATAACTTTGTGAAGATGGACCTTTTAACATCAATGTGAAGAACTTTGCAATACCTTCATTTTCTTGAATCAATATGGCATCATACAGTGAGTATGGAATAAATATATTTTTAAAAAATCTTTTGTTTCATGGTTTACAATATTGCATGGTTTATATTGTTTTCTTTCATGGCTTATGATATTATTGCAAAATGATGTGGATAATGTTTGCCCTTTAGGTTTGCCTAGGGCTATGCAATACCCTTCCAAATTCCAAAAGATATGTTATGGAGCCCACACCCACCTCCAAACCAATTTGTTTTTTGTTTTTGGCCTTTGAAAGTTTTCCCACCCACCCACCTACTACCCCACATTATCCCCCATGAACCCATTCACCTATATATTTAAATTAAAAGTAAATTCTTCTTCGTCTACCTATTCATCTTTAATTTGATTTGCTTGTTTTAATGACGTATTTAAGTAATGTGGATTAGATTTAACAATTATTTATGTTAGCACTAGGGTTTTAGAATTTTGGGTTATGTAGACAATAAATATTTATTACTTTTTTCACCTTTTAAACCTAGTTAAAATTAGACCTAATATGGATTTTTGGGGGGATTTGTTATTTGCACATATATGCCATATTTTTTATTTTTTATTTTTTTCCTCAAAGCTCTCAAAGAAAGTGGAGAAACGCTCACAAGCAAAGACCAAACTAAGAAGTAAGAAACACACATTGGCTTCTATTCATTTAGTTTTTTCAAATTAGGGTTTAATTAGTGATTTTACTTAGGGTATTTTGTTCCTTTTTGCATATGGATAGTCATGGAAATATCAATTCCATGCAAGTATTACACATCTAGATTGAAAGCCCTACATATATTCAATTGATCATTTCTAAAAAGACATGAATTTGTTTTCTTTGCTTAAGTTTAAATAACCATAAGATAGTCATGTGATTTTTTTTTCCATTTGTAAACTATTGCTTGTTTATGGGTTGTGGTAAGGTTCACTTCTAAGGTTTAGAGGTTTTGTTGATTAGGGTTTAATGGCTTTGTTGATTACAACTATTATGATTTGTAAACTTGTGAAGGTATTACATGGATTTTCACAAGTTTGGGACTCCTACTATAGGGCTATTCCTTTGGCAATTCAAAACATGGGGCAAACTCCATTATCCCAATCCATCGAGATCTAAAACCTAGCAAAGTCACATTTCTCGAATGTGGACTTGGTGTGGAAAGATGGGTTTAAGCATGGAGGCCAAAACAAGGTGGCAATTGAAATTGCACACATCCTTCATGTTCATGCCTTTGAGCTTTTGCAAGGTGAACAAGGGGATATGCAAATTGCGATTGAATGGAACACCTCCAAGAATTTGTCCCCTCAATAAGATGTAAAAAAATTGATGGTAAAAAATCACCTTAGACATACTTGGTATGGTTTCAAAACCTATAAACCTTTTCCATTCGTCATTTTTGCAAGTTATAGGGTTAGTTGTTCTTATGTATTTTAATTTGATTGAGTGTAAACTTTGTTTTATAAGTACAAATGTGGTTATGGGACATAAGACCACTACAAAGATCCCAACCACATGAGGTAAATCAAATACAGTTGTTTGGCCCACTTTTTCATCAAGAGGTTTTACACATGACCAGGGTCCACATCACGAATGTTGGCATAGGTTCCATGTGTATCTCATGAGTTTAAAAAGTTTATATGGACTCGGTTAGGGTTAGGGTACATCATGAAACAAATTTATGACAAACACAAAGAAATTTGGTGGGCACGGGCGAATGTGAGTGGATGACCCATAATGATTCCCTACAACTGCAAGATATTGCCTATTTGGATTGGAAGCACAAGAAGGGCACTTGGCCCTTACGTAGAAACCCAACGCTTTCCATTCAATCATGGGTTTGTGTTCATTTTGATGATATTTTTTATTCTTAAGATGCAAGTAAGGTGAATGGAAATCATGTCCTTTTCACCTCAAGGATCGAGACACCTACATAGTTTCAAGCCATGTTCCAATTTGGTCACAACGGGCTTATTTCTATGGATGCCAGGTTTGGCACCAACTATGTGAAATACCACTTATTCACATTGATGGCATTTGATTTTCATCATAGAGAGGTGTTAGGTGCTTGGGTTGTCACGAGGTGACAAATATGTGAAGCCTTGGTGGAGTGGTTGAGTGCCATGTGGGCAAATATTTTTTCACATATGCCAAATTGGAAACCATCTTATTTCATTATGGATGATGCCCCACATTGTCTTATGTTTTGGTAGTATGTTGGCATGGGGATTCCATGACATATTTATTGTTCATGGTAAAGCCCATGGTAAGTACATTGGTGTTGGGTGTACCATGGTAGGACTGTGTGGGGTCAAAATCCTATCCCAAATTTTCTTTGCGCATGACATGTGTTAAAAGCATGGCATTTACATTCCATGGAAAAATTCAAGGATTCAAAGGTCAAACATGCAATATTTGATCGCCTCCACATGGTGATGTTCATGTCCATCAACCTAAATGAAACCATTGATGATTTCAAGGCACCTAGGAAGGAGATGGTGGTCGAAAGTTTTGATAACTTATAACCTGGTATTGCTTGGACAAGATACTTTTTGGTTTATTATTGCCAACTTGGAAGGTCCCCCTTCGAAGTATGGCATAATTTTAAACCTTTTTTCTATGGATGCATTACATGGATGCATGCTCACTTTTCATACATACTCGAATTACATCATGGGTTGAAAGTATGTTTTGCATGTTCATGCAAAACTTTGGATGGTTAAGTTTTGTTAGGTTCCACACTCAAATCAAGCTAACATAGAGTCTTATCACGGGGTTTTAAAACGTTGGTTCTCTCATGAAACTAAGGGTTTGAAAGGGCATTGCATCAATTGGTTAGTGTGGAGGTTAACCACACTTGTGGCACAACATTATATGCACCAAGCTAAGATGGAGGCCAAGGTTCATAAAAAACAAGGTCATGACACCACTTGTGGTGGTAGGTGTTGATAAAGCTAGTTAGATTCTCACCTACCTTTGAAGGGGATGATGGTGATGATGTTTGGTGGGAATGAAGCCAACACCATCCTAGTGTTACGTACAAGATCTATGCTTCTTTCACCAAGTCTACAAGTTACACTTACAAATGGTCATTGTGAGGCAACTTTTGCAAACATCAAATTGTTGTTCTATTGACATGTATCAACTTTACAATGGAAAATATCATTGAGTATTGTAGCACATATTATGGAACTCACTGTGGTGGTTTGGAATGCATATTTGTTGACCCAACATACTTACAATTAGATGATGGTGCGTTTGACAATGAAGATTGCAACCAAGATCTGGTTGACAAGGTTGACATTGTTGGCATTGTGTGGCTTATGGCCATGGATGAAGATAGTTGTTTTGATAGTGTTGATGTACCAAAGGTTCGTATGCACCCATGGATCCAGCCTTAGCCCCCTTACATGAAACAATGGTCGAAATTCACCAAGGAATGTACTATAGGCGCAAGCTTCAAATTGTGCGACCATGCAACATCACTTCTTTGAGGAGTTGGATCAAACATTCACCACCTTCATTTCGCGTGAGTCAAGGAATCCATGCACCTAGGAATGGTATTTTGCCAAATGAATGATGGGTTTGGGAACTCCATCAATCGGATGAAGGATACACATGAAACAATGACGGAACACATAGATGCCCATACAAAGAGGATTAGGGAATAAAGAAAGGTTTGTAACCTACCCATATTTAGACTTAATATATATGTGACTCAATTTTCGTTTATACTTAACCCTTTACACCTTTCACCAAATCAAATTGAATTATGCACAATTTACATTGGAAAAAAAACTCGACCAAATGCATTAAAATAATATTCAAATGATTTGGTAACCATTATTTGCCAATGAATAATTGTTAATCACAACTAGATGCAATTAATAATGAAATCTAAAACTCCAAGTAATGCACAAAACAATGAAAGTTTTTTGTTTATATCAATTTAATTTTATGTAATACCCAACATTCTGTAATCCAAAAACATACAATACCCCTTTTCGAGTATCCAAAAAATGTTTTGGGACGAATCAACTATGGTTGGACACTATGAAGGGTATTGCATTACCCATATTGGGGTACTCTATAAAACACCACGTGCTCATTTATTTTGGCTTATGTTATCAAAAGGGTGTTGTGCATGACCAAAAGGATGGAATGAAGTTGTAATACCCTTTTTAAGGTATCCTAAAAATGCGGAATGGTTAATCACATGGGTGAAAGCACATTACAGTGACCCCCTTTCGAATGTCACACTGTACTATTTTCTAGGGATGTGCATGTTTCAATGTATCCCACCTCAAATTTTTGAAAGATTTTCACAATATTTTTTCATAGTATGTTAAAATATAACCTAGGCAAGAAATTAGAAAAGAAATTATTTCATTTTATTTTATAAATTGGGAGATTGGAGTATATTTGTGAAAATGAATGTAATGTACATGTGTACTCTAAAACACAAATATACTCCAAAAAAAATTAAATGATTTTTAGTCCTTATGAAAGTTGATAGTATCTTGAACCATGTCATTTCACATAATATGAACCATGTTTGGATACCAAGTGAGTAGTTTGTGAAATTTTATATTAAAAAATGAGTTCTTTTAGCAAAGATGTGATAAATGTGTGATAAATTGAAATTCTGACAAGAAATCACATCCACATAGAAAATAAAAAGCATAGTTAGATGTACCATTTTAAAATTTCATTAAAATTGATTATTTTAATGACTTATCAAAATCTAAACTTAGGACAATCAAAATGAAACTATGACCTTATTATACCAATGTATATTACAAATATATTCACGAATATTTCAATATAAATGATGAAATTTATTATTATTTAAAAAAATACTACATGAAATTAGTTTTGGAAAATAATTGTTGTAAGGCGTAAAAACCAACATTAATATCCAAAATTAAATGTATCATGTTTTTGGAACAATTATACTATATGCACTATAATATTATACCCAAAAGTGTTCCAAAGGGGGTCATTGTAATGTGCTTTCACCACATATATTTTGACAATTAGCGAAGTATTGCATAACCCTACCAAAAGCCTAAAGGGAAATCAATAGCCCATTTGGGGTATTTTATAAAATGCCATGGTCTAAATCATTTTTTTTGTAAGCTATTTGAAGGGTATTACTCATGGCTAGAAAGATGGAATTAAATTGCAATACTTTTGTTAGGTATCCCAAAAATGCTTTGGGGTCAATCACATTTTTCTACATTGTGTGGGGTATTGCATAACCTAACCAAAACTTAGAGGGAAATCAATACGTTAATTGGAGTATTTAGCAAAATAATGTGGGTTAGATCATTTTTCACTTAAATTATTGGAGGGGTATTATTCATGGCCAAAAGGATTGTTTGAAATTGCAATACCTTTATCAAAAAAAAGTTGGAAATATAATATAATTGATTAATTAATATTTGACATTTTTTGTTTCATTTTTGGAGATATATTATTCTCCCAATTGTTTTAACTTTGGCAATCTTTTAATTAAACATCATAATTTAAAGTTTATAAATGTAATTGTAATACCTTCATCGTATTTCATAATGTCATCGACCATGAAATATATCAAGTTTTTTTCTCTCATACTTAATCCATGTTCAATATATGATGCCAAATTGCAAAATTGGTCACGTTGATGGTATTGAACAAAATGTTCTGTAAATGTAATATGTTTATTACTTTATTAATCATTAAAAATGAAACATAAAAACAAAGCTTTTAAAAAAATTATTTAATTAAATTGTGTGGATTTATTAAGTTTGTTTCATTTTTAAATATATAATATCTTAATAAAATAATTATGTTAAAATTTTAAAATAAACACTAAATATAATGGAAAGACATTTTCAAACTCATAAATGGACCCAATGCAAAATCAATGGTATATGTACATGACAATATTGCAATATAAGCCACATTGATGGTATAAGATTTATTCAATAAATTTTTTATGTGTACCTATAATACCTTCATTTTTGTGATAGTTTTATTATGTATTACCATCATTGTGATTAAATTGACAATACTTTCGTTTGTATCACAATTTATGATATTGTCACAATATGGTACATGTATTGTATTCCTTTCAGGTTTTGGTAAGGCTATGCAATACCCATGCATGTTTCATGGTGAATGCAAATATCCTAAGATGATGCATGTATTACATTTAAATTCCATAATTTTGTTCAAATAGTCCATTCTACCATCAATGTGAAAAACTTTGCAATGCCTTCATTTATTTGAATCAATATGTCTAACATGATATAGTGAGCATGGAATAAGTATCTTTTTTTAAAAAAATGTTTCATGGTTTACGATATTACTGCAAAATGAGGTGGGTATTGCTTTCCTTCTAAATTTTGCTAGGGCTATGCAATACCTTTCCAAATTCCTAAAGGTATGTTATGGAGTTCAAAGGTTTTATGGGTGATTTGAAGAAGGGTAGTGAATGTGAATTGAGTATTTTTGGGCATGAACAATACCCCTTTAACAACATGAATGAAAATAATTAAGCCCATGATGTTTGTAGATTACCGCAAATAAGGTATGGTTTTCCTTGTAGGTTTAGGCAATACCCTTCCAAGTTTCAATAGATTTATGATGAATCCCAATATATTTTTAATATACCCTAAAAGAGACATTACACACCCATAATTATGGACATAAGTAATACCCTTCAAATAGCCTAGATTAAAATAATTTAATCCATATTGTTTATAGAACATTTTCATGAGGGTATTATTTTCCTTTTAGGTTTTTTTAAGATTATGCAATACCCTTCTAAGACTAATATACCTTAATAGGGGTATTGCATGTGCATTGAGTAATTATGGGCATAAACAATATCCTTCTAATAGCTTGGATCAAAATAATTCAATACATGGTGTTCACAAAATACTTTCATGAAGGTATCATGTTCCTTTTAGGTTTTGTTAGGGTGACATGTGTTACAAAAATGTGTAAAAAATGCCCAAGTCCAAAACAACCCCAACCTAAAATGGGGAGCATGTGGTTGCTTCAAAAATAAATTGCTACCCTAAATCATGAAGACCAAAACAACACCCTAATCAAAAGTGGGATAAATTATAGGATGAATTAATTTGTGTCACTATTGGAGGGGGAGGGATCCCATTGGCCTTCATGTATCGTGCTGATACAACCTTTGTATCATGGGCATGTTATTGCATAAAAACCCCACGATTGGCTAATGTTGTGTCCATAACATTAGCCACAAACACCTCCTTGGTGGTGTTTCGAACTTTAAAACAAACAACACAATATAATAAATATTACATATGAATTAAAAAACCTTGTCTTCAAATAAAATTCAATATGGTATTGTTGGAAACTTACTAACCATGAATCATTTTTTAATCATGGTATTGCATAAGAAGGCCAATTTCTTATGCCACATTGTTTTATTTGATGTAGATGTTTAGTCACATTCCATCCAAGCGCCTTTGAGTGCCTTTGCATACCCAAATCGAGTCATTCGAATCATGAGTGCAAGGTTCTCATCGCCTTCTAACTTTGCTTACACATTGATAGGGATGCCCCCCACGCCCCATGTAATCATGCTAAGAAGCTGAAAAATGTGGCTAGAAGTTAGCTTCATATGTGCGGGTTTAGGCACCTCATGTATGTGTTGCAAATAAACTTGGAGCCTATCCCACTCCAACAATGCATGCCTATTAACCATGGGTATTGCCAAAATTTGTTTTAGTATATGGGTTCATAATGCAAGTATTATACATGATGTATGTTGGAACGATAGGTATTTTATATCATGATGTGGGTATTGTAATGGGAATTCCAAATCGCACATCAATTTTAAAGGAACTATGTAGGTATTGCATTTTGGAATTTATAGAATTATAAATTTTCTTGGTGTAGGAATTTGTCTTACTTCTTTCAATCGTGGGAAGGGTTCCAAAGTCCCATTCCATTCATGTCCAAAACCCCACCAAGTTCACTTTCTCAAACAAGGATTGGTGTGGAGGTCCAGGATATGCCATGGAAGGCAAAATAAAATGATCATTCAATCTGCTTATGTTCCATATGCTCACATCTCGGAATTCTTAGAAGGTGAACAAGGGGATATGAACATCCTCATGGAATGGAATGTTTATAAAAACTTTCCAAGCCAAATGGATGTTAAATAACCAATTATCAAAAACCACATTTTTCCTACCTACCAATTTGCTTACCTACATGTTTACCTATCATAATAACCTATCTACCTTGCTCCTTGAACTTCCTTTCTACTTATTAACCTGCCTATTAACCCAACTACCTACCTATATACCTACTTACCTACCTATGCACCCACCTTCCTACTTATCCATTATGCTTACCTACCTATCTACGTTTTTTACATAACCAAATACTTAATTAATTACCTATTCACTTTTTCCAACCCCACCTCCCTCAATCCTACCTATCAATTTATTAAGGTTCGCCCTAGTTCATAGATGATGAACACAAGTCCCCATATGTAGGTATTACAAACAATTTATAATGGAAACAATGAATTGTAACCATTTTGGTTTAGTTAATGCATATTTTACTAATTTTTTGTCTATTTAATTTATTATGGAATGGACATTACAATACAACTTTTCATGTAATTATTATAAATATGTATTATTGAATTATGGTTTAAGTTTAGGGTTGGGACACATAAATTAAGTAAAAACTTTTTCACAAATGTATAGTAATTAACCTAAACTATACTCAATTTGGGGGGAAAATTTTAGGGTTTACACATATGTAAAATAATATTATTTTATTTTATATCTTCTTTAAAGAGAGGGAAAAATTAGGTTGGAAAGATCACACAAAGGTAAGAGACATATATTTTCTTTTGGTTTTGTACGAAATTTATTTGATTTTTAAAAAAGATTACAATATTTTCTTCTAGTCAATAAATATTTATAATTTAAAAGCTTTAAAATTTGGTTTCTATTTTTTTTTCCTATTTTCTTTAAAATTTGTTTCTTTTGCATTATATAATTTGTATAGTTTGTATAGTTTTTTAGGTTTAGGGCATACATCAATAGGATTTTTTTTGTCATGATTTATATAGTTAGGGTTGCAATAAGGCTTATGGCAAAATATCATTTGGATTTTTAAGGTTATGCTTTATAATTTAGTGTATAGGAATTTAGTTCATATATTTTAAGGCTTAAGGTTCATATTTTAAACTTTGCTCATTGTATTGGTTTTTGATTTGATCACGTGTTTAGATCTATACCATAATTACAAATCTCTTTTGTTTCCATATGTTCCATAGTTATTAGAGTTCAATATTTTCTAACCCATTTTTATACGAGTTATGATTTTTTAAGGTTATGTTTCAATTGGGACTACAAACTTTGGTGGAATGTTGTCATTTTTTATTCCTAAAGGTATGCATTTGTCTCTTGTTACTTCTTTTGTTTTGTGTTTATATTTTCACAATTCAACCTCTTTTCATTTCCTAACTATTGGATATAGAATGGGCATCAAGTTTCATTAAGTATACAACCAAAAAGGTTTTATACCTTTACCTGAATATTTCATATTCAATATCTCTTTGTAATTTATTTTTTTCATACCCAAATGCAAATAATGCATTTACTCCCCACAACCAACGTGGGTTTTATGACTTAAGGCATGTATTGCATTTTGCACCTCTCAAATAATGTGCATTAATGATAATTATGTGGGTAATGTTATATGGAGTTTTCACACATTGTGGGTTTAAGGTACAATTCGGGTATTACATATGTGAACATTTTCAATGATGGAAGGTTTAATAGCTTAATGAGGTAGTTAGGTAGATAGATAAGTTTGTACATAAGAAACAAGTTACTTTATCAAGGTGACTAGGTTTGTAAAATACTTATGTCAATAGGGTAGTTGTGCATGTAGGGTAACCATGTCAATAGGATAATTAGTTATTAGGGTAGTTATGTCAGTAGGGGATAAGAAATAAAGTACCAAGGTTGGTGCAATACTTATGAAGGTAGGAAGGTGAGTAGGGTAACTATGTGTGTGAGGTTAGGTATAAGGGAAAAATGGCCAAGAACAAAAAATAAAATAAAAATACACTAGTCAACAACAAAAGAAATGGACTATGATGAATCCCATTTGAGGCCGAATGAAAGAATGCAACCCATATAGTGGACAAAACGGCCAACTCGTGCATTGGTGGCATTGGTTCACTTTGGGCCTCCCTAGGGATTATGCCCCATGAAATAAGAAAGAAATAGTTGAAATCTTATCACATTGAATGGGGTGTACCATTCCACTATTAAAATAAAATCCTACAAAAAAATTAGTGTTCTACATCAAAGATTTGACAAAATCAATTTAGTTGTTGAAATTCTAATGTTAAATGTTTAACAATTTGTCCCCAAAAAAAAATGAACTCACTGTCCACAATAACACCTGGTGAACATTTCAATATTGGGTGGTTTGTTGCTTTTTTTCCATAACCGATGGTTATGGATTTTTGGAAAACAAAATACAAAATTGAATAACCATGGGTTCTAATTAGGAGACGGGCTATTAATCCATGCCAAAAATGGTGGCAGTTAATCCGAGGAATTGTATTTCCATGCAAGCAATGAGAAGTGAAGGGGGTTTGTCTTGGAGTGAAAGGCCTTCCCTTTTATTCTTGTGGGTTTGAGGTAGGGGTTTGTTTTTTCAAGTTATGCTTGAACTTTGGTGTGGAAAGTGGATTGTCCACTGTTCACTTTCCACTTGGACGGTTGACAATTGGCTTTCCATTTTTTTGGGTTTGGGGGCTGGGGGGTGGTCAAACCAAAGAATTCCCAAGTTTCTGACCTATTCCCCAAAGAGTTCCCTATAGCACCCTACTTTTATCCCACATGTTTTGGCAAATGTTGTCCTCCTTTCATCTATATATGTGGGCCAAAGGGGAGGAACCGCATACTTCAAAATACAACCTTCTATTTTTTGTAGCTTCCATCATTTCATTTGAGTTCAACATAACAAGTGTGTGAGATAGACATTTGCCAATTGGATGATGGATAGTACTTTTGTAGTTGAGTCGGGTTAACAAACTGTCCAAGTGTGCATACAAGGGGATTGATGACAACAATGTTAGGTGGACCAACTTTGACAAAAATCATAGTTAATGCTAGCCCAATGGACAACATGGTTCTACAAAGAACCCAACTTTAAGTTATAGAATACACCATGCAAATGGCCTTCCTTCGTCCGTTAACACAAAAAAGTGAGGTTATTGACTTCAAGATTTTCCTCTAACTTATGATATTGTAAAACTCTATGATTTTGTGACAATTGCGTAAAAGTAGTATCTTTTAGACCCACATTAAGGGTTGTTTTCTCTTGTACATTACAAATCCATACTTCACTAGTTGTTGCTATTGTCAACTATTCCAGTTGTAGACTGATGTGTGGAGGAAGAAAACTAACCCATTGAATCTCCGATGGTACCCATTAGCCATACATGGGGATTTCCCTCGAGCATATATTAGTGTAGGTAGGTGTGATAGGTTACTAACGCCTGTAACCTGTGTTGTTAATGTCTATGGCGTATCCACCTTAGGGCTGCACATTCAAACACAACTTGAGGGTTTGTGACATTTTAGGCTCATATGTATTCTCAAACAAGCTTTTTAAAGTTGCAATGCAATAGGGAAGACCTTAAATAAGCGGACGATCTTCATTACAAGCAATACAAAAGAAATGTTTACATCATTTTCCCTCATTGCCCATTTTTCTGTCTAAAGTCACTCCCTCCCTAGGGATAATGCCCCAAACAAGAAAGAAATATTTGAAATCTTATTCACATCGAATGGGGTGTACCGTTCCATATAAAAAAAACTTATCAAAAATAATCTTCTACATCAAAGATCTAACAAAATCAATTGAGTTATTGAAACGAAACAAGAAAAAAACAGTTGAAGATCTTATTCACATTGAATGGGGTGTACCGTTGCACTAACAAAATAAAATCTTATAAAAAATGTAATGTTCTGCATCAAACATCTGACAAAATCAATTGAGTTGTTGAAACGAAACAAGAAAGAAATAGTTCAAATCTTATTCACATTGAATGGGGTGTACCATTGCACTAACAAAATAAAATCTTATAAAAAATGTAATGTTTTGCATCAAAGATTTGACAAAATCAATTGAGTTGTTGAAACTCTAATGAGAAATATTTGACAAATTTGTCCCAAAAAAGAATGAACTCATTGTCCACAATAACACTTGGTGAGCATTTCAATATTGGGTGGTTATTTGAATTTTTTTCCATAACTGCTGGTTCTGGGTTTTTGGGGAAAAAATTACAGAATCAAATAACCACCACTCTTAATTATTTCAAAAACCTCATAAACTGACATGTGACACCTGTTCTGACTTTTTACAATAAAACATTCATAAATTATCTTTGTATCATCATTTAAAAAAAGGAAAGTATTAAATTATTTTTGGATAAGGAATTGCATAACATTGACATATTTCGACTCCGTTAGAGCAAGTGAGTCATGCCATATTTTTTTCTTGAACATTTTGTTCCAATGGTAAATAATATACTTTGTCATCTATATGGAGGATATCCATAACATCAATTTGTTGCTAAAGCTTGCTTTAACATATCAAGTCGTGTTGAGTAGATTGAATGATAATGACTCCTCGATTAGCTTTGAATAAAAAACTGCAAATGGGAAGCATCTCATAGAATTTTAAAGAAAAATATTTTTTTATAAGTTTCATAAATAAACCACATGGATGTTTCTATTGGACCTATCAGTATCAAAGCAAATGTGCATATTTTGAAAATCGTGGTGGAGATGTGGGGATGAAGGTGCTTACACAAATGGGTAAAAAAAATCAAGATCCATTCATCACAAATTGGAAGGCATACAAGAAGGTTGCTACAATTCATTTCAATAGTATCACATGTGGAGAATGATAAATGTGGGCATGCACATTCAAACACAACCTGAAGGTTTGTAACTTTTTAGTTTCATATGTATTTTCAAACATGCTTTTCCAAGGTGCAATGCAATAGGGAAGACCTTAAATAAACAAAAGGTTTTCATTACAGGCAATTTGCTTTCTTTTTCCCTAATTGCCCATTTGTTCATCTAAAATCACCCCCTAGGGATAATGCCCCACGAAACAAGAAATAGGGGAAATCTTTTTGACACTGAATAGGGTGTACCATTCCACTAGCAAAATAAAATCTTATAAAAAATTTAATGTTTTGCACCAAATACAAGACAAAATCAATTGAGTTGTTGAAACTTCAATGACAAATGTTTAACAAATTTGTCCCCAAAAAAAAACTCACTGTCCACAATAACATTTGGTGAACATTTCAATATTGGGTGATTCTTTGATTTTTTTTCCATAATTACTGGTTCATTTCTTTAGAATTTGAATCAACTCTTTGAGCAAATGACTTGGTTAGCATGTAACTAATTATTGGTTATCCCTTTAAATCGCACTTTAGATGTCATGAAAATGGTTAGAATTTTGAAAATCCAAATTGGTAGGTTGTGGGTATTTTCTCATTTTTTTTGTTTGAAATGGGTTTTTGATGTGCTCCAAGTTCTTTGATAGACTCAAATACAAGTATGAAGTGAAAACAACGGAAGAGCAAGGAGTTGGGGCATGCTCCCTGGCTTGCAGCACTTTGGGGGTAGAGGGGCGTGTTGGAGTTCTGCGATGGGACTAGGAAGAAGGACATGCATCAACTACTCACGCAAACCTACACAAAACCAACACAAGGTGGTTAGTGCATAGTTGGAACATTTTTGGTGATAGGACGAGCCACGGGCAATTCGGACTCATAATACTCACCACGACCCGGACTTGGGGGAAGCCAACACCTTCCCCCCTATAGTATATTCTATTGCTACCCACGGGCCCACATCCAAATGGCTTTTTGTCCCGAGATGCCCAAATGGGAGTCTTGAAATTGCCAAAGTTGGGACTTTCGCAACTTTGGGGCCCCATAATTTTGCAAGCAAACCTTTGATTGAAATGAAGTTTGAAACAAAGTTGTAGCCCTTGTTGAGATCTTTTCAACAATATGTTGCATGCCATCTGAATGTGAGGAAACCTGGTCGATTTTTGACTTTTAATGATTGGGAGTCAAATTGCCAATTTGACTCTTGACCTTTGGCCATAATTTGTGTTTTAGATGTCCAAATGGGTGATGCGAACCCATTTTGGACATCTATGTTCTAAGAACTTTTCAATGATATAAGGAAATCTTTAGGCCATTGAATTTTGACCCATGTAATCGTCCTCTGAAGATTTGGGAGTTCACGAGGATTCCATCCCCCAAAGTGGGAGTTGCCTTGGGAATGTGAGGGTTCATTCCCTCACACTTTCTTTCACTCGCAGGAGCATGCGGTGTGGCTCTCGGGCCTCCTCTTGGCCCATAACCTTGCAATTCCTTTGCCTTGGTTGCAAGCCCAATGCTAGGGTTGCGATAATTTTGAAGGCCTTTTTATGTGGGGCCTTGGGTGCACTGAGGTTAAATTTCTATCGATACAATTTCCAAAGCATTTAAGAGTTTTTTTTTCGCATTAAAAAAATGAGTGGGGGAGTGGGACAAGAAAAAAAATGATTTTTTTATTTATTGCAATTTGTGATTAAAACCACTAATAATGATTTGCCAACCCCAAAAATGACCCTCAACCAACTAACATTGGTTAATTTTGGAACTTGGAAATCACATTCACCTTAGCCTCAAATCTTTGGTTGAATCATGTGACCCAAATATTCCATTTGACATTGGAAAAACCTATATTTCTTGGGTGTGATGACCATGTTCCTTTGTGCAAGTGGAACTAAACACAATGATGTCATCAATGTAACATTTGGCAAAATACAAGTTTGTCAAGACCCAATCCATCACCCTTTGGAATTTTGCAAGTGCATTCTTGAACCCAAATGGTAGGGACTTCCGTTAATATAAACATTCCTTCCCATTTTGGTCAATGCCACAAAATGCAATCTTTAGTTTGTCACCTTTATAAAGTGGCAATTGGTGATATTCAAATTATAGATCCAAAGTGCTAAACAACTTAGTTTGGCCAATAGAATCTCCTCATGCAATAGCACGACATATTTGCTAAATCATGTATACTTATTGATAGGATTATAATCTTCACACATTCAACATTTAGTCCAATAACCAAAAATGTATTTATTGGCAAACATAATTGTGGTTAATGCATATTCCCATTTCAAAAACTTCCCACCAACCTTGCTTCTAAAAGTTCTTGCATCCAAGTTTTCACCAAAGTCAATTTCATGTCACTCAACCTAAATAGTTATTTGAAAATAAGGGTATCATCATTCAAGATGACGAGTACTTATTGCCCCTTAAATTTGCCTAACTTTTTGAATCTAAAAAAAAATAATGAACATAGTTTTGCAATAATTATTGCATCTTGTGTGCCTCACCTCCTATTACAATTTACCATGTGACCAATTTTCAATTCACATGTTTTGCAATTAGTAGTTCCTTAGGCTTCGATGGTGATTCATCCCTAGTGCTTGAAATTGAAGATGCACCATGCAATTGCTACAAGGTTGATATGGGAGCATCCCCACATGAAGCCCCCATTGAACCATGTGCATATGAAATCCCTTCAATTTCTTCAAAAAAGTTTAAAATCTTGCATGCCAAAAAATGCATTGTACTTGTATTCCCCCCACTCCAAACATTAAACCATCATGACATCCATCACAAATTATCTTTGTGTAAAATCCCAATGTTGCCATGGATGTTTGGTCCATTTAGGATCATCAATTATAACATGAATACCATGTCACCCCCCTTTGCATGAATGTGCTTATACCAAAATGAAATGTGGGAGGTGATAAAAATGAAGATGTGGGGTGGGTAGGTGGGAATTGAACAATCAATGTTGCTTGATTAATTTTAGGTTAATGATTCGGGTGAAACAATTCAAGTCAATGACTAGACCACATACTTGATATTTAATGGCCTTTGATAGGCCAAAAACTTGAATAATGTAGGTATGAGCTTTGTAACATGTTCCCACGTGTCAACATGGGAACAAGTTGCAAAGTCATGAAAAGTGGTTGATCATCATGTTACACCATTTGTGACATGCATCTTGGATCCAAAATGGTATCCAAAGTGAAACCATAAAATAATGGCACCAAATCACATGCCCGTTGCAATAAATTGTGATGTTAAATTGGTTTGTACATTAGACCAAAACATGTTTTAATTCACTATGGGTTTCATTAGGTTTTGAATGAATTTGAATATTTTTTTCATGGTGAAACTAGTAAGCCCCCCAGTGAATAAAGACTAGTTACTATGGACAATGAATTGGTCCATTAATATCTAGTGAAACAATGTGATTTTCAAGTGAAATACAAATTTATCAAGCCATTTCGCTTGCTAATTAATTAATTACGCAACATAGAAATAAATTAAATTTAGATTATTTAATATTTAATGTAATATGTAATATTATTGATAATTTCATCATTTTCAGTTTATGAATTATTGACACATGTCACTACCTATGGTAGGTTAAAAACCTAACCTAGGTACATAGGCCATGTAATTAACCTAAATAGACACCTATTATAAATAATTACGTAAGAAACTATTTAATCAATTTACCATTGTTGATCACAAACACATCATTTGTGAAGTTTGATCTTTTGACCTTTAGGATGGAAGCAAACACTTTTACCATCAAGCCATCACACTTGTTATGATAATGTGTTACATTACATTCTATTTATCAAATATTTAACATAAAATTTGAAAATTCATATTTTATTAAGATTTTTTCAAATGAAATAATTAAATTTTATTTTATTTTATTTTTCAATAATGTACACAATTACATTTTTTTCCTTTTGAAAGTGTAAAATCATTAGAATATATATTTTTTAATATCATTATTCAATAATAGTTCAATGAACATTCTTTTGAAAAAAAAATGTTTAATAAATGGAAAAGATTTTTTTTAGTATAATAATACTACCTGTGTTTGGCTATTTTTAGCTATTTAATGGTTTTTTTCATAGTTATTTCACCTTACATTATTCATGAATATTTATGGTTTTTTTTTGTTATTGTAGGTTATTTCATTTTAGGTTATTTGTAACTATTATAAATTATTTTTGGTTATTTTAATTTATTTCATCTTAGGCTATTTTCAATTGTGTGAAGTTATTATTGGTTACTTTTGGTTATTAAAGGTTATTTCACCTTATGTTATTATTAACTATTTAAAATTAAATTACCATAAGCTAGTTCTAGTTATCCTATTGTTAACTATTAGTGGTTGTTTTATTGGTGGCTATTGTTGGTTATTTTATTGGTTGTTATTGGTGGATATTCTATGGGTGCCTATATATTTTATTGGTGGCTATCACTGGTTATTTTATTAGTTGTTATTGTTGGCTATTCTATTGGTGCCTATATATTTTATTGGTGGTTATTGTTGATTATTTTATTGGTTGTTATTGTTGATTATTTTATTGATGGTTATTATTGGTTATTTTATTGATGGTTATTATTGGTTATTTTATTGATGGTTATTATTGGTTATTTTATTGATGGTTATTATTGGTTATTTTATTGGTGCCTATTATATTAGTGGTTATTTTATTAATGGTTATTATTGGTTATTTTATTGGTGACTATTAACGGTTATTGGTAATTATTTTATTAGTGGCTATTAATGATTATTGCTATTATTTTATTGGTGATTATTAATGGTTGTTATATTAACGGTTACTGGTAATTATTTTATTGGCGGTTATTAATGGTTATTGTTATTATTCTATTGGTGATTATTAATGGTTGTTATATTAACGGTTACTAGTAATTATTTTATTGGTGGTTATTAATGGTTATTTTATTATTGGTTATTGTTATTATTATATTGGTGATTATTAATGGTTGTAATATTAATGGTTATTCGTAATTATTTTATTGGTGGCTATTAATGGTTATTGGTGAATATGTTATTAATGGCTATTGGTGAATATGTTGTTAATGACCATTGCTGGATATGTTATTAATGGCTATTAATGAATATTGTTGTAACCCTAGCCTTGGGCTCGCGACTAAGGCAATGGCTTGTAAGGGTGCAGGCTAAGAAGGAAGCCTAGGAGTGTAAAAAAAGTGTGAGGGAATAGACCCTCACACTCCCAAAGGAACTCCCACTTTGGGAGTTAGAGTCCCGATGGACTCCCGAATGTTCAGAGAGCAATTGTAAGGGTTAAGACTCAATAAATTGAGGATTTCTTTATATCACTAAAAAGCTATGGAACGTAGATGTCTAAAATGGGCTCGTATGACCCATTTGGACATCTTCAACACAAGTTATGGCCAAAAGAAAGGTCAGGAGTCAAATTGACAATTTGACTTCCGACCACTAAAAGTAAAAAATAAACTCGATTTCCTTGCCTGCAAGTGGCGTGCAACATATTGTCAAAAAGCTTTCGATGAAGGCTACAATTTTACTTTAAACCTCATTTCAATCTAAGGTCTGCATGTAAAGTTATGGGCCCCAAAGTCATAAGAGTCCCAACTTTGGCAATTTTGGGACTCCCACTTGAAAGGCCCATGACAAAATGTCATTTGGATGTGGGCATTGTGGAAAGGCACAAAATATACTATAAGGGGGAAGGTGGTGGCTTCCCCCAAGTCTGGGCCGTGGTGAGTTTTGTGAAATCGAGTTGCCCATGGCTCGTCCTAGCACCAAAAGTGTTCCAACTATGCACTAACCACCTTGTGTTGGTTTTGTGCAAGTTTTTGGGAGTAGTTGAAGCTTATGGATTTCTCCTAGTCCCATCACAAAGCTCCAACACGCCCTTCTACCCCTCTAAATGTTGCGAGCCAAAGAGTGTGCCCCAACTCCTTACTCTTCTGTTGTTTTCAATTTGGACTCACATTTAAGTCCCTCAAGGAGTTGGGAACGTGTTAAATATGCTATTAATGGCTATTGGTGGATATGATATTAAGGGCTATTGGTGGATATGATATTAAGGGCTATTGGTGGATATGATATTAAGGGCTATTGGTGAATATGTTATTAATGGTTATTAATGGTTATTTTAAGTTAAATTACCATAGGTTATTAATGGTTATTAGTGGCTATTATATTAATGGTTATTGATGGTTATTTCAAGTTAAATTACCATAGGTTATTAATGGTTATTCATGGCTATTATATTAATGGCTATTGATGGTTATTTTAAGTTAAATTACCATAGGTTATTAATGGTTATTCATGGCTATTATATTAATGGCTATTGATGGTTATTTTAAGTTAAATTACCATAGGTTATTAATGGTTATTCGTGGCTATTATATTAATGGCTATTGATGGTTATTTTAAGTTAAATTACCATAGG
>Ga0116226_10000980_pt1 | contig 24858 bp, 14 predicted proteins | sample S1TSphfallax_FD_89692 | JGI IMG/M metagenome (GOLD analysis project Ga0116226, IMG submission 89692) | Host-associated microbial communities from peat moss isolated from Minnesota, USA - S1T2_Fa - Sphagnum fallax MG | ecosystem: Host-associated > Plants > Peat moss > Unclassified | place: USA... | reverse complement strand
TCCCCGGCCGCGGCAGCGGCCGCGGCCGCGGTGAGCCCCTCGGGCCGGCTCGTCGTGCGCAAGCGCAACCGCGAGTTCATCCTCGATGCGGGCGAGATCGACCATGTGGACTCGGATGGCAACTATGTCGTCGTGCACGCCGCGGGCGAAACCTACCGTCTGCGCGACTCGCTCGACAGCATCAACCGCCGCCTGGGCGAACAGCGCTTCGTCCGCGTACATCGCGCGCATGTCGTCAACATCGACCGGATCCGCGAGATCCAGCCCTGGGATCATGGCGACTACCGCATTCTGCTCAAAGACGGCAGTTTCTTGAACTTCAGCCGGCGCTATCGCACGCGCTTGAGTCACCTGTTCCGCTGAGGAGCGCTCGCCGCGCCCCCGCGGGCCGGCGGCCGCCTCACTCGACCGCCGGACGGCGCCGCTCGTCACCGCTGAACCGCCGCTGATCCCAAACTCCCTGGCGCCCCAGCCCGTTGCGGCGTCTACTGTGCCTCGACAACGCGGGACCGTCCGAAACCCGCTTTAAGGACTTATCAATGTTCACTGCATCGTCTCGTCGGCGCAGCACCGCCACCCGAACCGGCAAGTTGCCGGCGTCCCTGCTCGCCCCGATTCTGGTCGCAGCAGCTTCGCTCGCCGGCGCCCCGCCCGCCGGAGCCAAGGCCGATTCAGGCTGGCCGTCCTATGGCGGCGATGCCGGCGGCACGCGCTACTCGCCGCTGAGTTCGATCACGCCCGCCAACGTCGCCGAACTCGAGGTCGCCTGGACCTTCCGGACCGGTGAACTCGGCGAAGGCGTCAAGGATTGGCGCCGGTCGGCGTTCGAGGCGACGCCGATCCTGTACCAGGGCGCGCTGTATTTCACGACGAGCAGCACCGATGTAATCGCCATCGACGGCGTTACGGGCGCACTGCGCTGGCGCTACGCCGCCCACGCGCGCAAGGATCTGCATTATTCGGACGGCGTCTCGCGCGGCGTGTCGCTCTGGATCGACGCGGCGAGCGCACCGGATGCGGTCTGCCACGCGCGCATTTTCGCCCCGACGCTCGACGCCCGCCTGCTCGCTCTCGACGCCGCGACCGGCCGGCCCTGCACCGATTTCGGCGAGGGAGGCGCGCTCAATCTGCTCGAGGGCATGCGCTCGACGGATGATCCCACGGGCGAGTGGCGCAACTATCTCGTGACCTCGCCGCCGGCCATACTCGACGACGCGCTGATCGTCGGTTCCTCGATCGGCGACAACCGGGCGGTGCTCGAGGAACTGGGCACGGTGCGCGCCTTCGACGCGCGTCACGGCAAACTGCTGTGGAGTTGGGATCCGATCCCGCGCGACCCGTCCAATCCCGTCTACTCGGAATGGGGCGCAGAGAGCCTGCGGACCGCCAGTGCCGCGAACGCCTGGGCGCCGCTGTCGGTGGACCCGGCGCGGCACCTCGTGTTCGTCCCGACCGGTTCGGCGAGTCCCGATTTCTTCGGCGGTGCGCGTCCCGGCGACAATCGCTGGGCAAATTCCGTCGTTGCCCTCGATGGTGCGAGCGGCAAACTGGTCTGGGGACAGCAATTGGTCCATCACGATCTCTGGGATTACGACGTCGCCTCGCAGCCGACGCTGGCCGATCTCGTGCACGATGGCAAACACGTCGCAGCCGTGATCCAAGCAACCAAGACGGGCTTCGTGTTCACGTTCGATCGCGACACGGGTACACCCGTCTTTCCGATCGTCGAACGACCCGTGCCCCAGGACTCCGTCCCGGGCGAGCATCCCTCGCCCACGCAGCCCTACCCGGTGGCGCCACCGGCGCTCGCGCGTCAGAGCCCCGTCACGCCGGATGACGCCTGGGGTATCGCGTGGTTCGACACCCGCAGCTGTCGCCAAAGGATCGCGAGCTACCGTTCGGAGGGAATATTCCAGCCGCCCTCGATCCGGGACGCGCTGATGCAGCCCGGCAATGCCGGCGGCTCCAACTGGGGCGGCATCGCCTTCGATGCCGGGCGCCAGATCGCCGTCGGACTGACGATGAACCTGCCGTTCGTCGTGGCGCTGATCCCGCGCGCGGACCAGCGGGCCCAATCCGAAGACGACCAATACAAGAACTTCGAGTTCGCGCGACAGGAGGGAACCCCCTACGGCATGCGCCGGACGGCATTCAAGTCCGCGTTGGGCATTCCCTGCGTCAAGCCGCCCTGGGGTGTGCTCACGGGCGTGGACATGGAGCACGGCACGATCAAATGGCAGATCCCCGTTGGCGATGCGCCCGTGACGCACAGCAACCTCGGGATCCCCGGCCTCGGCGGCCCGATCGTGACGGCAAGCGGTCTCGTGTTCATCGCCGCGACGCTGGACGATCGCCTGCGGGCATTCGCCACCGTAACCGGTAAACTGCTCTGGGAGGTGAAGCTGCCCGCGGGCGGCCAGGCCACGCCGATGACCTACTCGGTCGCGGGTCGACAATACCTGGTGATCGCCGCGGGCGGATACAAAGGAGACAGCACGCGCGGCGACTATGTCATCGCGTACGCCCTGCCGCACTGATAAGATCCCCGCTCGATGCAACGGAATTTTCCCCAAGCGCCGCCTTGATCGCGACTCTACTCACGGAAGAGTCGCTGGCCCTCCTCGATCACGTCGCCGACGGCGTAGCCGTGACCCGCGCCGACGGCAAGATCGCCTACTGCAGTCGACCGCTCGCGGCGATGCTGGGGCACCAGGCGCGGCACACGGATGCGATCTCGATGTTCGGCCTGGTGCAGAGCACCGCACAGGAACCGCTCGCGAGCTTGCACGAGCGGGCACTCCTCAGCGGCTTGGTGCAAAGGGCGCTCGTACGCTGCAACGTGAACGACTTGCAGGCCAGGGTCGTCATGCGCCGCGCGATCTTTCAAGACGTCCGCTGCGTCGTCTGGAGCTTCGAGGATACCAGCGACAACCGCGACACCTTGCCCGACTTCGCCCTGCTCGCCACGGCGATCGAACAGGGTCGCTCCCGGCTGGACCTTGCCACCCAGCGCACCGACTTCGGCTTCTGGGACGTCGAGGTCGAGACCGACGAACTGACCTGGTGGAACGACTGGTGCCTGCAACGGGACATCGATCCATGCTCGGGCGCCGGGCACGGCGCGCGATGGGATGCGACGATTCATCCCGACGACCTCACGGGCACGAACGGATACCACGACGTCGTCGCCGGTCGCAGCGAGATTTACGAGGCGGAGTTCCGTGTGCGCACGCGCTCGGGCGCCTGGCTGTGGATTTCGAGCCGCGGCATGGCGACGGCGCGGAATGCAGCAGGCAAAGCCCTGCGCATCGCCGGCGTCACCATCGACATCGATGCACGCAAACGCACGGCACTGGCGCTGCACGAATCCGAGGTACGGCTCGAAGCGGTGGTCTGGGGCACGGAGCTCGGCCTGTGGGAGATTCGCGCCGACGGCAGTTGCTGGTGGTTCAACGACTGGTGCGAACTGCATGGCATCGAGCCCTACGACAACGGCCGGGAGTCGCGGACCTGGCTCGAGCGGATCCACCCCGAGGACGCGCCGCTGTATCAGAGGCTCAGCGAAGAGGCCACGCGGGGCGTCACGGACCACTATGTAATCGAGTTTCGCATCAAGGCACGCGACGGCGGCTGGCGTTGGGTGCTGGAACGCGGGCGGGTCACGCAACGCCAGCCCTCCGGCGAGTACCTGGTCATGGTCGGCGTCTGCCTGGACATCGACGAGCGCAAGCGGATGCAGGCGGCGCTGCGCGAGGCCGAGCAGCGCTACGAGATCGCGGTCGATGCCGCGCATCTGCCGGTCTGGGAACTGGATTTGCGGACCGGCAATTTACGGGCCAATGGTCACCTGCACAGCGCGCTAGGGTACGAAGCGGGGCAAATCCCGCCTTATCTGACGCGGGACGGCTGGCGCGCGGACGTGCACCCCGACGATCTGCCGCGCATCGCGCACTTGTTGGACACGCCGAATGCACAGCGCACGGAATTCTTCGAATTGGAGCTGCGCGTGCGCACCCGCGCCGGCATGTACAAATGGTTCATCGTCCGGGGACGGGTCGTCGAGGAAGATGCCGTGTCCAGGGCGCAAAAGATCGTCGGCATATCGTTGGACATCGATGCCCGCAAACGCATGGAAATCGCCGTGCGTGAAAGCGAGGCCCGGCTCGCGACGATACTCCATACGATGCGCGAAGGCGTCGTGCTCGTAAACGGCGACGGGCAGGTCGAGTTCACCAACCCGGCGTTCGACCGCATGTTCGGACACAGCAGCGGCGCATTGAAAGGCGTTCCGGTCGCCAATCTCCTCGACCTTGCCCAGGATGTCGAAGCACGCGTGATCGATCGCTGGTTGGCGCGGTTCAGCGCACGCGGCGGCACGCGCGCGATCAACTTCCGCCGTGCCGATGGCGGGGAGTTCTCGGGCGAGATCCTGACCGGATCGATCGAGGTTTCGGGATCGAAGAAGACGCTTTATGTCGTCCAGGACGTTTCCGAGCGCAAGCAGTTGGAAAAGGAGATCACGGAGATCACGCATCGGGAGAGGCGCCGGCTCGGCAGCGACTTGCACGACGGTCTCGGCCAGGAACTCACGGGCATCGCCCTGTTGCTGCGGAGTGTCGCCCGCCGCGTCGGGACGGGCGCCGAGCAAGCCCGGCCGGAGCTCGATGACATCATCACCCTGGTCAACCATGCGATCCAGACGACGCGTACGATGGCAATGGGCCTGTCGCCGGTCACGCTCGAACGCGGCGGCATCGCGGCCGCGCTCGCCACGCTTGCGGCCTGGGCCCGCAGTACGCTCGGTTGCGAAGTGCGCCTGCGCTATTCGACGCCCGGAGACCTGGTAGTCGACGACGCCGGCGCGACGCATCTTTACTTGATCGCTCAGGAGGCGATCCTGAACGCGGCCAAGCACGGGCGGGCACGATCGATCCTCGTAAGCCTGAGCGCGGCCAAGCAGGTGATCAACCTGGTGATCTCCGACGACGGCATCGGGATCGGCGCCGACCGCGGCGGCGGCGCGACAACCGGCCGCGGTATGGGGCTCAAGATCATGCAGTATCGCGTCGGCGTGCTCGGCGGGTCGCTGCAGGTCAAACGCCGCAAGGGCGGCGGTACGCGCGTGCATTGCATCTGCCCGCGGGGTCGCCGCCCGGTCGACAGCGCAGCGGGCGCCGCGCAGGGCGCACGCGCCCCGGCTTGATGGGCGCGCGTCGGCTCAGTCCGGCGTCAGCGCGAATCCGCATTGCCGCCAGGCTTCATACACGACGACCGCGACCGCGTTCGACAGGTTCAGGCTGCGGCTGCCCGGGCGCATCGGAATCGCGAGCGTGTGTGCGGCGCCGGCGGTCGCGAGCAGCGCCGCCGGCAGGCCGCGCGTTTCCGGCCCGAACAGAAATGCGTCGCCGCGCCGATAGTCCACGGCGGCGTAGGACCGTGCGGCCTGCGTCTCGACGGCGAACAACCGCGAACCACCGAGCGCGGCCCGGCAGGCAGCGAAGTCGTCATGCACTTGCAGCCTGGTCAAATCATGATAGTCGAGACCGGAGCGGCGCAATTTCTTGTCGCCGAGCAGAAATCCCAATGGCTTGATGAGGTGCAGGCTCGCGCCTGAGTTGGCGCACAGGCGGATGATGTTGCCGGTGTTCGGCGGAATCTCGGGTTCGAACAGGACGACGTGAAACATCGAAGGTTCGACCCGTCGCGTTCAGAGCCGTCGCTTGATCGAGTCTTGCGGGCTCATTGAGTCGTGACCACTCGTTGCGTGGGAAAAGCGAATTCGATGCGTTCGTGGCGGAACTGCTCGATGATGCGGAAATTCACCGCCTGCTGCAGATCGAGCAGCGGATACTGGTCCGGGTTCTGCCGAAAGTAGGACAGCTCGTACTGCAGGGCCCAGTCGCCGAAGTTCTTCAGATGGCAGCGTTCGAAGCGGGCGTTGGCCTGTTCGGTGACGATGCGTTCGAGCATTTTCGGAATCGCCTCGAGCTTTTCGGAAGGTGTGTCGTAGGCGACGCGCAAAGTCGTGACGGTGCGCAGTTCCGCCGCTCGCCCGAAGTTGCGTACCCGGCTCTTGAGGATGTCGGCATTCGAGACGATGATCTGCTCGCCGGTCTCGCTGCGCATCCGGGTCGTCTTGATGCCGATGTGTTCCACCTTGCCGGTGAAGGTGTCGATGGTCAGCGAGTCGCCGACCACGAACGGCTTGTCGAGCGCGATCGAGAGGGACGCGAACAGATCGCCGAGGATGTTCTGCAGGGCGAGCGCCACGGCCACACCGCCGACCCCGAGGCCCGCGAGCAGCGCGGTGATGTTGATGCCGAGATTGTCGAGCGCGACCAGGATCAGCAGCGACCAGATCAGGATCCGCCCGAGGAATTGGATGATGTCGAGGGAACCGGCGAAGCTGCGGTCGGGACCTCTTTGTTGCTCCTTGATCTCCAGATAGAAGCGCAGGGAACGCCCCGCCCAGAGCCCGACCTGCAGCAGCAGCAGGATCAGCACGACGTTCGCGAGCCTGGTGTCGAGCTTCGCGGGCAGCGTCAGGCTCTCCTCTCCGGCGTAGAGGGCTGCGGCCAGAAACAGGATCTGCTTCGTGTTGGCGATCAGCAGGCCAACGAGGCGCAGCGGCATCGGATAATCGCCGGCGAGATAACGCTTGGTGCGGGCCTTGATCAGTCCGCGCAGGAACCACAGGCTGAAATAGACGGCCAGCACGATGATCCCGGCGGCGATCCATTCCGCCATGGTGTTGCCGTAAAGGCTGTGCTCGGGCGTCTCGAACGTGTGTTTGATGAAATCGCTCATTGGGCGGCGATTATAGGGGCTTACGCAGCATCCTCCATGCCGAGCTCCTTCATCTTGCGGGTCAGCGTGTTGCGTCCCCAGCCGAGCAGCTTTGCCGCTTCCTGCTTGAGGCCGTCTGCCTTGCGCAGGGCGACGCGGATCAGGATCCGTTCCACTTCCGGCACGGCTTGATCGAGCAGGCGCTGCGTCCCGGCGTCGAGTTCTTGTTCAGCCCAGTGCGACAGCTTCGCCATCCAATCGTGGCTCGTCGCGACCCCGACCGAGGCGCCGCCCAAGTCAGGGGGAATGTCCTCGCTGCGAATTTCACGTCCGGGGGCGGTCACGGTCAGTCGCCGGCAGGCGTTGACCAATTGGCGCACGTTGCCGGGCCAGTCGAAGGTGACCAGCGCGGTTTCCGCCTGGGGCATCAACAACTTCGGCTCGACCCCGAGTTCCTGGCCCGCGACGCTCAGGTAATGCTTGAGCAGCTCGGGAATGTCCTCGCGCCGTTCGCGCAGCGGCGGAATCTCGATGCGTATCACATTGAGGCGGTGGAGGAGGTCCTCGCGAAAATGTCCGGAGTTCACGCGGGTTTCGAGGTCTTGGTGAGTCGCGGCGATCACGCGCACGTCGACCTTGACCGGCGTCTGGCCGCCGACCCGGTAGAATTCCCCTTCGGCAAGGACGCGCAGCAAGCGCGTCTGCAGCGCCGGCGACATGTCGCCGATTTCGTCGAGAAACAGCGTTCCGCCATCGGCCTGTTCGAAGCGGCCGCGACGCTGCGTGTCGGCTCCCGTGAAGGCGCCCTTCTCGTGACCGAACAGTTCGGATTCGAGCAGATCGGCGGTGAAGGCCGCGGTATTCAGCGCGACGAAGGCTTTGCTGGAACGCGGGCTGTGCCGATGCAGTGCACGGGCGACGAGCTCCTTGCCGGTCCCGGATTCGCCGGTGATCAGCACCGTCATGCTCGAACGGGACAGGCGTCCCACGGCGCGAAACACCTGCTGCATCGCCGCCGCCTGACCGAGCAGCTCCGGAATGCTGCGGCGGGTCGCCTCCACGTCCGTCGAGACGGTCGCCTGTTGCGCGGCGCGCCGCACCAGATCGACGGCTTTGTCGATGTCGAAGGGTTTCGGCAGGTACTCGAATGCGCCGCCCTGATAGGCGGCCACCGCCGCATCGAGATCGGAATGCGCCGTCATGACGATGACCGGCAGTCCCGGCCAGGAGACCTGAATTTCCTTGAGCAGATCCAGACCGCTGCGGCCGGGCATGCGGATGTCGGTCATCAGCACATCGGGCGTGTCCGCACGCAGGGCACTCAGGGCGTTATCGGCCTGATCGAAGGTCTTCGCGACCATGCCGCTGCCCTTGAGGGCCTTTTCCAGCACCCAGCGTATCGAGGCATCGTCGTCGACCAGCCAAACTTGCAGGGGCTTTGCATTCATATCGAGTCCATGGGCAGTGAAATCGTGAAGACGGTCTTGCCGGGCGCGCTGTCGAATTCGATCAGGCCGCCGTGACGAGTCACGAGGTCCTGCGCGATGCCGAGGCCGAGGCCCGAGCCCTCGGCACGGCCGGAGACCAGGGGATAGAAAATCGTGTCGCGAATCTCGGGCAGCACACCCGGGCCGTTGTCCTCGAATTGAATCGAAGCGACGAGTCGATGGCGTTTGGAGCCCACGCTGACGTTGATCGCCGCGCGCGTGCGCAGCACCAGCCGCGGCGACGGTACACGGGCTCCCGAGAGGGCCTGCAGGGCATTGCGGCCGAGGTTCAGCATCGCTTGGATGATGTGATTCGGATCGATCGTCAGGGGCGGCAAACTCGGATCGTAGTCGCGCTCGACGTTCACCCCTTCAGCCGCTTCGCTGCGCAGCAGGTGGTAGACGCGCTCGAGCAGCTCATGCAGGTTGATCAGCTGTTTCGCCGGCGGGCGCCCGGGACCGAGCATGGAATCGAGCAGATTGGTCAAACGGTCGGCCTCGCTGATGATGACGCGCGTGTATTCGCGCAAGGCCGGATCGAGCAGCTCGCGCTCGAGCAATTGCGCCGCGCCGCGCAGTCCGCCCAGAGGATTCTTGATCTCGTGCGCGAGCTGCCGGACCATCAAGCGGCTGCCGCCGAGCTGCGCGAGCAGCGCGTTTTCCCGCGTGAGCCGTCGATGCTGTGTGATGTCCTCGATTTCGAGCAGGATCCGCGAAGCGTCGGGGCCGATCGCCACTTGCGTGACGGCGCAATCGAGGATTCGATCGACGCCGCCCGGCCCGGGCCATGCGAGTTCGCGCTGCACCACGCCCTCTGCACCCGCGCGCGCGCGATCGAACAGGGGCAGCAGCGTTTCGGCGCCACGCGCCAATTCGTTGACCGGCCGGCCGAGCGCCTGATTCGGACTCAGCGCGACCAGCGTCTGGGCGGCGGCGTTCAAATAATCGACACGCAGATCCTGATCGAGCACGAATACACTGGTGACGAGGGCATCGAGCAGATCGGTGCCGATGACGTGCAAGGGGCCGGCCTGCAGTTCAGCGGCCACGCAAAGGTTCCGGGCAGCCGCTGGTCGGCGCGCTTATTTGTGCTGCGGGGACAGGAGCGAGGGCTGCTGCACGTAGAACGTGACACTCGTCGACGAGATGGCCTGCCGAGTATTCGGATCGACCAGCGTTGCCGACAAATTGTAAGCGCCGCGCGGCAGGTTCGGCAGAGTGAACTGCGAGCCCGATTGACCGGCGAGGACCTGACCGTTCAAGCTCCAGGACAGGACAGCGTCCTCGGACGGCTCGGGTTGCAGATCCAGGCGAACCGGCACCGGCTCGTTGACGAAGGTCTGCTCCGCATTCGGTGAAAGGATCGCGAAAACGGCGGGCGCAGCGGGCGGCCGTTGGCGCGCTTGTTGTCCGGGCGGCGGCGGCGCGACCGCCACCGTGCCCATGCGGCCGGGCGCGGCGCTCGTGACGATCTTCTCGGAGCCAGGAACCGGTTGATCCGAGTAGTGCACTACGCCGTCGCCATCGACCCATTTGTAGACGACCGCGGCGTGCGCCGCGAAAGTCGCAACGAGACCGAGAGCGAGCAGTCGCTGCAAAGGGTACATGGGGGACCAGCATAGCCCTATCGCCTCCAGGCCACAAAACGTTGTGACGGCGGCGTGACCGCCGTCACTCTGGGACCTGAGCAGCCGCGGTTCGGCTCACAGGCTGTAATAAAGCTCGAATTCGATCGGATGAGTCGTCATGCGCAGCCGGGTCACGTCCTTCATTTTCAATTGGATGTAGGCATCGATGACATCGTCGGTGAACACGCCGCCGGCCTTCAAGAAGCCACGGTCCTTGTCCAAGGCCTCGAGCGCCATGTCCAGCGAGTGACAGACCGTCGGAATGTGCTTGGCCTCCTCCGGCTCGAGGTCATAGAGATCCTTGTCGGCCGGGTCGCCGGGATGAATCTTGTTCTGGATGCCGTCGAGGCCCGCCATCATCATCGCTGCGAAGGCGAAGTAGGGATTGGCGGTCGAGTCCGGGAAGCGGACTTCGATGCGGCGCCCCTTCGGGTTCGAGATCCAGGGAATGCGGATCGAGGCGGAACGATTGCGCGCCGAATACGCGAGCATCACCGGTGCTTCGAAACCGGGAACCAGCCGTTTGTAGCTGTTGGTGCTCGCGTTCGTGAACGCATTGATCGCGCGGGCATGTTTGATGATGCCGCCGATATAATAGAGTGCAATGTCCGACAGACCGCCGTACTTGTCGCCGGCGAACAGGGCTTTGCCGTCCTTCTGCAGCGATTGATGCACGTGCATGCCGCTACCGTTGTCGCCGACCAAGGGCTTCGGCATGAACGTGACGGTCTTGCCGTAACCATGGCCGACGTTCTGGATCGCATATTTGAGGATTTGGACTTCGTCGGCCTTCTTCGTCAAGGTGTTGGCGTTGACGCCGATCTCGCATTGACCGCCGGTCGCAACTTCGTGGTGGTGCACCTCGGTCTTGAGGCCCATCTCCTCGAGCGCAAGGCACATGGCGCTGCGGATGTCCTGATATGCGTCGACGGGAGGCACGGGGAAATAGCCCCCCTTGATGCCGGGTCGATGTCCCCTGTTCCCGTCCTCGTATTCCTTGTTGCTATTCCAGGCGCCTTGCACCGAATCGATTTCGGCCGAACAGCCGCGCATTTCCGCGCTCCACCGGACGCTGTCGAAGATGAAGAATTCGTTTTCCGGACCGAACAAGGCCGAGTCGGCGATCCCCGTCGATTTCAAGTAGGCCTCGGCGCGTTTCGCCAGCGAACGCGGGTCGCGCCCATAGCCCTGCATCGTCGCCGGCTCGATCACATCGCAGCGGATGTTGACCGTCGTCTCTTCGTAGAACGGATCGACCACGGCTGTGGTCGCATCGGGCATGAGTATCATGTCCGACTCGTTGATGCCCTTCCATCCGGCGATCGAGGAGCCGTCGAACATCTTACCGTCGGCAAACAAGCCTTCATCGACGAGCCGCGCCGGGATGGTGACGTGCTGTTCTTTGCCGATCGTGTCTGTAAAGCGAAGATCGGCGAATTTCGCGTCTTTTTCTTGAATTAGTTTTAGAACATCAGCGGGAGTCACGGTTGTCCTCCAAGTGGGTGCGGAAGGGTCGATGGAAAGCCGGTAGACGCCGGGCGTAGAAGCGATGCAGCTACCGTGCCACATTTGGGAGCACGGCCGATCAAGCACTTGCGGCAGTGCCCTTCTGATTCTCCTGACATTTTGCACCATAATAACGCATAAACGGGCTTTTTTGCGCCATTGTGGTGCATGACCGGCCGTCTGGCCGACGCGATTCCTGCCGGCTCCAGTTTTTTGTCGCCGGCTTGATCGAAATCGGTGCATCCCGTCACGCCCAGCCGGGTTCAGGACAGTCCGGGGCTCACGTGGCTATACTCGCTCGCTTTGTGCAACCAGCGAGCCATTGCATGGGGAAATCTCCCGCACCTCCACAGACCTTCCAGGGCCTGATATTTGCTTTGCAGCAATATTGGTCGGGCCAGGGCTGCGTGATCTTGCAGCCTTACGACATGGAGATGGGTGCAGGAACCTTCCATGCGGCGACTTTTCTGCGCGCCGTGGGTCCTGAGCCGTGGAGCGCCGCGTATGTGCAAGGCTCGCGTCGGCCCACCGATGGTCGCTATGGCGAGAACCCGTTTCGCTTGCAGCATTACTATCAATTCCAGGTTTGCATCAAACCATCACCCGATGACTTCCAGGAACTCTACTTGGATTCGCTGCGCCACCTGGGCTTCGACCTGCTGACGCACGACATCCGCTTCGTCGAAGATAACTGGGAGTCACCGACGCTCGGGGCCTGGGGCCTGGGGTGGGAGGTATGGTTGAACGGCATGGAGATCACCCAGTTCACCTACTTTCAGCAAGTCGGTGGTCTCGACTGCGTGCCCGTCATGGGCGAGATCGCTTACGGCCTGGAACGGCTCGCCATGTACATCCAGGGCAAGGAAAGCATTTTCGACGTCATCTGGGCAGATGGTCCGTTCGGCACGATCACCTATGGGGACGTCTTCCATCAGAACGAAGTGGAACAATCCACCTACAACTTCGCCAAGGCCGATACAGCGGTGCTGCAGCAGCAATTCGCTGCGGCCGAGGCCGCCGCGCAAAGCCTGATCGCCGACAAGCTGGCGCTGCCGGCTTACGAGCAGATGGTCAAGGCCTCGCACGCGTTCAATCTGCTCGACGCGCGTCATGCGGTCTCCGTGACCGAGCGACAGCGCTATATTTTACGCGTGCGCACGTTGGCTCGCGGCGTCGCCGAGAGCTATCGCGACAGTCGCGAAGCACTCGGCTTCCCGCTGTTGCGCAACTCCGCGGCCGTGCGGGCGGCGCCGTGAACGCCACGGGCGTCGAGGCAGCCCGGGTCGCCGCGGCAGACGACGAGGCGCCGCGCAGCCTGCTGCTCGAGATCGGCACCGAAGAGCTGCCGCCGGCTGGCCTGGCCGCTCTGTCCAAAGCGCTGACCGAGAACGTCGTTCGCGGCCTCGCCGACGCCGGAATTGCGCACGGCAAGGTGCGCAGCTTCGCGACGCCGCGGCGACTGGCCGTGCTGATCGCCGCCTGTTGCGTCCGGGCGCCGGATCGCAGCGTCCTGCGCCGCGGGCCGCCGGTCGGAAATTCCTTCGACGCCGTCGGCGCACCGACCCAGGCCGCGCGGGCGTTCGCAGCCAGCTGCGGCGTGGAGGTCGCTGCGCTGACGCGCCTGACCACGGACAAGGGCGCATGGCTGTCGTTTCAAGGCATCGAGCGCGGCGCGGCGACGGCGGCGGCGATCGTCCCAATCTTGAACCAGGCGATCGCGGCACTGCCGATCGCGAAACGCATGCGCTGGGGAGCACGCAAGACGGAATTCGTACGTCCCGTGCATTGGGTCGTGCTGCTGTTCGGCGAGGAAGTCGTTCCCGGCGAAGTCCTGGGGCTGCGCACGGACCGCATCACGCGGGGCCATCGCTTTCATGCTCCAGGGCCGATCGTCCTCTCCGGGGCCGGGAGCTACGAAACGCGCCTGCGCCGCGCCAAGGTCGTGGCCGATTTCGGAATGCGGCGCGAATCGATACGCACCGGCGTCCTCGCCTTGGCGGCAGAACTCGGCGGCAGAGCACTGATCGAGGAGGACCTGCTCGACGAGGTCACCGCGCTCGTGGAGTGGCCGGTGCCGCTCGCCGGTCGTTACGAGCAGCGCTTTCTCGCGCTGCCACGCGAAGTCGTGATCGCCACGGTCCAGGACCACCAGCGTTATTTCCCGGTCGAGGGCTTCGACGGCACTCTCGCCGGCTGGTTCATCACCGTCAGCAACATCGCGAGCCGCGACCCCGCCACGGTGCGCGCCGGCAACGAGCGCGTGGTGCGGCCGCGCTTGAGCGATGCCGCCTTCTTTTGGGATCAGGACCGCAAGCTGAGCCTGGAAAATCACGCCGCCAAACTCGCCGGGGTCACATTTCAATCCAGGCTTGGCAGTTATGCGGACAAGACGCAGCGAGTGCGCGCGCTCGCGAACGAGATCGGCGGCCGCATCGCCGCGGGTCCGGATGTGGATCGGGCGGCGCAGCTGGCCAAGGCCGATCTCATGACCAGCATGGTCGGTGAGTTTCCGGAACTGCAGGGCACGATGGGCCGTTATTACGCCGCCGCCCAGGGCGAAAGCGAAGCCGTGTGCTTCGCGATCGAAGATCAGTATCGACCGCGCTACTCGGGCGACGCGCTGCCGCGCGCGAAGACCGGCCAGACGCTCGCGCTCGCAGACAAGCTCGATACCCTCGTCGGGATTTTCGTCATCGATCAGAAGCCGACCGGCGCGAAGGACCCGTTCGGCTTGCGTCGCGCCGCGCTCGGCATCTTGCGCATCTTGCTGGAGGGCGGCCTCGACCTCGATTTATACGAGCTCGCGGTGACCTCCGCGGCTGCGCAACCCCTGCAACGGGAGGCCGCAGCCGGCGAAGTGTTCGACTTTCTGATGGAGCGCCTGCGCGGCCTCGTGCTCGAGCGCGGCGATGGCACCACGACCGAGATGGTCGACGCCGTGCTCGGCGTCGGCGTGCACTCGCCGCTCGACATCGACGCGCGTCTGCAAGCCTTGCGGCAGTTCCTGACCGCGCCGGACGCGCCGATTCTGGCAGCCGCCAACAAGCGGATCGCGAACATCCTGAAGAAGAGCGAAATCGACCTGGACGCGGTCGTTGCGAGCGAGCGTTTCAGCGAAGCGGCGGAGCACGCCCTGCATCGCGCACTGCTGGAGGCACGCGCACCGGTCGAGGACGCAATGCGCCGGCGCGCCTACGGTGAGGCCTTGAGTGTGCTCGCCGGCCTGCGCGGCTCGATCGACGCCTTCTTCGCCGAAGTCATGGTCATGGACGAGGATCCGGCGCTGCGGCGCAACCGTCTCGCGCTGCTGCGCGAGGTACGCAGGGCCTTCAGCGGCGTCGCCGACCTGTCGCGCCTGCCGGGCTGAGCGCCGCGGGATGACGTATCTGCGCTCGCTAGCGTTCACGAGCTACATGATGGTTTCGGCCTGCTTGTTCGGCGCGTTCATGGCGCTGTGCTTTTGGCTGCCCCAGCGCGCGCAGTTCGCGATCGCGCGGTGCTGGGCACGCCAGTTGTTGTTCGCACTGCGCGTCCTGTGCGGGCTCGGGTACGAGGTCCTCGGCGAGGAGAACATCCCGGCCGGCAATCACATCGTGATGTCCAACCACACGTCGGCGTGGGAGACCGTAGCCCATTTCTTGCTGTTTCCGGCGCAAGTCTGGGTGCTCAAACGCGAACTGCTGTGGATACCCTTCGTCGGTTGGGGTCTGCGCCAGCTGCAACCGATCGCGATCGATCGTGGTGCCGGACGTCGTGCGGTCGGTCAGGTCATCGCGCAGGGCAAGCAACGTCTCCACGACGGTCTCTGGGTGATCATTTTTCCGGAGGGCACGCGCGTGACCCCCGGGCAACCACGGAAATACGGCGTCAGCGGCGCGCTGCTCGCCATCGAGACGGGACGGCTCGTCGTGCCGGTGTCGCACAATGCGGGCATGTTCTGGCCGCGCCGGGGCTTCTTGAAGAAGCCCGGAACGGTTCGCGTCATGATCGGACGGCCGATCGATCCTGACGGCTTGGACGCGCGCGCCCTCAATGACGCGGCCCGGGACGCGATCGAGGGCGGCCTCGCGCGCATCGCCGCTGCGGTGCGCTAGACTCCGCTTCGAGGAGCCAAGACTGCGGGCGGACGGGGAGCGTAACAGTGAATACACGGATCGTTGTCAGAACGAGGACCTGGATCGCAATGACCTGCGCCTGTGTGTCAGGTCTGGTCGGCACCGCGTGGGGAGAAGCGGCCGCCGCGCCCTCAATCGCTGAATTTGCCGCCCGCCCGCACATCCTGGGCGCCTCGATATCGCCGGACGGACACTATCTCGCATTCATCGAAACGGTCGAAGGCAAAGCGGTCGCGATGGTCGCGACGCGCGGCGCCGCGGCCGGCCCCGCGCCGCGGGTCGTGCTGGCCGAACCCAAGGACTTCGACATGCGCTGGTGTCGATGGGCGACCAATACCCGGTTGTTGTGCGGCTTCTACGGGATCTCGACGTCCAGGGGACTGTATCCCGTCTCGCGCCTGGTTGCGGTCGATGCCGACGCGAAGAACATGCGCGTGCTGATCCAAGACAGCCTGCAAGCCCAGGGACAATTTCAGGACCGGATCGTCAACTGGCATCCCGGCATCCCCGACACGGTGCTGATCGAGGCCGACGAGCGCTTCACCGAGGCGGAGCTGGCCAGCGCCACTCAGATCATCGGCAATGTCGGCACGCATGCGTTCCCGGCGGTCTTCGCGCTCAACGTCGTCACGGGGGCGCTCACTCTGCGCCAACATGCCCGTGAACCGATACGCAGCTGGGTCACGGACGTGCACGGCGACGTGCGCCTGGGCTACGGCTTCAGCGGCAAGACCTACTCCTACTACGCACGGCTCGAGGGCAACGGCGAATGGCGGCGCCTCGCGAAGTTCGAGGCCTTCACGCACGAAAACAGTTTCGAGCCCATCGCGATCAGTGCAGACGAGCCCGACCGAGCCTATGCGCTCGGCAAGATCGAGGGCCGCAAAGCCCTGTGGCTCATCGATCTGACCGACCGGCAGGATCCGACGCTGGTCTTCGAGAATCCGCGCGGCGATGTGGGCAGTCCCTTCTTCGCCCCGGATGGCCGGCTCCTCGGCGTGCATTACGACACCGGCTACCCGCTCGTCTACTACACCGACCCGGGCACCAAGGAGCTCATGCGAGCGGTCGAAGGCTTGTATCCCGGCAAGATCGTCGACATCCTCGATGCGACCAGCGCAGCCGACGCCTACGTTCTGCACACGTACAGCGACATCGATGCCGGCGGCTACGTGTTGCTCGACACGATCGCGAACAAGGCCTCGACCATCGGTGTCGCATACCCGAAGCGCGACGTCTCCAGCCTCGCGCCCATGGTCGCTACGAGCTACGCGGCACGCGACGGCAAGTCGATTCCGGCGTATTTGTCCCTGCCCCGCGGAGTTGCTCCGACCCATCTACCCCTGATCGTCCTGCCGCACGGCGGTCCGATCGCGCGCGATTTCTGGGGTTACTGGTTCTTGCGCGAGTTCCTCGTCAGTCGCGGCTTCGCCGTCCTGCAGATGAATTTTCGCGGCTCGGGCGGCTACGGCGACGATTGGTTCTATGCAGCCCATCAAGACTGGGGTGGTCTTACCTACGACGATGTGGTCGACGGCACGCGCTGGGCAATCCAGCAAGGCGTCGCGGATCCAAGCCGGGTGTGCATCGTCGGCTGGAGTTTCGGCGGCTATCTGGCGCTGCTCGGCGCACAGCGCAACGGCGATCTCTTCCGCTGCGCCGTCGACATTGCCGGTCCCAGCGATCTCGCGATGTTGATCGATGAAGGGCATCATTGGATCGGCTCGGAAGTGATCAAGCAACAAATCGGAACGGATACGGAAAAACTCAGGCGGGATTCGCCGCGGCTGCATGCCGACGAGTTCCGGGTGCCGGTCTTGATCGTGCAGGGAGACCAGGACTGGAACGTCCCGATCGCGCAGTCCGAGGCGATCGACGCCGCGCTGAAGCGCGCCGGCAAACCGCATCGTTTCGTGGTCCTTCCGGGTGCCGATCATCAGATTGCCCATGAGAAGGATCGTGCCACCTTGCTCAGCGAGATCGACGATTTCCTGGGCGCGCAGCTGGCCCCGGGGCCGGGCGGCACCGTGGCCGCATCTCCGTGAGAAGCGCCGCTCCGGCGGCGCTCACCACTTCCCGATCGTGTTCAAGAAGAAGCCGTGGCTGCGGTAGCCGGCATCGGCGAGGTTGTCCGAATAATCCGTGAAGTTGTAGCCGACGCCGATCTTCAGATGTTCGCCGACGTGCCGATAAACGCCAACCAGCACTCCGTAGGTCACGTCGTCGGTCTCCCGCACATCCAGGCGTCGCAGCTCCACGAGTCCGTCCCAGGAGCGCACGAAGGTCACGTCGCCGCGCAAGATCCACAGCTGCGTGTGGTCCGCAAACCAGTCACCCACGGTCAGTGTCGGTTTGAGTTCGCCGGTGCGCAGCGCATATTTGACGCCGACGGCGAGCCAGCCGGTCAATTGAAACGTGGTGTCGAGGTCGAGCACCTCGCTGTGCTGGGCGTAGTCGACGGCGTTGCCCGCCGTGGTCACCTGTTCGGTCGACGGCACGTTGTTCAGGATCGTGAATTTGAACAGCGAGTTCCAGCGGTCGTCGTGTATCGGCCGCCAGCCCGCGCCGATCACGAACTCCTGGTAATTCGCGTTCAGCGTCGTATTGGCGGTGCCGTCGGTCTGCGAGAGATTCAAGGTGCCGAGCAGGCGCCAGTCGGGGTCGACCTGGTACGTCAGGCTGTTGCGCGTGAGCTCGGTGCGCGAATCGCCGATGATCGACGAGCCGTTCGAGCGCCATTCGAGTGCGCTGCTGTATTTGATCTTGCCCGCCGTGTAGCCGATGCTGCCGGCGATGGCGCGCACCGACATATCGCCGGCGACGGGGTCGGAGATCGTGCCGTTCTCCAACTTGAGCCCGTAGGTCCAGTGCTTGTCGGGTTTGAAGTCCACGCCATAGCCCTGGGTCAGGCCATCGCGCCCGGTGCCCGCCTGCGCACGCTCCTCCGCATAGACGCTGGTCGCATCGTCGTAGCGATAGCGCGTGCCGGTGGTCAGGGTGCCTTCGCGACCGACGTAGAGCGCATCGGGCTGGTCGGCGGCGAGCGTGTAATTGAGATACAAGTTGCTCTGCTTGTCGATCTGGTAGTCGGTGGACAATTTCGCGCCGAAGCCGAGATCGCCGTCCGAGGCTTCCGCGCCGGCGCGTAGATCCTTGGTGATCTGGTAGCTGCCGCCCATGCCGGTGCGATCGTTCTCGGGGCGCGATTCCGTGTGCTCGACCGTGTCCTGCACGAAGCCATAGACATCCCAGCCCTCATGCGCTGCGGCGATCACGCTCTTCGGCACGTCCTTGTCGGCGGGCTTGCTCGGGTCTGGCTGCTGCTTGGGATCGGGCGGCTTGGCCTCGGCCGCTTTTTTCGGATCGATCGGCCTGGCGGCCACGGACTGATAACCCAGGGTCACCGCCACATCGGTGCGCGAGCCGTTCTGGGACAGGATCGTGCTGGCATTCGGCACGGGCGTTTGCATGTCGTCGATGCGCGCGCCCACCGTGACACGCCAATGCGCATCGAGCTTGTGTTCCGCGCCGATCTCGCCGCTGTGCACCGTTTGCGCGGAAGAGTCCGTGCTGTCGAACTTGCCGAGGATTTGCGTCGTGCCGTTCACGGGCAGATTCAGGGCCGCGCCTTCCTGATGCACACCGACGCCCGGCGTGATCTGGCCCGGTCCGGAGAAATTCGCGTCGCGATCCTGATAGTAGGCATTCGCCCGGCCTTTCATTGAATCCGTCACTTCGGACAGGTCGACTGCCGCTTCGACGCGCTCTGCGTTCGCCGGTCCGCCGTTGCTGGTCAGCGTGTCGACCGACAGACCGCCCGTGATCGACGTGAGCGTCGGCGTGCCGGGGCCGTCGGAGTGGGCGAACTCGGACTTGAGGTAGGTGCCGGCCGCGTAGCGCCAGGTGCCGTCGATGCCGCGCAAATCCTGCTCCTCGCCCGGCTCGCCCTGATGATAGGCGGACATGCCGAGCTGCCAATGATCATCGAACCATTGGCTGTAGCGGCCGCCGAGGGCCAACGAACCGGGATTCGCGAAGTCCGGGACATATTCATAGGTCACGACCAGATAGAGCGGATCGCCGTCGAGACCGCCGCTGTGGACGACTGTCTCGACGTCCGACGTGGTCGACAGCGGGCTGTGCAACAGGATGGTCCCGTTGATGTAATTCATGTCGTAGTCCTGGGCCGGCACGAGCATGGTCTGCGCGACGACGATGCCGGAGTCCTTGTCCCTCACCTGTACCCAGATCTGCTCGGAGCCGGCCGAAATGTCCTGGTTCTGCAGGTAATAGACGGAGCCGCCGGTGCCGCGCAATTCTTCCCGCGCACCGAGCGTGCCGGGATCGGCCCAGAAGCCGTCGACCGTGCGCCGCTTCTCGCCATAGCTCGTCGTCTCGGGCGAGCGGTAGTTGACGCTCAAACCGTAGAGCGTGCGCGTGTACTGGATGAACTCCGTGCCCGTCATGCGTCTGGAAGTTGCCCCAGAGCACGGAACTCTCGGCCTTGTCGAGCCGGACATAAAACTTGCCCGAGGTCGGTGCATCCTGCACGGTCGTACTGTCGTCGCCGTAAACCGGATAATAGCGGTTCGGGTCGATGCGCCGCAGGAGGTCCTGCGGGTCCTTGCTGGCGAAATTGCTGAACAGATCGCGCAAGGGCTGGTCTTGCGAGTCGGCCGCGGCGGTGAGCAGCCACTCGCCTTTGATCAGGCCCTTGTAATAAAACGCCACGTGCCCGTCGACGTAGTCGTGGCGTGCGAGGTCGGCGTCGCCCGTCACGAGTTCGATCGGACCGCTAGTGCTGCGCGCGCCGGCCGTGAAGTCGGCAAGGCCCACGAAGAAGGAATCATCGACGGCGATCGATAGATTGCGCGTGAACTCGAGGCCTTCGCCCCGGTCGTTGAGGATTTTCACCGACACCTGTTCCGGGCCTCTGGGGAGGATCTCGCGGGCGACGAAGTGCTGTTGTCCGTCGACCGGGATGGGCATGCCCTGGACGTAGACTTTGTCGTCGGGCGGCACGTTCTTGCCGCTCACGGTGACGGCACCGCCGTCGATCGGGATGTTGCGCAGGATCAGCGTGTTGTCGCCATAAGCGGCGCGCTCCAGGTCGCGCGCGAGCTGCTCGCTGTCGACCTTGACGTCCGGAGGCGTCGCGGAAATGTCCAGCCGCCGTGCCTTGGTTTCGTCGAATCGGCCTCGATGGTCGTAGACCCGCAGAACATAGGTCAGAAACTTCGGTTTCGCGAGATCCGTGGTGACCCGCAGCAGCGAGTCGCCCAGCGGCGGCACGAGCCATTCGGTCGTGCCGCCTATCACGACGGGAATGACGCTGAGCGGCTTTTGTTGCGTGCTCTGATCCTGTGTGAAGACGCGGATTTCTGCGCGCTCGATGAAGCGCGGATAGTTCGTGTAAGTCGTGAAGCGCACGGGCTGGCCCGCGACCGCGTGCTGCGGAATCGCGATCGCATTGAGGAAGGCTTTCTGATCGAGCGGATCGAAGCGCACCTGCACGTCGGCGCGCGCGAGCGCAACGTCGACGCAGCGTTGCCGGTCGGCCTCGTTGCTGCCTTCGCGGGCATCCAGGGGTTTGCCGTCGACGGTGATCCGCACCGGTGCCAGTTGGTCCGCGCCGTCCCCGATGCAGTTCGAGACCGTCTCCGTGCCCGTTGGCGGGGGCAGCGCCACGGCGAGAGCGGGGGGAGCGAGCGCCTGCGGCCTCGCCCAGGCGCGCACTTCCGCGCGGCGGTTGCGGGCCCGGCCCGCGGCGGTCGCATTGCTCGCGATCGGCCGGGTGGAACCGTAGCCGGTGATCGCAAACGCCTGTTCCGGCAGCTGCAGCGCGGACTCCAGGTACTCGACGACGCGGGCAGCGCGTGCCTCGGAGAGGCCCTGATTCGTGCCGAAGCGGTCGCGGGACTCTGGCTTCAGCGGCACGGAATCGGTGTCCGCCGTGACGAAGATCCTGTCGATCTGATAGGTCCGTAATTTCGCCGCGAGCGCCGCGAGCGACTGCTGGGCGCTGTCGCTGAGTTCATCGCTGCCCGACAGGAAGTTCGACTGGGCGATCGATTCGACGAGGCGCTCGTCGGTCGTCGGCGCCGTCGTCGGCAGCGTCGCCGCCGCGGCGACGAGCCGGCGTATCGCCATGGCCTCGGACGGCGGCGCCGCGGGCTCCGCGCGTTCAGTGTTGGGTGGCGCATCGCTCGTGGCACCGCGGACGCCGGTCATCGTTCCGTCCTGTGCGGCCACGGATGCGATCCAGGTGAAGGTAAGCGCGGCGGCGAGCGCCGCGGCGCGGGTCCGGCGGAGCGCAGGGCCGCGATGGAACGGGCGGCTCACGGGCGTACTCCGGGGGAGAGCATGCCAGGCCGCGCACTGCGCACGATGTCTTCCTCGAGCCGCAACGGATATTTTTCCGCGTCGGCTGCCCAGATCGCTTCGATCGCCGATTTGGCCGCCTGCATGCGGACCTCGATCAGGTCATCGGTTTCGTCGACGGCCTCGTAAGCCAGCCGGACGATGGACGCCTGGCCCTCGAGCGGCGCGAGCACCGCTGCGATGCGCTGCTGCACTTCAGGACGCAATGCAATGCTGTCGAAAGCGCCGGCGCCGAGTTCGATGCGCACGACACGATCGATCGACGCGCCGAAGTTGAGCTTCGACACCTTGCCGGCGGTCAACCGCACGGTTTCCGGATTGTCGGTCGTGAGCCGGTAGCCCGTCGGCAGAGTCCGCTCATCCACCTTGACGATGAAGTTCGTGCCCACTTCGGCCGCCGGGATGATCGGGCACGCGATGTGATACCGACCTTCAGCATCCGTCGTCACGAGCAAGCCTTGTGCCGTGACCAAACGCACGCCCGCGATGCCCTTCTCGCCCGGATCTTCGCGACCGTTGCCGTTCGTGTCGTCGAACACTTTGCCGATCAGGTCCGGACAATCGAAGGTGGGGTCGCCGCTCAAGCGCACGGTCGCGGAGGCGACGTTCGAGATCAGGGAGCCGGTCAGGCCGTTGTAGGCCATGGCCTGGTTCGTGTACTCGCCGCCCGTGACGCCGGCGCCCGCAGTCAGGACCAGGGTGAAGGTCATCTTCGTGCCGGCCGGAAAGTCGAGACGCGTCCAGGAGAGCGTTCGGCCGCTCACGATCGGGCTCCTCTTCACGCCATTGACCGCCGCGCTGCCGACCCGATACGTGAAGCCCGCCGGAATCAAGTCGCTGACGGTCACGGTTTCCACCGCCTTGGTCTGCGCGTTGGTCGCTGTGATCGTGTAGGGGACGGACTGCCCGGCCGAGATGTTCACCAGCGGCGTGGTCTTGGTCAGAACCAAGCTGCCGACGGCCGCATCGGCGATCTCGCCGAAGTTCACGGTGACTTCGCCCCCGCCGCCGAGACTCACGGCGACCGGCGAAGGCGACGCAGCGAGATGGCCCGCGGCGGGGGTGAAGGCGACGTTGTACGCGCCCGGCGGAACGCCGGTGTAGGAATAATAGCCGGCGGCGTTCGTCGTGGTCGTCGCTACGACGCGGCTGCCGGAGAGCAATTCCACGGTCACGCCCGCGAGCGGCGTATCGCCGACATCAAAGAGCCCGTCCTGATTGTTGTCCAGGTAAACGGTGCCCAGAAGCTCGGCCGCGGAACCGGTGACGGCGGCGGTCGCTTGGTTGTTGACTGGATTGGGGTCCTGCGTCGATCCGGTGACGCCCGCGCCGATCGTCGCCGTCCCGGAAGCGGGCTGGGCGTAGCTGATCGTGATCGGGCCGATGTTCGCTGCCGCTGCGAGAGTCGCCGGCATCCCGGTCAGGCTCACGACGCCCGTGGCAGTGTCATAGGCATAAGCCGCGCCCGCCGGCAGATTACTCAAGCTGGGCGCGACCGGGAGGTGCGCCGGCAGGCTCAAGCTGAACATCAGGCTCGCGCCCGGACTCGGCCCGTCGTTCGTGAACAGCACCGTGCCGGTCACGGCTTGGCCCGCATTGGCATGTGCCGGGAAATTCAGCGTCGTAACGAGATCGGCGAGCGGCACGCCCGCGATCGTGACCGTAGCCGCGTCGTTGGCCGGTCGCGGATCGGCGGTCGTCGTCGTGATCCCCGCGCTGACCGTGGAGCTGCCCGACGGCGGTTGCACGTACGTCACGGTGATCGGCCCCAAGCCCGCGGCATTCGCGAGCATCGCGGGCACGCCGCTCAAGGTCACGACACCCGTACTCGCGGCATACTTGTAAGTGACACCCGCCGGCAAGCCGCTCAAGACCGGCGGGGCGGCGAGATTCACCGGCAAAGCCAGCGTCACGGCGATACCGTTCGCGGTGCTCGGCCCCTGATTCGTGTAGGTCACGGTGCCGACGACGCTCTGTCCCGCATTGACCGCGGACGGGAACGCGAGCGCGACGGCGACATCCGCTTCGAGGGCACCCGAGACACTGGCCGTCGCCGAGTTGTTGGCCGAGTTCGGGTCGGTCGTCGTGCTCAAGATCGCCACCGAGACCGACGATCTCCCCGTGCCCGGCTGCACATAGGCAATCGTGATGGGACCGAAGCTCGCGCCCGGGGCCAGGCTCAGCGGCGTGCCGCTCAAGCTGACGACGCCCGTGTTCGGTGTATACACGTAGGCCACGCCCGACGGCAGGCTGGGCGCAGGCGGCAGCGAGAGATTCGCCGGCAGGACGAGATTGAAGTTCACGTTTTGCGCGGTGCTCGGCCCCGCATTCGTGAACGTCACCGTGCCGGTGACGGTTTGTCCAGCGTTGGCGTTCGTCGGGAAACTCAAGGTCGCGGCCACATCGGCGAGCGCCGCGCCGCCGATCGTCGCCGTCGCGGCATTTCCCGGCGCACTCGGATCCGGTGTCGTGGTCGTGATGCTCGCGCTGACGCTCGAGCTGCCCGAACCGGGTTGTGCGTAAGTCACGGTGATCGGACCGACGCTGCCCCTGGCGGACAGGCTCGTCGGCATGCCGACGAACGAGACGACGCCGGTGCCGGCGTTATAGGTGTAGTTCACGCCCGAGGGCAAGCCGCTCAACACCGGCGGCGCGCCGAGGTTGGGTGGCAGCGTCAACGTGAAACTCGTCGCGCTTGCCGTGCTCGGTCCGCTGTTCGAGTACGTGACCGTCCCGGTGACGGGCTGCCCGGCGTTGACGCTGACCGGGAACTTGAGCGTCGTGGTGGCATTGGCCTGGGCGTTGCCGCCGATCGTCGCGCTGGCGCTGTTGTTCGCCGGCGTGGGATCGCCCGTCGTGCTGCCATCGGCCGCGGTGACGGTCGAGGTCGCGGCGCCCGGTTGCACAAAGCTGATCGTGATCGGACCGACGGCGGCCGCGGCCGCGAGACTCGTG
>Ga0116226_10000979_pt1 | contig 24860 bp, 24 predicted proteins | sample S1TSphfallax_FD_89692 | JGI IMG/M metagenome (GOLD analysis project Ga0116226, IMG submission 89692) | Host-associated microbial communities from peat moss isolated from Minnesota, USA - S1T2_Fa - Sphagnum fallax MG | ecosystem: Host-associated > Plants > Peat moss > Unclassified | place: USA... | reverse complement strand
CGGCGGAGCTCAGCCAAGTCCAGATTGAATCCAGCCGCCTAGTCACGGCCGTCTCCCTGATCGAGGCCCTGGGCGGCGGCTGGACTGCGAAACAACTGCCTAAAGGCTGACCGCCTAACAGGGGACCGCGTCGCTTTCGTCGGCTGAGGAAGGCCGCGCGCGGAAGGCGGCGAATAAGTCACCCACTCCTTCGCAGACGACAATCGCTTAGCTGTGGCCGCACAAGCCCCGCCCTGAATGCAGGGACAGATGCAATTCATCCGCGCCGGGTTAGGCCCCCGTAAAATGGAGCGGCCTCACCCAAACAAGGGCCGGCTGGAAGTCGAGAACGCCCGTGTGGAAGGTGAGCGCCTCGGCGACGTCACGCACCACGAATGTCGGGATCAGCATCCGAGCTGTCCGATCACACCGTGACTTCGTCGCTAACCGCGCGCACATCGGCCTCGAAATCGGTGGGTGTCCCGTCAGCGCCCGTGGACGGAGGATCACCCGGCACGAGGCCGAGGTCGAAACGGGCGAGGCCGCTCTCTCCCAGCACCTTCAGGGCGTCGCCCAGAGCTTGGCGGGTATAGATATGGACGCCGTTAATGTCCTCCCAGTGCCCGCCAAGTTTCAAGGTGCTGGCCTTGAGGGCGGCGATCACGAACGTCGCCTTCTTCGCCATGCCTTCGCTCGAGACGTCGCCCGGCGCGATCACCCCCACCGGCGGCGGGCCCTCCGCCGGTTTGCCCGAAATCAGGAAATCTAGCCCGAGAGCTTCCGGAGACGAATGCCCAGGCGCGGCGATGGTGAAGGCGTGAAGCTGCGGCGTCGTCGGAACATCGTAGATAGGCGCCATATTGCTTCGGGCGGCCGGCACGATATCACCGTTGAGGAGACCTGCGGCCTTGAGCGCGGCGACATACCGGACATTGAACGCCCCAAAGTCCGCGCGACTGAGGACCATGGGCGAGCGAAGCTCAACCCCGGCGAGGGCGCCGACAAGGCCCTCACGCTTGAGATAAGCCGCGGCCAAGGCAAACCCCTCCTCAAGAGGGCGCGACTTACGTAGGCTCACCCGTCGAAGGTTAAACCCGGGCTGGGCGATGACCGCGCCGGAAAACGGCGCCCCGGGCGCGGGAAGAAAGGCGAAGCCGCCAGAAGGACCCACGGCAAGCCCAGGGGGAACCGGTGTCGCGGCCATGGCAGGGCTGGACGCCGCCACGGTCGCGGCGAGCAGGAAGGTTCGGCGGTCCATCGGCGTCTCCTTAGGGATGAGCTGGCGCGGGTTCCGCACGCCTCACCTTCGAACAAGCCAGGCGGGGGCACAAGCCTGTCCGTCTGGATATGAGCGACGCCCTCGCGCTGTGGTTCGCGCCGATCCGCGAGGGAAACGGAAATATCACCGACCGCTGGTTAGGCCACCCGATGATCATCCTTCGCCGAGGAATCTTAGATTCTGAGACATCAGGCGGTTTGAGGCGTGATCAAGGGCTAAGCTACCCGCCAGCGCCCCTACTTCCCCGTCAGGGCCTTCAATATCCGTTCGGCGATCTGTTCGTTCTGCCGTTCGCCCGGCTGGCGGGGGCCAATGTCGTAGAGGGCCTGAAGATAGGCCGCGTCCATTCGGGTCATGCCCTCTGGCGGCGTGCGGTGGGCGGCAATGTCGTTGAACAAGTTCAGGATGGACGGCGCGGCGCGCGGAACCTTTTCCGGCTGGATGTCCGCCAAGGAGATCATCGCCAGATAGTCGCTCAGTTGACCCATGTTGATGGCGTCGGTCTTGTCCCGGTCGACGACGATCAGGACCTGGAAGATGACGCTCTGGTGGTTCAATGAGAGCCGCGAATCCTTCATCTCGGTCACCACTGTGCGCACGCCGTACCAGGCGCGGATCGGTTCGAGGGGCCTTAACCGATCACGCACCAGCTCGCCGTGGTAGCGGAAGCCAAACGCCTGGGGCTTATCGCTCGCGAGGTCCCGGACGAAAGCCGCCGCATCGTCCGGAAAGACAATGGCCACATTGTTCGCGTCACGCGGGCACGCCGTCTTGCTCATAGGCGCGCCGAGCGCGGTTCCCACTTGGCGGATACGGGCAAGGATGAAGTCCGCATTGGCTGCCGGAAGGCCGAGGACGATGGGGCAGATGGTCTGTCCAGCGAGCGCGTCCGCGGCCTGCGCATCGGGCGTGGTGGATAGGCCGGGAAGCGCGGTCCGGCTCCAGGTCGCCAGTTGGCCTGTCAGCGTCGTGACGCCCAGCGATCCGACAAAGGTGTTCACCTCGGGCCGCGATGGCTTGGCCTTCATCCGCGCCGGCGCCACCACCTCAATTCCCGACACGGTTGTCGGCGAAGCGCCCGCGGAATCGGCGGGCGCGCTCGCGGCCGGGGGACTGGCGGCGAGGGTCGGCCCGCTTACCGCGAGGGCGCCCAAAATGGCTGCTATTGTCAGAAGCGCCCGACGAAGCCGCTCCGTGAACCCCATCGTCATCCCTCGCAGTTCCAATCATCGGTGGGCGGCAAGCTAGATTGGCGAGGCGCATCTCCAAAGGGTTGGAGCGCGGGATTGCGTTGAGGGCTGTTTTCCAACAGCGGATCTCCTAGGCGACGCCGCACCTCGGCGGAATAGAGGAAATCAATCCAAAACTATCATTCAATCAATTTGAGTTTTTCGGCCCACGGCCTCACACAAACGCGCGGCGCTTCGGCGCACGCGACAGAGGAGGCTAACCCCAATGAAATTCAGAACCGCGCTCTTGGCGATGACAATTCTTGCCGTCACAGGATCAAATTCACTCGCCGAGTCAGCGACGCCCAGTGGCGCGCCTAGATCTAACAGCTTTTGGTGGCCGAATACTTTGGATATATCACCTTTGCGCAGCCATGATGCTGAATCCAATCCCTACGGCGCGGACTTCAACTACATCAAGGAATTTCAGCAGCTCGACCTCGACGCGGTCAAGAAGGACATCAAGAGTGTTCTGACGACGTCGCAGGACTGGTGGCCGGCGGACTACGGCAATTATGGCCCGTTCTTCATCCGGATGGCCTGGCATGGTGCGGGGACCTATCGGGTCTCCGATGGTCGAGGCGGCGCCGATGGCGGTGAGCAGCGGTTCGAGCCGCTGAACAGTTGGCCGGACAACGTCAATCTCGACAAGGCGCGGCGACTGCTTTGGCCGATAAAGCAAAAATATGGGCGCGCGCTTTCGTGGGGTGACCTGATGGTTCTGACGGGCAATGTGGCCCTGGAGTCCATGGGCTTTCAGACCTTCGGCTTTGCCGGTGGTCGCCAGGACGACTGGCAGCCCGATCTGGTTTACTGGGGCGACGGTGACCAGCTGATGTCGAGCAACCGGGACAAGGACGGCAATCTGAAGAAGCCGCTGGGAGCGACCCAACAGGGGCTAATCTATGTCAATCCGGAGGGGCCAGACGGCGTTCCCGATCCGGTCGCGGCGGCGAGGGATATCCGTCAAGCCTTCGGCCATATGGCCATGAATGATGAGGAAACCGTCGCCCTCATTGCCGGCGGCCATACCTTCGGTAAGGCCCATGGCGCCGCCTCTCCGGCCAAGTGCGTCTCAGGTCCCCCCGCCAGCGTCCCACTCGAGAACCAGGGAATCGGTTGGGTGAATCAATGCGCGACCGGAAAAGGCGACGATACCATCAGCAGCGGGCTCGAAGGCGCCTGGTCGGCTGACCCCATCCTCTTCACTATGCAGTACCTCGACAACCTGTTCGGCCACGAGTGGGTGCTGACCAAAAGCCCGGCCGGGGCCAATCAGTGGGCGCCCAAGGATCCCGCAGACGTCGTGCCCGACGCCCAGGACCCGTCAAAGCACCATCCCCTGATGATGTTCACAACCGACATCGCCCTGAAAACTGATCCGTCCTACAGCAAGATCGCCAAGCGCTTTCAAGAGCATCCCGAAGAGTTCAGGCTGGCCTTCGCCAAAGCTTGGTTCAAGCTGACGCACCGGGATATGGGGCCGAAGAGCCGCTATCTGGGCAATGAGATCCCGAAGGAAGACCTCATCTGGCAAGACCCTCTGCCATCAGCTGATTATAAGCTGATCGACGCGGCGGATATCACTAGCCTCAAGCACGACATTCTAAGCTCGGGACTCTCCGAGCCGGAACTCATCCGCACGGCCTGGGCCTCGGCGGCTTCCTTCCGGCGCACCGACTATCGCGGCGGCGCCAACGGCGCGCGCATCCGTCTCGCCCCGGAGAAGGACTGGGCGGTGAATGATCCGGTGGACCTGGCGAAGGTCCTTAAGATCCTGGAAGGGGTTCAGGCGAAGTTCAATTCAGGCAGAACCGACGGCAAGAAAGTCTCGCTGGCCGATCTGATTGTGCTTGGCGGCTCCGCCTCCGTGGAGGACGCCGCCCATAGGGCCGGCTATGACGTCCCGGTTCCCTTCTCGCCGGGACGCGTCGACGCCCTGCAGGCTCAAACAGACCCGACGTCCTTCGCGGTGCTTGAGCCGGCGGCGGATGGCTTCCGCAACTACTATACGACCGGCGCGCTCAGATCTCCGGCGGACATGCTGGTGGATACCGCGGATAAGCTCGACCTTACCGTCCCGGAAATGACGGTCCTGGTCGGCGGAATGAGGGCCCTGGACGCGAACGCGGGGAACTCCAAACTAGGCGTGCTGACCACGCGCCCTGGAACCTTGACCAATGACGTTTTCGTCAACCTGCTGGACATGTCCGTCAGATGGTCGAAGTCCGCGACGGACGATGGGGTTTACGACGGCTATGACCGTAAGACCGGCAAACTCGAATGGACCGCATCCCCCGTGGACCTGGTCTTCGGCTCAAGCTCCGAGCTGCGCGCCGTCGCGGAAGTCTATGCCTCCAACGACGCCAAGGAGATGTTTGTCCGTGATTTCGTCAAGGCCTGGACCAAGGTCATGAACGAGGATCGCTTTGACCTGCGGAAGAGTTAAGGGCTCGTCCTAAACCTCCGGCGCATCGATCAGCACCACCTGAAAGTCGCCCGTGCCCTCGCGAAGTTTCTTGACCTCGGCATATTCAGCGGAGTTCCAGAATGCGAGGGCCGCGGCGCGGTTGGGCCAGGCGGAGATCACGCTGGAGCCGCCGCTCGGAAAGGCGCCTTCGAGCGATTGAAGGCCGCGTCCCACCATGATGTAGCGTCCGCCAAAGGCCGCGATGAGGGGCGCGACGGCGGGCTGATAGTCGGCCAGAAAGCGATCACGATCAGTGAAGGCTGCCAGCACAATCATGTAGCAGCGCGTGTCAGCCAAGGCGGCGCGCGTCCAACCCCGCCGCCGCATCGCGCGCCGCAAGTTCCGCCTCGCGCTCCGCCGGATCGCCCAGTCCGCCGCCGCCCGGCGTTTCAAAAATCACCGTCTCGCCCGCTGGGACGGTCTGTCGCCCCTTGGCGCTCAGGGTCGCGCCGGAGCCGAGGCTCACCGATCCCACCGCACCGGAACCGCCGCCGAAGCGTCCGCGGGCGGCATGGGCGACGCGGTCAAAGAGGCAGCTCACCGTGAAGGCCTGACCGTCCAAAAGGCCCACCTCAAGGGTCTGGCCGAGGCCGCCGCGATAGCGCCCCGCCCCGCCGGAGCCTGGGCGAAAGGCCTTGCGCCAGAAGACGAGGGGAGCGCCCGCTTCGGTCACCTCCACCGAGCCGCTCCGCACGCCGGAGGGGAAGGCCGTGGCGGAGAGGCCATCCTTGCCGGGCCGCGCGCCCGTGCCGCCATTGTGGAAGCAGTTGACAGCGAAGGGGCGGTGATCGCCGCCTTCCCCAGCCTCACCGCCCGACATGGCCAGGATCCAGAGGGCCGAGGCCCCCTCGGCGGGCACACGTTCCGGCGCGGCCTGGGCGAGGCAGCCCAGGATGACGTCAGGGATCATCTGGCCCACCACATGCCGGGCCGAGACCGGGGCCGGATAGGCGGCGTTCAGCACGCAGCCCTCGGGCGCGCGAACCTTCACGGGGCGTAACGACCCGGCATTATTCGGGATGCGGCCGCCCACCACCGCGCGCACGCCGAAACTGGCCATGGCCTCGCTATATATCATGGGTACGTTGATGCCCCGCCCGACCTTGGGCGAGGTGCCGGCAAAATCGATCTCGATCTCGCCGTCGGCGATCGTGAGGCTCGCGCAAAGGGTGAGCGGCGCGTCCATGCCGTCGATGGTCATGGCATGGCTATAGCGACCCTCAGGCAGCTCACGGATCGACGCGCGCATGCCCCGCTCGGAGGCGTCCAGGATGAAGCGGGCCAGGTCCTCAAGGTCGGCCAGGCCCAGTTCGTCCGCGAGGCCGGCGACACGGGCCGCGCACACCGCATTGCAGGCGGCCAATGCCCGAAGATCGCCCTCCACCTCAATGGGAAAACGCACATTGGCGCGGATGAGGGCCAGAAGGGTCTCATCGAGGACGCCGGCGCGCGTGAGCGGCATGATGGGGACGAATAGCCCCTCTTCATACACGTCCTGGGCGTCGGTGCCAAAACCAAGGCCCCCCACATCCGCCATGTGGCTGGTGCTGGCTGCAAGGCCGAGCGGCGCGCCCGCGCGGAAGATTGGCGTGACCACGGTGAAGTCATTGAGATGGCCGGTGCCAAGCCAGGGATCATTGGTGACGAACGCCTCGCCCGGGCGCATGGCGGCCAGCGGGAAGCGGTGCAGAACATGACCGACGGCCGCCGCCATGGCGTTGACGTGGCCGGGCGTGCCGGTGACCGCCTGAGCCAGCATGCGCCCTTCCGTGTCGAAGACGCCGGCGGAGAGATCGCCCGCCTCCCGCACCGTGGGGCTGAAGGCGATACGCATCAGCGTCTGGGCCTGCTCCTCCACCACGGCGATAAGGCGGTTCCAGGCGATCTGACGGCCGATGATGGGGTCGAGCGAGGTCATGGGGGGAGTTTATCGCCGCCGGCGACATGGCGCGAGAGCCACAAGGCTCCGTCGGCCAGCACCTCAAGATCGAAACCCGATGGAACGACCGTCGTGGTCTGATCCTCGATAACGAGGCAGGGCCCGGCGTGGCGGTCGCCCGGGGCCAGGGCGGATCGGGAGCGGGCGGCATAAGGGATGGACGCGCCCGCCGCCGCGTCGAAGACCTCCAGTGATCGTGGGGCGGCGTCGGTGACATCCTGGCGGATCGGGGTCCGGTCGGCGGAGGCCACATCTCGCCGCTCCACCCGTACGGTCCAGGTCAGAACCTCGACGGGCAAACCCGGAATGGCGGCGCCGAAGAGTTGGGCGTAGCGCGCCTCGAATGCCCGGCGCAGGATTTGCGAGGCGTCGGCGCCCAGCTCGCGGGTCGGGGCGGGAACGGTGATCTCGTGGCCCTGGCCGCGATAGCGCATATATGCGGTGCGGGTCTCAGCGAAATCATGGCCCTCACCACCCAGAAGCGTGCGGGCGGCGTCGGCCATATCTGCCAGAACCCCATTCACGCGCGCGGCGTCGAAGTTTTCCAGATCCATGAACAGACTCCGAGCCTGTTCGAAGGCCAGACCCGCGGCCAGGAACCCCACCGCCGACCCCACCCCCGCGTGGGCGGGGATCAGGACGTGCGGAATACCTAGCTTGTAGGCCAAGCTCGCAGCATGGAGAGGAGCGGCGCCGCCGAAGGCGATGAGAGCGCGGTGGCTCAAGGCCCTTCCCGACTCAATTGCGTGGACGCGCGCGGCGCTAGCCATGTTCTCATCGACGATCTCGGCCACCGCGAAAGCGGCCATGGTCGTCGAGAGCCCCAGCGGCGCGGCGACATCGCGCGTCATGGCGCGCTTCGCGGCCGCGAGGTCGAGCCCCACCCCGCCGGAAAAGGCCCCGGGATCAATGCGGCCGAGAAGGAGATCGGCGTCCGTCACCGTGGGCGCCTGGCCGCCGCGCCCATAACAGGCCGGCCCTGGAACCGCGCCGGCGCTGCGTGGACCCACCAGCAGGCGCCCGAGCGGATCAACGCGGGCGACGGAACCGCCGCCCGAGCCAATCTCCACCAGATCGATCGCCGGAATGCGGACGGGAAAGCCGCTGCCCTTCATGTTTTCGTGCATGCGCCCGACTTCGAAACTGCGGGTCATCTGGGGCTTGCCCTGATCAATCAGGCAGAGCTTGGCGGTGGTGCCGCCCATGTCGAAGGCCAGCACCTCATCGAGCCCCTGGGCGCGGGCGATCTGGGCCGCCAAGACCGCGCCGCCCGCCGGCCCGCTTTCCACCAGACGCACCGGATAGGCCATGGCGGTGGCCAGATCGGTGAGATCGCCCCCGGAAGTGACGAGGAAAAGCGGACAGGCGAAGCCCCGCGCCGTCAGCTCAGCCGACAGGGCGGCGAGGTAGCGCGACATGAGCGGCTGGACATAGGCATTGGCGCAGGCGGTGGCGAAACGTTCATATTCCCGGATTTCCGGGCTGACCTCGCTGGAGAGGGTGATGAAGATCTCCGGCGCGGCGGCGCGGATCCGCTCGGCCAGGCGCCGCTCGTGAGCGGGGTTGGCATAGGCGTGGAGGAAGCTGATGGCGACACTCTCCACCCCTTCCGAGATCAGCCGCCCGATCAAATCCGCGGCGCCAACCTCATCGAACTCACGCAGCACGCGGCCATCGGCGGCGATGCGCTCAGCCACCTCCCATCGCAGGGCTCGCTCCACCAAAGGCGGGGCACGGTCCATGGAAAGATCATACTGATCGAAGCGGTTCTCGTGGGCCATTTCCAGCACGTCGCGAAAGCCGGCGGTGACGATCTGAACCGTGCGCGCGCCCTTGCGCTCGATGAGGGCGTTGGTCGCCAGGGTCGTGCCATGGATCATCTGGTCCACCGCGCCGGGCGCCACCCCGGCGAGCCTAAGAACCTGGTCCACGCCATGCAGCAACCCCTGCTCCGGCGCGCCCGGCGTGGTGAGCACCTTGGCCGTGTGCAGAACGCCGTCCAGATCGAGCACGACATCGGTGAATGTGCCGCCGATATCGGAGGCGATGCGGATCATTGGCGGGGTCGTGAAGCAGTCATGCCCAGTCCCTATAGACGCCGCGTCCGGGGCGATGGAATAACCATCGGATGAAACACCGCACGGTCGCCGGGACCATCCTTTACACCTCCAGGAAGCCGGAGCGGTTGGGTCAGGCCCGGGGTGTCGAGCATTTCCGATTCACCCACCATCACGACGGCAAGGTCACCCTCCGCGCCTATTGCGAAATCGAGGACCCCGAGCCCACCGTGCTGCGCGATATCGTCTATTCCCTGGACGAGAATGGCGCGCCGATGGACTGCCATGTGCGGGTGTCGGTGGGCGACGTCTTCATGGGCAGCGGCTGGTTTCGGTTTAGCCCGCAGGCCGTGGAGTGCGAATCCTTCAGTCCCGACCTTGGGCGGATCTCTCAGCGCGTTCCGTTGGAGGCGCCGCTGGACGGTTTCGTGACCCACCCGGTGGTCTCGGACGGATATCTCCTCTCGCGCCTTACCTGGACTGTCGGCCAGAGGCGAACCCTCAACATGATGCTGCCCTCCCCCGATCACCGCGGGGCCTCGCCGCCGCTGATCGCCTGGTCGCGCACCGACGCGCGCTATGAGGGCCTGGAGACGATCACGGTGGCGGCGGGAACCTTCGAGGCGCGCAAATTCTCCTTTCTCGACGAGCGGGCCGTGGCGAACCCCCACCCGCCATTTGAGGTGTGGCTGACCAATGACGCGGACGCCGTGCTGCTGCAGGGGGGCGTGGGGGGATATATGCAGACCTGGTATGAACTCATGGAATTGAGCCGATGAGCGGCGTCATAAGCGAAACCCCGTCGGGCGCCGCGCCGAGCGAATTCCGCCGGGGCTGGCCGGTGGTCGCCTCGGCCATGCTGGGAATCGGGCTCGGCCTCTCGCCCGTGCCTTTCTACACAATCGGGATCTTGGCCCCGCAACTGGCCCACGCCTTTGGCTGGGGGTTCGCGGCGGTCATGGGCGGCTTGCCGATCACCTCCATAGCGGTCATGGGCGCGAGCCCCCTGGTGGGCGTCCTGGCCGATAGATTTGGCGTGCGGCGCATCGCCATAGGCTCCTTGGCCCTGTTCGGCCTGAGCTTCATGGCCTTCGCCCTGAGCAATGGCTCGCTGATCCTGTTCTACGCCAATTGGGGGCTCATGGCCCTGTTGGGGGCGGGCACCCTGCCGATCACCTGGACGCGGGGGGTCAATAACGCCTTTGACCGGCGCAAAGGTCTGGCCTTGGGCCTATCCCTCCTGGGCACCGGCATTTTTGGCTATTTGGTGAAGCCCTTCACCGCCTGGGTCATTGCGGGCTGGGGATGGCGGGCGGCCTACATGGCCATTGGGGCCCTTCCCCTCGTGATTGCCCTGCCCGCCGCCATCCTCGGCTTCCGCGATGTCGGTCCGCGCGCCGGCGCCGCCGCGCCAGCCCCGGGGCTCGACTTCTGGCCGGCGGTGCGGAGCTGGCGTTTCTGGGTCCTGGCCATCGCCTTCCTGCCCATTTCCTTCGCCGTGGGCGGGCCAATTCCCAATATGGAGAATATCCTCAAGCTCGCGGGCTTCGCGCCCGGCCAGATCGTGTCCCTGGCTTCCCTCATCGGCCTTTCGGTGATCGGCGGGCGGGTCGTCGGCGGCTGGCTGCTCGACCGCATATGGGCGCCGGCGGTGGCCGTGGTGCTGATTGGCGCGCCGGCGGTGGGATGCTGGCTGCTGGCCCACGGCCCGGTGGGCTATGGCCTGACCGCCACCTCGATCGTCCTGATCGGCTTCGCCGCGGGTGTGGAGTATGACCTGATGGCCTTCATGACGGCCCGCTATTTCGGGATGCGGCGCTATGCCTCGATCTATGGCGCCCTCTATGGCTTCTTCGCCGCCGGCGCCGGCTTCGCGCCGGTGATCTTCGGGGCGGCCTTCGACCGCAGCGGCTCCTACGCCCAGCCGCTCATGCTCTCGTCCGCCCTCCTTCTGGTGGGGGTGGCGCTGCTGCTCTGCCTGGGGCGTTACCGGAACTTTCCGGCCGTGCCGGCGGCCGAAGTGATCGCGGCTGCGGAGGGGACGGCGGACACGTTGCCGGCATAGATCCCGCCTACTCCGCCTGAACGATCTCCACCAATGTGCCGTCGGGGGCGGCCATGGTTCCGGTGAGGCGACCGCCATAGATCGGCCCGTCACGGGGAGCGGGCGGGCTGAGCCAGGGACCGGGAAGGCCGGCAAGATCGGGGTGGAGGAGGCTCACCAGAGCAATGCCGGGCGGCAGGTCGCCGGGAGCCGCGGGGCGCACGCTGGTCTCAGCCGGATATTGATCAAGCTCCAGGAACATGTCCCGCTCATGGGTCATGGTGCTGAGAAGGTGCTTGCGGTCGGCCGGAAACCCAAAGGCCTGATTGATGACGGAATAGACGAGATCGAGGCTCCGGCCGCCGAGGAGACCAATCTTCTCCTCGAACCACGCCATGGAGCCCGCGAGGTCTGAACAGGCCAGGACCAGGATGAAAAGCTTGTCGATGAAGGAGGCGGCCCGGGGCAGATCATATTCCGGCGGATCGCCGCGAATCTGGGTGAGAAAGACGATTTCCTGGTCGGGGCCGCGCACCTGCATGGGTAGGATGGTCGGCAGGCCTTCCAATTCCTTGGGCGGGCCGATGATTTCGAAGGGCGAGGCCTCCAGACGCGCATTCACGGCCCAGGTGTCAGAGACACAGATCTCGATGGCGGCCCAGCCATAGGTGCGCAGGGGCAGATAGTCCGCCGGGACCGGCCCCTCGATAAAACGAATAAAGACCTGGGCGCCGGAGGCTGGGCGCAGGGTGACAAAGGACCGGCCCGCCGCGCCAGGCGCGCCCCAGCTTTCCGCCAAAGCGGCCTCGACGCGCCCTTCCTCGACCACTTCATAGTCGAACCATTGCTGGTAGCGCGCGGCGGAGGCCTTGGCGTCGCTGACGGTCAGGGTGGCCGCGCGCAGGAGCTTCATGAGGGGCCTCTGGACCGATGTTAAAGGGGAACGCGAAGAGCGGGCTTATATTCTTACCCGCCCGGCGAAAGAAACCCGGCGACGGCGGCGACGAAACCCTCGGGATCGACATCCATGGCTGGGCCCTTGGAGATCGGCAGGACCGTCAGAGCGGCGTCAGGCCGAAGCGCCGCCGCGACATGGGTATTGGCGTCAAGCATCTCACCCGGATAGGTGATCAGCAGCATGGGATGTTTCGCCCCAACGAAGTCCGCCGTCATGTCGTGGCTGAGGGCGGCGTTGTGGGCGTACCAGAGCGTAGGTCCCGCCAGGAGACGGCTGATCACCATCCGATTGGCGACCTCCAGCCCGAACAGGGGCTCCAGGCGCTTGAAGAGATCGGAGAGATGGTCCCCACCGGACCGGGGCCGAAAGACGCCATCATCCTTCTCGCCGGGCACGACCATCTCCCAGAAGCCGCGCAAGGCCTCAGGACTCATGATCGGAACGCCGTAAAGCACGAGCTTGCCCACGCGTTCCGGCTCGCGTTCCGCGAGGCCGACAGCGACCTGAGCGCCCGTGTGATGCCCGACGAGATCGGCCTCAGCCACACCGGCATGATCCAGAACGGCGAGGGCGGCGCTGATAAAGTCGGCGATGACCGGGGGCTCGCTGGGAGCGTCAGACATCCCCAGACCCGGCATGTCGGGGGCGATAACCCGGAAACCGGCAGCGGCGAAGGCCGGGAAAGTGTCGGCGAAGTCGATGGCGGACGTGGGAGACTGATGCAGCAGCAAGAGCGGGCGTCCCGCGCCACCCGCGTCGTAATAGTGGATCTGACCAGTGGGGCTATCGGCATAGGCGCGGCGGAGCCGTGGCGCGGTTGGGTGCATGGGGGTCTCGTTTTCGCCGCGGCGGGCGCCACGGACATGCTTCTAGCTAAGCTGGCGCACAGGTCCAGGGCCGGGGCGCGAGATGGACCCCAACAGGCCTTATCAGGGATCAACTGGGACTGGCGTCCTGGACATGTCCACCGTCCCGCCGCCCTATCCCTGCGCCATCGTCGCGCTACACAGCGGGTGTTCCGACGTTCCAGGTGACGTGCCGGGTTCCGCCGATATTGGCGCCGGTCTTGGTGGCGCGAGGGGCCTTGTCGACCAATCGACAGGCCAGCGGATGACCGGATTCCACGGCCTGACGAATGAGGTCCCAGCCAATGGAGTCCAGCGGGAGAATGAGCCGTTGCGCAAAGGCGCCTTCGCGGTTTCTCCAGCCCAGATAGAGGAAACGCTTACGCGGCGGCCCATGGGCGAAGGCGCCCTCGAAGACAGGCAAACCCCCTGACCCCGCCTTCACCAAAAGCGGGAACGTGAATGACACCGCGCCATCGGCTTGCGGCTGGCCCTGATGCAGCACCCCTGCCGAGTCCTGCAAGCCAAAGTGATCGGGCTCGCCGTTCCAGAAGACCGGGCCGACGCCGTCATAGGTCACTCGAAGGTCGACCCGTGATTTCCCTAGACCTTCCAAGACGCAGGCCTCACCGCTTCAGCATCAGGTCCAGAACATCGGGATTGGCGCTATGCCCAATGTGCGCCGTCGTCGGGTTGGCCCCGAGATTCAGAAGGTAGACCTCGTTTCGATCATAGACATTGACCACCGTCAGGCCCTTCACGCGCGGCACGCGAAAAGTGAGGGCGTCGGCGGGGTCGCTGAAGGCGATGATCTGTTTACAGTCCAGTCCCAGGCCGCGGCCGCGCGTTGACCGCCCTCCGCCCGCCCATGTGCTGAGGGCGCCGTGCATGGACAGCGGGTCGCCAGCTGTGGGCGTGGGGCTTTGGCCCTCGCTCAACCGACCAAGCTCCATGAGGGCAAGCTGGTTGGCGAAGAAGTAAAGATAGGCCGTATCGTCGAGCACCTCGCGCACCGCCCCGTGTCCCCGCGCATAGGCGTCGAAGACGACGAAACTGCCAAGGCTTTCGGCGACGACCACAAACGTGCCGGGCCGTTCGTGGCGCTTGTCACGCTCCGCCGCGTGGCTGAAGGCCGCGTCCATGGCTTTGCAAAGGTATTTTTGCATGGGCCCAAGCGCGATCGCGGCGTCCGAGAGTCCCCAATCCACGAGCTCGCGTTTGATGAGACCATTGGCAAGGGGAGCGCCGCCGCCGAGAGGCTTGGCGGCAAGCCGTTGATCCAGGTCCGATTTGGAGAGAAACGGGTAGTGGATGCCGTCATTCAGGGGCCGGCCCTTGCTGTCCACCGCAGCGCAAAGTCTCAAATTGGGAATATCCGCGCCGGCGAGATAGGCCTCCGGCGCGAGCAGCGCGCGGCAGCGCAGCGGCAGGGCCAGGGGCCACCAATTGACCTCATCGACGATGATCGCATGGCCCCCCGACTTTCGCTCATATTCATAGCGGTCGACGAAGGGGCCCATGGCCCAGGAAGGGTCGTCGGGCCAGATCACTTCGTCCATATAGGTAAGGCCGGGCCTGGGCCCGACATTCAGCCGATGAGTCAGCTCGGTCTTTGAGGGCGCGGTCCCCGCCAGAATATCAGCGAGGCGTAAGGTGAGGTTGGCCCGAAATGTATTCGAGGCGCCGCGGTCGCCCGTCCGAAGTCCGTGGACAAAAAGGATGTGGACCGGCTCATCCGGCGAGGCGGCGATGATCTGGCCCAAAGAGGCAGTCTGGGCGAGCGCATCCGGCCCAGCTTCAATCAATCCCATATCTGGCTCGACTATTAGCGTTGAAAGCGTTGAACAGGATTGTCGCCTCGTGTCGAGGCGCCCCGTCATGTCACGCGCAATTTATCGGAGCCGCAAGATGGCGTCGTCGTCCCCGCCAAAGACAGCTCTGCTCATCGGCGCATCCCGGGGCCTCGGCTATGCTATGGCCGAAGAGTATGTGAAGCGCGGCTGGCATGTGGTGGGCACGGTTCGCGGCGAGGGGTCACCGTTGCATGACCTTGCGGCCCGGGCCGGCGGCCAACTGGAGATCGAGACCGTCGACATTAATCATCCGGACCAGGTCGCCGCGATGCGCGCGCGCCTGGCGGGACGCAGGTTCGACCTTCTGTTCGTCAATGCGGGCGTCGCCAATCGCAACCCGGACGAGACCCTCGCCGATGTCGCCACGGACGAATTCGTGCGCCTGATGGTGACCAATGCCCTGAGCCCCATGCGCGCCGTGGAAGCTCTGCAGGACCTTGTTCCGTCCACCGGGGTGATCGGCGTCATGTCGTCGGGCCAGGGAAGCGTGGCCAACAACACAGTCGGGATGAGGGAGGTTTATCGCGGCAGCAAGGCCGCCCTGAACACCTTCATGCGAAGCTTCGCGGCGCGCCATAAGGATGATCCCAGAGCCATGGTGCTGATGGCGCCCGGCTGGGTCCGCACCGATCTTGGCGGCCCGGAAGCGCGGCTGACCGTGGAGGACAGCATTCCGAATCTGGTCGATGTGCTGATGGCGCTGCCGGGCAAAGCTGGGCTGCAATATTTGGACTATCTCGGGCGGACCGTGCCTTGGTGACCTAAAACGCCATCGACGTCGTCAGGGCTTCTCTCGATCCCGCCGCGCCATGTCGCTGAACGACCTCAGTAGGTCCAATCCCGGCCCGCCACCGTTCTTCATCATATCGTGCAATTCGCTGACAGTCTTGTTCGGGGAGAAACGGAGGTCCGCCGTGACCCTCATGATCGTGTCCGCGCAGCTGACGATGTCGCCCGGCGCCTCAATCCGCAACCGATTGATGATCGCGTAAAGTTGCACGATTTCCGGAAGGTTCGTGTCATTGCTGGTTAGCGCGGAGAGATAGTTCGTGGACGCGGCGATGATGAAGTCCTTGTAAAGGTCCTCTAATTGCGACTGGTCATGGGCTCGCCTGCCGGCGTCCGCCTGGTACCTCTGGGTCAGCCATGTGGTGGCGATGGATATCAGGCCGCCGATCAGCGATCCGCCAAGAGCCGAAAGCGCTGAGAGATAGGCGCTATTCATGCGTCTCGCTCAGACGATCGGTTCATCGGGCGCCGGAACGACGATTCGGCAAGTCATGCCCGCGAAGCCATATCCAGCCCCGCATACCCACGGCAGACCCGGAAATTACCTACGCGGCTGTGGAGCGGCCGGCGGGAATCGAACCCGCGACATTCAGCTTGGGAAGCTGACGTTCTACCTCTGAACTACGGCCGCGCGGGTGCCTGGGATAAGGGGTTTTCGCCGCCTTGCAAAGACGCCCCGCGGGACGCGCCGACATTGACGGGTGCATTCCCTGGCCCCAACATGCCGCCGAGATAAAGAGGAGACGCGGCCATGGCCGATGGTGAGATGACGGCGCGGGCGGGATTCCACGCCATGACCGAGGGCACGGCCGAGGACTGGCAGGCGATCAGCGCCGCCGCCGCGCCGTTCAACCGCGCCCACGCCGATCGGCTGTTGGAGGCCCTGCGCGCGCTTAGCCATGACTGCGGCGGTTTCGCCGTCGACCGGCTGGAGCATTCTCTGCAGACCGCGACACGGGCCTTTCGCGACGGGCGGGACGAGGAATATGTGGTCTGCGCCCTCATGCATGACATCGGCGATCTGATGGGACCGTCCAACCACGCCGAGGTCGGGGCGGTGATCATGAAGCCCTATGTGAGCGAGGCCAATCACTGGATGATGGACAAGCACGGCATCTTCCAGGGCTATTATTTCTTTCATCATCTGGGCCTGGATCGCGATCTGCGGGAGCAGTTCCGAGGCCACCCGCACTTCGAATATTGCGCGGGGTTCTGTCACCTCTACGATCAGTCGAGCTTTGATCCGGACTACGACAGCATGCCGCTAGAGGCCTTCGAGCCCATGCTTCGCCGGGTCGTGGCGCGGCCCAAGACGTCGATCTATAAGCGGGCCGACGCTTAAGGGCGGCCTCCCGGCAATCGTCGCTGTCAGGCGGGCGCCTGGCTCAGAAGGGCGCCGACGGTCCGCTGGACCGCCGCCTTGGCCTGAGCGGGCTTCAGGCCCTGATCGTTGCGGAGGCGAATCCAGATATCGATGCAAAGCGCCGCGTCGAGGGCCTCAAAGGTCGGGCGGTCGGAGGTGACCTCGACAGGAAGAACCCCCGACAGGGTATGGCGCAGGGCCGCCTGAATCGCCTTGTTATTGGCGCTGATCACCGAGGAATAATGGGCGTGGGCAAGGGCCGCGCGGCGGAACGGCATGGCTTCCTCAAAAACCATGAAGCGCCGCTTGGTCATGTCATCCAGCCGCTCGCGCCAGGTTTGACCCTTAAGCGGCGCCAGGGCGAGGCTGGCCATCTGGGTGAGGACAGCCTGGCTCATCTCGCGAAACAGCCCCTCCTTATCGGTGAAAAGCCGAAAGACGGTTCTCAGACCCACGCCCGCCCGGGAGGCCACGACCTCGGCGCTGGGATCGAAGTCTCCTTCGCGCACACAGTCGAGGAGGGCGGCCACCACTCGCCTGCGGCTTTCGGCGGTGCGGAGACGGCGACCGTCAATCCGAAGATGTTCGGCCCGAGCGGGCGGAGAAAGAATTGTCGTGAGCGACATTTGATGTGGGGTACTCTGAACTTTACGCGTTTTTGACATGGCTGAAACAAGAGACCAGGGGGTGTTTCACGTCCAGGGGCGGAAGTGCTTCGAGAGCGCCAGACCCTGGCGCTGATAGTGAGAGCCCGCCGCGCCATAAAGGCGGCTCGGCCGCGCGGCTAAGGGCTCGAAGACCAGCCGCGCCACGATCTGATCGTTCTCCAAAAGGAAGGGGGTTTCGCGACTGCGCACCTCCAGGACCCCCCGTGAGCCTTCGCCCGCGCCCTCCGGCGTGCCGAAACCTGGATCAAAGAATCCGGCATAATGGGCGCGAAACTCGCCCACCGCGGGATCAATGGGCGTCATCTCGGCCGCCTGGAGGGGCGGAATCACCACCTCGTCCTTGGAACAGAGGATATAGAACTCGCCGGGGTCGAGGATCAGCTCGCCGCGCCGGGTGGAGAGGGCCTCCCAAAAATCGCGCGGGTCGTGGCCTCCCTCGTGGTCCATGTCGATCACCCCCGAGTGCCGGCGGGCGCGATAGCCGCACACCTCGCCTGTAAGATCGACGCCCACGCTTGTTACAGATAGTAGGGGCGGGCGCCCGCGTTTTATCCGTAACTGATTGAGGCGCGTACCGTTCCGGACCAGGACGGAAAATGTCTGGGGTGCAATCTCCACGAAAAGCGGCCCCTCATATGCGGGGGCGACGTCGTCAAAGGCGGGCTGGCCGTCGGTCAGCAGGCGGACGAAGAGGTCCACCCGCCCCGTGGAGCTTTTGGGGTTGGCCCGTCCGCCAACGCCGGGCGGCAGACGCAGGCTCTCGGCGATCTCGGCGATATAGACGCAGCCGCGCTCCAGCACGGCCCCCGCCGCGAGATCCACCTCATGCATGGCCACATCGGCGATCCGGTCGATCACCCGCCCGCCGGGGCGCGGGAGGAATGAGGCGCGGACCCGCCAGGCGCGAACGCCGAGGCGCAGATCAAGGCTGGCGGGCTGTATCTGATCGGGCAGGATACCTCCCGGCGCGACGATGGCCTCGCCGGCCACAAGGGCTTCGAGATCCTGGCAAGGCAGAACGGCGTCGGCGGGAATCATCACCCGGAGCCTTGGGCGAAGCCCGCGTCCCTGGCAAGGCGCCCACACCCTTCGCCTAAAGCGCGTCCCCGCGCTCTTGACCGACACCCCCTTGGCGCCTCCTATGCGGCCCTTTTTCGCTTAGAGCCGCGATGTCTGAAGATCCGAACGACTGGGAGCCCTCTACCCGCCTGATCCGCGGCGGCTTGGCGCGCTCCGCGCACGGGGAGACCTCGGAGGCGCTCTTCCTCACCCAGAGTTTTGTCTATGACTCGCCGGAGAGCGCGGAGGCGCGCTTCAAGGGCGAAGAGCCGGGTTTTGTCTATGCCCGCTATGGCAGTCCCACGGTCAAGATGTTCGAGGATCGCCTCGCCCTGCTGGAAGGCGCCCAGGCCTGCCGCGCGGCGGCCTCGGGCATGGCCGCCGTGCATCTCTCCCTGGCCGGCCTCCTGAAGGCGGGCGACCATGTGATCGCCGGCCGGGCCCTGTTCGGCTCCTGCCGCTGGATCCTGCAGACCTGGGCGCCGCGCTTTGGCGTCGAGGTCACCCTGGTTGACGGACCGGATATCGAGGCCTGGCGCGCCGCTGTGCGGCCCAATACGCGCGTCTTCTTCATCGAAACCCCGGCCAATCCCCTGCTGGAGATTTGCGACATCGCCGCCATCAGCCAGATCGCCCGCGCCGCGGACGCCAAGGTGATCGTCGACAATGTCTTCGCGACCCCGCTTTACCAATCGCCCCTGAAGCTGGGCGCCGACGTGGTCGTCTATTCCGCCACCAAGCATATTGACGGTCAGGGCCGGGTTCTCGGCGGGGCGATCCTGGCCGACGCCGCATTGATCGAGGAGGCCTATCGCGACCTGATCCGCCATACCGGGCCGGCCCTCTCGCCGTTCAATGCCTGGATCCTTCTCAAAGGTGTGGAGACGCTGGAGCTGCGCGTGCATCGCCAGACAACCACCGCGGCGGCGCTGGCCGACCGCATCGCGTCCCATCCAAAGGTCGTGGCGTGCCGCTATCCTGGGCGTCCTGACCATCCGCAATATGAAATCGCCCAGCGTCAGATGAGCGGCGGCAGCACCCTGATCGCCTTTGACCTCGGCTCACAGGCGGCGGCGTTTCGTTTCCTGAACGCCCTGGAGATCGTCGATATCTCCAACAATCTTGGCGACGCCAAGTCCATGGCGACCCATCCCTGCACCACCACGCACCGCGCCCTCGCCGAAGCTCAGCAATTGGAGATCGGTCTTACGCCGGGTTGGGTGCGGCTCTCGGTGGGTCTTGAAGGGCGCGCGGACCTGGCACGGGATCTCGAGCGCGCGCTGGACGCCGCCTGATCGGCATCACCTCTCAGGCCACGGCGGCGGGCTCCAGGGCATAGACCCGCGAGCAATATTCGCACGTGACGTGAATCTGGCCGTCGGGCTCAACCATTTCAGCGCGCTCTTCGGGCGGGAAGGTCTGGAGCATTTCCACGATCCGCTCGTGGGAGCAGCGGCAGAATCCGTTGAGCGGCGTGGCAGGGAGCAGGCGCACGCCGTCCTCGTGGAACAGGCGGAAGAGAAGCCTCTCGCTGGAGAGGGCTGGATCGAGCAATTCATCTTCGCCGAGCGTCTCGAAAAAGGCCTGGGCGCGCGTCCAGGCCTCCCGCGTCGCGCCGCGCGCCTCGTCCTCGGCGATATTCTGGATCAGAAGCCCGCCCGCCCGCCAACGAAAGCCCTGGCCCACATCCGTCTGACCGACGGCGAGCCGCACGCGCGTGGGTATTTGCTCGGACTGGGCGAAATAGGTCTCCGCGCAGAGGGCCAGGGTCTCGCCTTCGATGGGGGTGACCCCCTGATAGCGATCCATCTGAGGGCCCTGATCGATGGTCATGATGAAGACGCCGCCGCCCAGCAGGGTCCCGGCGCCTGGGCGCACGAAGCCCGCGCTGACCTCGGCCACCCGCTCCGCGTCGAACCGGCAATAGCCCCTGAGGCCCCCGCCGGTGTCATAATCGGCCACCACATAGGCCACGGGTCCGGAGCCCTGGGCCTGAACGATGAGACGCCCCTCAAATTTCAGGCTTGAGCCCACAAGAGCCGCCAGGGCGCAGGCCTCGCCGAGGAGATTGGCGACGGCCTCGGGATAGGCGTGGCGGGTCAGAACCTCATCGATAGCCGGGCCCAGACGCACGATCCGGCCGCGGACCGGCTGATCCTCGATCTGGAAGGTGGCGACGAGATCGTCGGGCGCCAGGTCGTATGGCGCGGGCTCTGGTTGGGGCTGTGGCACGGTGTCGATATAGGGGCTCAAACAGCCATGTCACCAGACGGGCGGCTTTTAACCTATCGCGCCGAAACACCAGGCGAGGATGGATTTCTGAGCGTGAATGCGGTTTTCGGCCTCATCCCAGATCAGCGACCTTGGCCCGTCGATAACGTCCGCGGTCACCTCCTCGCCCCGGTGCGCGGGCAGGCAGTGAAGAAAAACCGCCTCCGGCGACGCCAGGGCCATGAGCGCCTCATCCACCTGATAGGGGGCAAAGGCCGCGACGCGCGCGGCGTGATCGGCGTCGCCCATTGAGACCCAGCCATCGGCCACCACGCAATCAGCCCCCCGCGCGGCGGCGCGCATGTCGGTGGTGATCTCCACCCGTCCCGACGCATGAGCCAGGTCTTCCGGGCGAGGACGATAGGCTTCGGGGCAAGCCACGATCAGACGAAAATCGAACTTGGCCGCCGCGTGAATGAAGCTGGCGCAGACATTATTGCCATCGCCGATCCAGGCGATGGTGCGCCCGGCAATCGGGCCGCGGTGCTCCTCGAAGGTCATCAGGTCCGCCATGATCTGACAGGGGTGGCTGCGATCGGTCAGGCCATTGATCACCGGCACGCTGGCGCTGGCCGCAAAGGCCTCGACCTCTCTGTGCGCCACGGCGCGGATCATTACCGCATCGACCATGCGCGAGAGCACGCGAGCGGTATCCTCAATGGTCTCGCCCCGGCCAAGCTGCATGTCGGTGGCCGTGGCGATGATGCTGGCCCCGCCGAGTTGGCGGATGCCCGCGTCGAAGGAGAAGCGCGTGCGGGTCGAGTTTTTCTGGAAGATCATGGCCAGGGTCCGTCCCGCCCCGGGGGCGTCCGCATCCACGCGGGCCTGACCCCAGCCGCGGCGCGCGGCCTTGCGGGCCTTGGCGTCCTCCAGAATGGTCCGCAAAACCTGGGCGTCGAGGCGCCACAGGTCCAGAAAATGGCGCGGCCCAATCAGGTCAGGACTCCTCACGCCGCGGCCTTGGCCCGCAGGGTCTCGCAGACGCGCTCCAGCTTTTCCACCGCCTCGCGCGCCTCCTCCGAGGTGATCAGCAGGGAGGGCAGAAGCCGCACGCAATTATCGCCGCCCCCGGCCACCAACAAATGCTCATCGCGGGCCGCGGCCATGAAGGCGCGGTTATTGGGGGTGAGCTTAAGGCCGATCAACAGACCCTTGCCGCGCACCTCCTGAATGATATCGGGAAAACGCGCCGCCAGGCTGCTCAGGGCCTGGGTGAATTGCCCGCTGACCCGCCGGACGTGGTCGAGCGTTTCCTCCGCGCTCAATTCCTCGAACGCCGCCAGACCCACCGCCATGGCCAGGGGGTTGCCGCCATAGGTCGAGCCATGAGCCCCGACGCCCATGCCGCTGGCGGCCTTGATCGTCGCCAGGCACGCCCCGACGGGAAAACCATCTCCCAAAGCCTTGGCCACGCACATGATGTCCGGCGCGGCGTCCTTGGCCCATTCGTGGGCGAAGAGGCGACCGGTGCGGCCGAGGCCACACTGGATCTCGTCATAGATCAGCAGAACGCCCCGCTCATCGCACAGCTTGCGCAGGCCGGTGAGGCAGACCTCGGGAAGCGCGCGGGCGCCGCCCTCACCCTGTACCGGCTCGATGATGACGGCCGCGGTGGTGGGGCCGATGGCCGCGTCCAGAGCCGCGTGGTCGCCGAAGGGCAGGCTGATATAGCCCGGTAGTGCGGGGCCGAATCCCTCCACATAGGCCGGGTTGCCGGCCGCATAGACCGCCGCGTAGCTGCGCCCGTGAAAGGCGCCTTCAAAGCCGATGATATCGATCCGCTCCGCATCGCCCCGGGCCCAGTGATATTTGCGGGCCATTTTCAGGGCGCACTCCACCGCCTCCGTGCCGGAATTGGTGAAGAACACCACATCGGCGAAGGTCGCCGCGCAGAGGCGCGTGGCCAGTTCCTCCTGTCCGGGAATGCGGAAGATATTGGAGACGTGCCAGAGCTTCTCGGCCTGCGCCTTCAGAGCCGCCACCAGCTTGGGGTGAGCATGGCCGAGCCCCGTGGTGGCGATGCCCGCCACGCAATCCAGATAGGCTTCGCCCTCGGCCGTATACAGACGCGCGCCTTCGCCGCGCTCGAACGCCAGAGGCGCGCGATTATAGACGCCCAGAATATGGTCGTTAGGCGGTGCGAGGGCGGCGTCGGACATAGCTTGAAGGCCTCCATCGAAAGGACCACGTGTCGCCAAGACAGCGTTGCGCGGAAAATCCCATCAGGAAGCGGCGCGTTCTCGTCTCGGCGGGCCAGGATGTCAATGCGCCTCTTATAAGGAGCGCGGGCGTCCTCGCCCGCGTCTTGATCGACGCCGCGCGATAAGCTTGCAAGAACCGCCGGCCAGACGCCGCGCTCCGATCAGGACGTTACGTCTTCAGCCGGTAACCACTGGCGAACATCCAGTGGCAGACCGCCCAGAGAATGACGGTCAGGGCCGCGGTGCTGATCACCCCCGCCACGATCGAGCCATCCGCCTGGGCGATGAAGCCATAGCGAAAGCCGGCGATCAGATAGAAAAACGGGTTGAATTTCGAGGCCGTGCGGAAGGGCTCGGGCAGGCTGGAGACCAGATAGAAAGTGCCCGACAGGAAGGTCATGGGCATGATGATGAAATTGCTCACCGCCGCGATGTGATCGAACTTCACCGACCAGATGGCCGCCATGATGCCGAGAAGGCCCATGATGAGAGAGGCGCCGAGGCCAAAATAGATCACCGCCCAGAGGTGGACGATGTGGAGACTGGCGAAGGGAAGGACCGCCAGGGCCGTGACCGCCCCCACGACGATCCCCCGCGTGGCCGCGCCCAGGGCAAAACCCGCCACCTGTTCGGTGGGGGAGAGCGGCGGGGTGAGAAAGTCGCTCATCAGGCCGTTCATCTTCGCCTGGAGCAGGCTGGAAGATGAGTTGGAAAAGGCGTTCGAGAGGACCTGCATCATGATCAGGCCCGGGGCGATAAAGGTCGCGAAGGCCACGCCTTCGATGGGTGGGCGCGCGCCGCGAACGGCCACAACGAACACCATCATATAGAGAAGGGCCGTGACCACCGGGGCGAGAAGCGTCTGGGTCCCCACCTTCCAGAAACGGCGGACCTCGCGGAGATAGAGGGTCTTCAGGCCCTCCCAATTGGCGCCGCGATATTCCCGGGGGGGCGGCGGCGCGAGGGCTTCGGCCAGCATGTCCTTCATCAGCCCCATGTGCGCATGCCTCGGCGCCGGCGCAAGCGCCCAAGCCTTGATCTAAATGTTGATGTCTGTGGATGAATGCGTGGCGCCTATTGTATGCTAAGGAAAGGTGGCAGACGATATGTTGTGTCACCTCATCGCGCAGACGCGGGGAGGCACAATATCTAGTCGGTGACGCCCGCCGCCGGGCGGCGCCGTCGCGAGCCAAACGGAGGGCTTGAGAATGGGCTGGACCGACGAGCGAGTGGAAACCCTGAAGGCGCTATGGTTGGACGGCCTCTCGGCCAGCCAGATCGCCAAGCAGCTAGGCGGCGTGACCCGCAACGCGGTGATTGGCAAGGTTCACCGCTTAGGCCTTTCAGGTCGCGCGACGCCCTCCCAGCCCAGTCCGGTCGCCTTCAAGCCGCCGCGGACCCGTCCCGCGGCGCCAAGCCCGGTCATTCACCGCCGCCCCTCGCCGCCTCCGCAACCCCTTGAGGACATGCGCCCGGCGCCGGAACTGCGTCTCAGCCCTCGGCCGGAGCAGCCTGGGGAGGCGACAGTCCTCACCCTGGGCCGTCACATGTGCAAATGGCCCATCGGCGACCCGTCCAGTTCCGAGTTCACCTTCTGCGGCCGGCGCGCGGCGGATGAGCGCCCCTATTGCGTGGAGCACGCCAAGCTCGCCTATCAACCGCAGCAATCCAAAAAGAAGGCGGGCTCCAACGAGCTGGCAAGGTCGTTGCGACGTTACATCTAAGATCTTGGCGACGTGGCGCGGGTTTGGCTTAAGCTGAACCCACAATGACCGATCTCTCGCCGCTGGAACCAGACGCCTTGGAGGCGGACGCCCCGCCGTCCAACGCCGAGCCCTATAGCGTCTCCGAACTGG
>Ga0116226_10000978_pt1 | contig 24862 bp, 26 predicted proteins | sample S1TSphfallax_FD_89692 | JGI IMG/M metagenome (GOLD analysis project Ga0116226, IMG submission 89692) | Host-associated microbial communities from peat moss isolated from Minnesota, USA - S1T2_Fa - Sphagnum fallax MG | ecosystem: Host-associated > Plants > Peat moss > Unclassified | place: USA... | reverse complement strand
TCGGCGCTGGTGAAGGTGCCGGTCAGCACGTCGGCGCGGTCGGCGGCACGGGCCTGATTGAGCAGGGTTTCGAACTCGGCGATATAGCGGTTCACATAATCGCGGAAATCGCCGTCATCCTCGTAACGCTCGCGGATCGCGTTGATCTGGTTGCGGTCGAGATTTTTCAGGATCTTGCGCAGGAACACCGACTGGTCGCCGGAATGGAATTCGCGCCAGGTCTTGTCGTCGATGCCCGACTGGAACAGGCGCGAAATATCGACCGACAGCGATTGCAGCTTCTCGACCAGATAGGCGGCGGTCTGGAGGAAATTATCGACGCTGACCGAGCTCTTCTGGCGGGCCAGCGCCTCGGCCTGTTCCTCGGCTTCGCGCGACGCCGAGACCAGCATTTCGGCCTGGCGGGTGAAGCTGCCGACCAAGGTTTCCGCATGCTGCGACAACCGCTCGCCGGTCAGGCCGAGATCGGTCGATTTCTGCCGCAGCATCTCGAACACGTTTTCCAGCTGGGTGCCGGTCTGTTCGGTGGTGGTCGACAATTCCTGCGACTGGCGGCGCAGGCTCTCGCCGGCGCCGCGCACCTGGGCCGAGATGCGGTCGGCCGAGGCGCCAAGATCGCGGATGCCGGCCTTGAGCTGGTCGGCGGTCGCCACCGCATGCGCCGCGGTTTTACCAGCCGCTTCCTCGAATTCACGCGAAACCTGGCGCAAGCTGTCACCCGACGCCCGCGCCTGGAGCTGGGCCTGCTGCAGCGTGTCGCCCAATTCCACGGCATTTTGGCGAAGCTGCTGGCCGAACGCCTTGAGCAATTCGGAGGAATCCTCGGCGATGCGGGTCAGTTCGCCAGCCTGGCCGGACAGCTGCTGCTTGACCTCGCCGATATCGGATTCGGCTTTCTGGGCGGCTTCGACGATGCCTTCGGCCTGGCGGCGCAGCTCCTCGACGACGACGCGCACCCGCGCCCCCGACTGCTCGCCGGCATGGACCAGATGCGAGGCCTTCTCGCCGAACACGTCGGAGACCTGCAGCACATCCTCCATGGCGCGCTGCGAGGCCAAAGTGACGTCCTGGCTTCGCAGGCGCAGCACTTCGCCGGTCGATTGCAATTCGGCGCCGACGCGCGACGACAGGGCGACCAGATCGTTGACGTTCTGGCGCAGCACATCGGTGATGCCCTTGATGCGCGCCATGATCTGCTCGGAGGTCGAGTGCAGATGGCGCGATTGCTGGCCCAAGGACGCCTCGGACAGCTTGGACTGGGTCGAGACCAGATTGGCGATATCGGCCAGTTCCTCGGCCTGCTTGCGCAAGCTGACGCGGATCGATTCGGCCTGGCCGGCGGCGCGCTCGGAGCCGCGGCCCAATTCCTCGATATGCTGGCGCAGCGCCTCGATCAGTTCGCGGGCGCGCACCGTCATCTGGTCCGACGCCGCCGCAAGAGAGCGGCTCTGGCCCGAGAAGGTCTCGCCCACCTCACGGATGCGGCCGATGGCGCGCTCGGAGGAGGTCTCGACCTCGTCGCGGCGGGTCAGGAAGACTTCACCGACCGAGCCCAGCTGCTGGCTGGCATCGTCGGCGGCCGAGCGGAGCGATTCGGCGTGGCGGGCCATCAGCTCGGACAGCTCGCGGAAGCGGGCCATCGCCTGATCGGACGCGCTCGACAGCTCGCGGGTCTGCACGCCCAGGCCCTCTTCGACGATCTTGACGCGCGACAGGACGCGCTCGGTGATCTGGTCGAGGCCAGTGGCCTGCTGCTCGAGCGAGGCGGTGATGCGACCGGTCTGTTCGGCCAGGCGCACCGAGGCATTGGCAAGATCGCCATTCTGGCGGGTGAACAGGGCGTCGAGCGCCTCGACGCGGCGGTTGAGCTCGCCGGTCACCTCTTCGGCGCGGTCGGCGGCCTTGCCCGAGGTGGCCATGATCAGCTCACCCTGGATACCCACCGTGCGCACCATCTCGTCGATGCGGCTGTTGGCGGCGGCCACGGCGCGGCCCAGCCCGTCGGAGGATTGCTGCAGATGCAGCCCGACTTCCTCGGCGCGCGACGAGACGCGCTGGGCGGTGCCTTCCAATGTCTCCAGCTGGCCGCTCATGGTGACGGTGAAATCGCGGGTACGGTTGCTGGCATCCTCGGTGGCCTGGACCAGGGCAGAGGTGGCGTTGCGCACCTCGACCACGCGTTCGACGGTTCCCTCGGTGCTGCGGGTCAGGGTATCGATCTCGGTCTTCAGGCTGTCGACGACGCGCTGGCTGTCGCCGCCGAAGCGCTCAGCCAGCCTCTCGAGAGTCTCGGTATGGCGGGCGAGCAGGGCGCCGACCTGTTCGGCCTTGGACATCGCCTGGTCGGAGGCGGCGGTCAAATCGGCCGCTTGGCGCCGCAAGGAGGCGGTGATGCTGGTCAGCCGCGCCTCGGAATCCTCGGCCGGATAGACCAGCAGATCGAGATGGCGGCGCAGCTGAGCCGCCTCCATGCGCAGGATCGAGCCGCGATCGAGAAAAGCGACGATCAACCACAGGATGGCCAGGGGCAGGATGGCCGCACCCACCACGCCGCCGAACTCCGCCGGCTGCAATTCGAACAGATTGCTCCAGCCCACCGTCTTGTCGACATAGGTGAAACAGACGGCGAACCAGGCGATCGAGATCAGGCAGGCGACGCCGTAGATGATGCGGATTCGCCAGCCTATCGCCTGGGTGCTGCGCTCTTCGCCCCAGGGTTGGAGCGTGGGTTGGGGCGGCGGCGCGAAGCTGCGCATCGGTTCCGGACGTGCAGGCATATCGGCCTGCTCCTCCGCCTCAGTGACGGTCAGCGGTTCGTCAGCCATAATTTCCGGTCCCGTGCTGTTTCCCCCGCAGCGACGTTGCCACAAAGGCACAGGAAATCAAGGCTTAGAAAAGGGAGGGGTTGCGGTTGGGAGGGGGGCCGGCTTAGGTCGCCGACCCCCTGCAGGCCGATTGGGGAGAGGGGGGGATCGGTCGGCCCACTGACGGCATCGCGGGAGACGATGACGCTCGGCTCACTGTAACGGCATGCAACTAAAAGAGGAATTACATTCTTATGAATTCCTCTAATTGAGGCGCCGCCCGCAGCGCCCTGCCGTTCTGTCTAATCGGACACGGTGGGCACGAACATATAGCCTTCGCTGCGGATGGTGCGGATCAGTTCGGCCCCGTCCGCGCTTTCCCCCAGTTTGCGGCGCAGGCGGCTGATCTGCACGTCGATGGCGCGGTCGTAGAATTCACTGTCCTGGCCGCGGGCGAAATCGAGCAGCTGGTCGCGGGTCAGCACCCGGCGCGGATGGTCGACGAAGGCACGCAGCAGGCGGAACTCGCCATCCGACAGGGTGATCAGTTTGCCGGCCGGATCGTGCAGGGTGCGCGACATCACGTCGAAACTCCAGCCGGCGAACCGGACCATGCCGGGCGGCGAGGGGCGGGGTTCGGCCTCCTCCTTGCCGGCGGCCTTGGCATTGCGTCGCAGCACGGTACGGATGCGGGCCAGCAATTCGCGCGGATTACAGGGTTTCGACAGATAATCCTCGGCGCCCAACTCCAGCCCGACGATGCGGTCGATGTCGGCGCCCACCGCGGAGAGCATGATTACCGGCGGACCGTCATCCTTCTGCAGCCGGCGCAGAGCGGAAAGCCCATCCTCGCGGGGCATCATGACGTCGAGCACGATCACATCATAGCGATTCTGCTCGAGCATCGTGCGCATCTCGATCGGGTCGCCCGCGGTATCGGTGCAAAAGCCGTGCTTGTCGAGAAACGACGAGATGAGTGACCGGAGACCGGGATCATCATCGACGATGAGGATGCGGGTGGCGAGGTCCATAGGGGTGATTGTGGCGGTCATTCCTGCTGGATACCAGACCAAAGTACCGGCGGTTTTTCAGCTTTGTTGCATGATCGCTACAAAGCGGCCACAGGCTGCAATTCGCCGGCAATGAGAGATCGGCACAGTGCCCCCCATTGTTACTCGTCCGGAGACCGACGATGGGCCCGCTTTCCCGCTTTCGCCTGCGCCTCAGCGCGCTTCTGGTGACGCTGCCGCGCACAGCAGTGGCGCAAAAACTCTATCCCAGCGGCTCGGGCCCCTTTCTGACCGCGGTGACCGGGGGCGAAATCTTCGTCGATATCGCGGTCGGTCTGTTTCTCGCCACCATCGTCGTGATTTCCATCCGGCGACTGGTCAGATCCGCGCCCGGAACGGCTATGGCTAGGCTGGCCATGCCCGCTCCGGGTGGCAGCGCGCAGTCGGGCGCGTTGCGGGCCGCGGCGGGTGGGGGATCCCACGCTCTTCCCGCCGCGGCTTCGGCAGTATCACGGCCCGGCATCGCCAAGACTGACGTCGAAAAGCCATCGCGTGCGGTCGTCGGATCCTGATATGAGTGGGCTCCATGGCGCTGTCTAACCGTTCCTCGCTCTGGCGCGGCCCGCCCCTTCTCCTGCAGATCCTGCTGCTTCTGCTGGGCGGGCTGGTGGTCGCCCAGGCGGTGACCCTGGCCTTGACCCTGATCTTGCCGCCGGCGCCGGCGCAGCAGCATGGGCTCGATGCGGTGGCGGCCGCGCTGCGCGGTCAGCCGATCGAGGAGGGCCGCTCGGACCGGCTGGTGCGCAAGCTGCAGAACGATCCGCCCGACATCAGCGGCCCGAGCTGGCTGGTGTCCGACCATTCCCAGCGTGAACTGGCGAGCCTGCTCGCGACCGACGTCGCCAATGTGCGTCTGGCCTTTTATACACCCTTGCCGTTCGCCGGTACGGCGGCGCCGCGCCGGGCCAATGGCGACGTACTCGGTCTGTCCGAAGCCGCCCCGCATGTCCGTCCGATTCGCCTGGCGCGCGGGGCCGAGCGTTCGCCCTATCTGCACTTCGCTTCTTATGATCCCGCTCAGAGTGGCCCGCGTCAGGGCGCGCCGCCGCAGCCTGGCGGCGGCAATGGCGGCGGCAACGGTAGCGGCAACGGCGCCGCCTTCGGTTCTTTCGCCCGCCCATCGGGCGGCGGTGTCGCGCCCTGGGCGGTCGAGCAGCCCAGCCGCAATACGCTGTTTGGTCCGTCTGCCGGCGAACGCGACAGTGACATGAGTGTGGGCCCATCGCCGTCCGCCGCGCCCGAGACGCATGACACGATCGGTCCGCCCGCCCTCGACAAACCCGACAGGGCAGAGGCCGCGCCCTCGCCGGTGATCAAGCCCAGATCGGTGGCGCCGACCCGCAGCGTGGTCGTGTCTCCTCCGGTCCAGGCCGAACGCAAGGCGGCGCCGGTGGTGCCGGTTCGCACGCCGCAGCGTGGTCTGTTCGGCCTGGCGCCGGCGCCGTTCGTCGAGGGGGATTTCGTCGCCGCCTGGCGCATGCCGAACGGCCAATGGTCCGTCGTGCAACCGGCACCCGAACCTTTCCCCAACAGCTGGCAGCGCCGGGTGGTGATCTGGTTCGCCGTCTCCTTCGCCCTGACTGCGCCGTTCGGCTGGCTGTTCGCCCGGCGCATCGTCAAGCCGCTATCGGGCTTCGTCGAGGCCGCCGAGCTGCTGGGGCGCGATCCGTCGGCGGTGGTGCGTGGCCTCGACGGGCCGGCCGAGGTCGGTCGCGCCGCCCGCGCCTTCAACCGGATGCAAAGCCGCCTGAAAAGCTTCGTCGACGACCGCACCGCGATGGTCGGCGCCATCAGCCACGACCTTCGCACGCCGCTGACCCGCTTGCGCTTTCGCATCGAGGATGTCGAGAGCGAGGCGATGCGCGACGGCATGATCGGCGAAGTCGAGGAGATGGAGCAGATGATCACCTCGGTGCTCGCCTTCATCCGCGACGCCTCGACTCCGGGCGTGCGCGAGCGGCTGGATTTGCGCACCATCCTCGACGAGGTGGTGCGCAATGTGACGCTGATCGGCGGCGACGCCGCGGTCGAGACGGCCCAGCCGGCGCCGGTCGAGGTGGATATCCTGGGGATCCGCCGGCTTTTGACCAATCTGGTCGAGAATGCGCTGAAATATGGCGAGCGCGCCCGCATCCGTCTGCGCATCGAGCAGGATTGCGCGGTGGCCGAGGTGGCCGATGATGGGCCGGGTGTGCCCGACGACGAGCTGGAGAGGGTGTTCGAGCCCTTCTACCGGGCGACCAACGCCGCCGGCAAACAGGGCAATGGGTTGGGGCTTGCGGTGTGCCGCTCGATTGCCCGGGCGCATGGCGGCGATGTGCGATTGCTGCGGTCTGACCGCGGCTTCATAGCCCAGCTGCGCATTCCCCTCTACGACGCCGCCTGATGCAATCGCCGCAATGGCGTCAGGGGCGTGCTGCCTCGGGGTCCTTCAGCGACAGGCGCGGATAGGTGGCGGCGATCCGGTCATAGGTGCCGTCGGCCTTCATCTCATGCATGGCCTGATCGTAATCGCGGCTGACCGCGACCAGATCGGGTCGGCGCGCAAAGACCAGATAGGCTGGAATGGTATCGACAACCGGATCGACCTCGCGGATGCGATCTTGCAATCTGCGCGAGATAATCGCGTCGATGATGGCGTCGTCGACCCCGATCAGCAGATCGACATGGCCGGAGGCCAGCATATCCACCATCGCTTCATAGCTGCTGATCGAGTCCAGCGAGGCGATCCGATGCTGCGCGATGGCCTGAGACAGGCGCTGGCCATGAACCGTGTAATTTAGGATGCCGATGCGCCGGCCGGTGAAATTCGAGAAATCGTCCAGCAGCTCGAAATTGGCGTTGCGGCGCACGAATATCCGCTCGCGCAGATCGGTCAGCGATTCTGCCGGAAAGGCGAAGTCCTGTTCGCGTTCGGCTGTTTTGTACATCACGAACATCCCGTCGGCGCGTCCCTTCCTGACCTCCTCCATGCAGCGCGCCCAAGGGAAGAAGCGGATGTCGACGGGGCGATGGGCGCGCCGGAAAGCCTCGGTCACCAGATCGTACAGCACGCCCTTGGTGACGTCCCCCTCACGGTACGCATAGGGGTGGCTTTCGGGCGAGACGATGATGAGCGGATCCTGCGCCGCCGCCGGGCGCGCGACCAAGCCGACCAAGATCGGGCAGGTCAGCCACAGAATGGTCAGCAGGCAAAAACAGCGGCGGATCAAGGAGGCGCGGAGTGCTGAGGGCACGATTGAAGCCAAGCCGGTGGAAATAGGGATTGTCGGCAGGGATTAAACCATGGTCTGGTGCGAAAGGATATTTGCCCGGCCGCATGCCTCTCATGACGGCGGGCGATCCGATCGCGGGGTGCGGTTACCTTCGGCGATGCCGTCATGGCCGTAACCCGCAAGGAATTCAGATGCGACTTCTCACCGTCCGGCATGTCACCACCTACCGGTATGCCGACCCGGTGCGGCTGGGCGATCATTGGATGATGTTCCGGCCCCGCGAGGGCCATGATCTTCGGCTGGTCAGCACCCACCTCGATATCTCTCCCCGCCCCGTCGGCCTGCGCTGGCTGCACGATGTCTTCGACAATTCCCTGGCGGTGGCGACATTTGATGGCGAAACCACCGAATTGCGATTCGAGAGCCGAGTGACGCTCGAGCATTACGAGGTCGATGCGCCGGATTATCAGATCGAGGCTTCGGCGCGGCTGTTTCCCTTTTTCTACCCCTCCGACGACAGTGCCAACCTTCAGCGGGCGCTGGAGTCGCGTCATCACTCGCCCGAAGTGACCCGTTGGGCGCGCGATTTCGTCGCTTCGCTGGGCCCCGGGCCGGTCGAGACGATGGCGCTGCTGCAAGCGATGACCCATGCCATCCGCCGCCGTTTCGATTATGTGCGACGTACCGAGCGGGGTGTGCAGACGCCGGCGGAGACGCTGGGATTGGGCGCCGGCAGCTGCCGCGATTTCGCCCTGTTCATGATCGAGGCGGTGCGCACGCTTGGCCTGGCCGCCCGCTTCGTCAGCGGCTATATCTTCGTCCCCGATCTCGCCGAGTCCGGCATCGTCGGCGGCGGCGCCACCCATGCCTGGCTGCAGGTCTATCTGCCCGGCGCCGGCTGGGTCGATTTCGATCCGACCAACAGCATCATCGGCAACCGCAATCTGATCCGGGTCGCCGTCGCCTGGGATCCCGCCGACGCTTTGCCCTTGTGGGGAACCTATATCGGTTCCAGTCGTTCATTTCTCGGTCTCGATGTGACGGTCAGCGTCACCGATGGAAACCTCTGTCAGGAAAGTTGATCATTATGGATATCCGCGTCGGTTACGAACTGATCTATGAGTGCCCGCAGCCGACGCCGATGATTCTGACGCTCAATATCCATTATTCGCGGGCCTCGGACATCGTCGCGCCCGATTTGCTGATCACCTCTCCCTCGGTGCCGATCTCGGCCTATCGCGACAGTTTCGGCAATTGGTGTTCGCGCATCGTGGCGCCCCCTGGGCAGATCCGCATCAGCAGCACCGCCGTGGTGCGCGATTGCGGATTGCCCGAGATCATCGTTCGCGACGCGCCCCAGCACCGTGTCCAGGATCTGCCCGAGGAGACTCTGCTCTTCCTGCTGGGAAGCCGCTATTGCGAGACGGACCGGCTGTCCGACATCGCGTGGAACCTGTTCGGCCACCTGCCCGAGGGCAGCATCCGCGTGCAGGCCGTCTGCGATTTCGTCCATAATCATATCCAGTTCGGCTATCAGCATGCCCGGGCGACCAAGACCGCCTGGGAGGTTTATCACGAGCGGCTCGGGGTGTGCCGCGACTATGCCCATCTGGCCATCGCCTTTTGCCGCTGCCTCAATATTCCGGCCCGCTATTGCACCGGCTATCTCGGCGATATGGGCACGCCGCCGCCCTATGGCCCGATGGATTTCGCCGGCTGGTTCGAGGTCTATCTCGGCGGGGCATGGCATACCTATGACGCCCGCAACAATATCCCGCGGATCGGCCGTGTGCTGATCGCCCGCGGCCGCGACGCCACCGACGTCGCCATCAGCAGCACCTTCGGGCCCAACACGCTGATCGGGTTCCAGGTCTGGACCGACGCGATATAAAGCGATGCACCTGTCGCGCGGGCGGGGTATAGTCTGGCCGTGAGTCACTGAGGTACCGCATGGTTGCAGCCGGATTACCCGCCAATGAAAGGCAGCGTCTGGAAGCGCTGCATAGTTTCGAAATCCTCGATACCCAGGCCGAAGAAGCGTTCGATCGTTTCACCCGCATCGCCGCGAGAATGCTTGGGGTGCCGATCGCGCTGGTCAGCCTGGTCGATGAGGCGCGGCAGTGGTTCAAATCCCATCACGGCTTGGCGGCGGAAGAGACTCCGCGCGACTGGGCGTTTTGCGCCCATGCCATCAAGGACGACAAGATCCTGATCGTCGACGACGCTTCCAAGGATCCGCGCTTCGCCGACAATCCGCTGGTGACCGGGGTTCCCGATATCCGCTTCTATGCCGGTGCGCCGCTGCGGACCCGCGACAATTTCAATATTGGCACCCTGTGCGTGATCGATCCGCGGCCGCGCCGCGGCTTGACGCCCGACCAGCAGGAATTGCTGGCGGACCTGGCCGACGCGGTGGTCAATCAGCTCTACCTGCACAAGACGACGGCCGATCTGCAACGGTCCCAACTGGCCCAGGCCCAACTTGGCGCCATCATCGAATATTGCGGCGACGCGGTGATTGGCCATGCCATCGACGGTACCATCACCAGCTGGAATTCGGGCGCTCAGGGCCTGCTGGGCTATGATCAGGAAGAGGCGCTCGGCCGCCCCGCAACCCTGCTGCTGCCCGATGGGCTGCACGCGGAATGGCGGACCCTGATCGGCCGTATCTCTCATGGCGAGGCCATCGAGCAGTTCGAAACGGTGCGGCTCGCCAAGGGTGGTCAGCCGATCGACGTTTCGGTCTCGCTGTCGCCGATCCGTGACAAGACGGGCAGCCTGACCGGCTTTTCGGCGATCGCCCGCGACATCAGCCAACGCAAGCAGATCGAGAAGGCCAAGGCCGAATTCGTCTCGACGGTCAGCCATGAGTTGCGCACGCCCTTGACCTCGATCAAGGGCTCGCTCGGCCTGGTGCAGTCCGGCGTGTTCGGTGAACTGCCCGATGCCTTCAAGCCGATGGTCGAGATCGCCTTTAACAATAGCGAGCGGCTGGTGCGGCTGATCAACGACCTCTTGGATATCGAAAAGATGGAGGCCGGCAAGATGGACTTCCATCTGGCGCCGGTCGAGATGGCCGCCCTGCTGCGCCAATCGGTCCGCGAGAATGACGGCTATGCGCTGACCCACACGGTGCGGTTCGAGGTGGTCGAGCCGCTGCCGCAGGTTACCGTGGCGGGCGACAAGGACCGATTGTTGCAGGTCCTGGCGAACCTGCTGTCCAACGCCGCCAAATTTTCGCCGCCCGAGGGTGTCGTCGAGGTGGCGCTGGAGCGTCGCCCGGGGGCAGTGCGGGTTTCGATCACCGATCATGGGCCCGGCATTCCCGAGAATTTTCAGGCCAAGATCTTCCAGAAATTCTCACAGGCGGATTCGTCGGACGCCGGCCAGAAGGGCGGCACGGGCCTCGGTCTCAGCATCTGCCGCGCCATCGTCGAACGGCATGGCGGGGCCATCGATTTCAAGACGCAGCGGGGCATCGGGACGACATTTTTCTTCGATCTGCCGGAGGACAAGGCGTGAAGAAGCTGGAGCGCATTCTCCATATCGAAGACGCCGAGGACATTCGCAAGATCGTCGAGATCATCCTGATGCGAATGGGCAATTACACCGTTCTGCAATGCGCCTCGGGTCCCGAGGCGGAGCAGAAGGCGGCCGGCTTCGCCCCCGATCTGGTCCTGCTTGATGTGATGATGCCCGGTCAGGACGGACCCGAAACCCTGAAGGCGCTGCGCGCGCAGGACTCGCTGAAAGACACGCCGGTCGTCTTCATGACCGCCAAGGTACAAAGCAGCGAGATCGACATGCTGAAATCGCTGGGTGGCTTCGACGTGCTGGCCAAGCCCTTCGATCCCTCCAGCCTGTGCGGCCAGATCGAAGCGATCTGGCGCCGATATCACCAGGGCGGCTGAGCCGAATGAATGTCCGCGGTCAGGCGGACATTCTTCCGAGTCACGCGATAGCGATCACAGCGGTGTGCCGCCCCGTCGCGAATGTCCGATCAGCGACAGCACGAACAGGATCAGGAAAATGACGAAGATTATCTTGGCGATTCCCGCCGACGCCACGGCGATGCCGGTAAAACCGAGCAAACCCGCGACCAGGGCGAAAATCAGGAATATGACGGCCCATCTGAGCATTTGTTCTCTCCTATCCAGGTAGAAAAACTAACCCTAGAGCCGGGGTAAGTTCCTGTGATCGATTTGTGAGGGCGCTGATCGCCGTGTCGGCGCGCGTCCCTTACCGGATCACATAGTCGAATTTGCCGTTCTGGCTGATGAAGAAGATGCATTCGTTCGGCGAGATGCATTTGGTGACATGGGCTTCACCGCCCTTCTGGAACCAATAGGAGCCGACCGGCAACGCGATGTCGGCGCTGCCTGGCAGGCCGTTGACGGCGACTCCCGAAATGACGACTGCCCAATAGTCTTCGCTATGGGTGTGGATCTTGCTGGCGAAGCCGGCCGGCATCTTGATGAAGGTGCCGTGCGCGCCATGGACGAGATCGCCATAGGCGGGCGCCGCCTTGAGCTCGCCATGCACGCCATCGGTCACGCCGGTGCCGGTATAACTCAAGTCGGTCACCGGCACGCTTTTCGACGCAGCGCCGTCGACCGCGGCCAGAGCCGCCAAGGATGTAAGGCCGACGATGATGGTGGTGGCGATAAGGCCTGTGGGGTTGCGCATGATGATGTCTCCTCGGAAATGAACGATGGCTCACTATGCGCGGTCTAATTCTATGAGATAATCTGGTATTATCAGGAAACACTATCCCATTAATTGAGGTAATATGGATCGCCTCGAGGGCATGCGTGTGTTTGTCGCGGTGGTCAAGGCCGATGGGTTTTCCGCCGCCGCCCGTCAATTGGGCATGCCCTTGGCCACGGTCAGCCGTCGCGTCATCGAGCTTGAGGCCGATCTCGGCGTGCGCCTGTTACAGCGCACGACGCGGCGCCTGTCTCTGACCGATCAAGGGCGCGATTTCTTTGTGGCCTGCGCTCGCATCCTCGACGACATCAAGGACGCCACGGAAGCGGTCTCGGGAGAATACCGCGCGCCCAAGGGCGAAGTGACGATTACCGCGCCCTTTGGGTTCGGGCGGATGCATCTTCAGCCCGTGGTGCTGGAGTTTCTGGCCCTCTATCCCGAGATACGGTTGCGGCTGATGCTGGTCGATCGGCTCGTCAATCTGGTCGAGGAGCATGTCGATGCGGCGATTCGCATCGCGGAACTCCAGGACAGCCGGCTCATCGCCCGTAAATTGGGCGCGGTGCGCATCGTCTTGACCGCGAGTCCCGACTATATCGCTCGGCGCGGCGTGCCTGGGCACCCGCGTGATCTGGCGGACCATGACTGCATCGCCTGGGCCGCCTTGGGGCAGCTGCCAAGGTGGGAATTTCAGGAAGAGGGCCGTGTCCAGGCCCATCAGATCACCGCGCGTCTTTGGACGACCGTGGCTGAATCCGCGGTCGCGGCGGCGGAAGCGGGGCTCGGGCTGGTGCAGAGCACCTGCTACCAGGCAGAGCCGGGCTTGCGGGAAGGCCGTCTGGTTCTGCTCTTACCGGCGTTCGAATGCCCGGAGACTCCGGTTCATCTTGTCTATCCGAGCAACCGCCTCTTGCCTTTGAAACTGCGTGTCTTCTTCGATTTTGTCATTCCCCGTCTCGAAGCCAGACTGGCCGCCGTTGCCCAGTCGGTAAGGGGGTGTGGATCGCCTTGAAGACTTCAGAATGGCATCATCGTTACCTGTCTCTCTGCATCTAAAACGCGATGACATTAGATCGACGCGTATACGCGTCGATCTAATGTCATCGCGCTCTAAGAGGGGAAGCGGCGTGATCAGTGCGCGCCGGCGACGATCCGCAGAGCTTCGGCCGGTGTAACGATGCGTATTGCGTCGTGCCGGGCCAGATCGAGCAGATGGCGGTCACCGGAGACGATGAGATCGGCATGAGCGGCGACGGCGGCGGCGATGACATGATCATCGTCGGGGTCGGCCGGGACGATCCGGGGGATGGATGTTGGGGTGACGCTGAGGGCGAATCCGGCATAGAGCGTTATGGCCTGATCGACCGAGGAGCGGCGTCCTTCGAGCCTGGTGGCAAGATGGCCGCGCGACAGAACGTCGCGCAGTTCGGCGAGGAGGACCGGAGATGTGAGAAGCTGGAGATCCCCATTGACGGCGGCTTGCAGAAGGTCGAAGGGCTTGCCGCCCCAGATCAGGGCGGAGACGACGACATTCGTGTCAAGAACGGCGCGCATCGTCTCGGTGGGCGGCGCGGACAGACTTGACCTCGGCGACGATCTCCTCGTCGCTCATCGGTGCTATATCGGCCGATCGAAGGCTGCGGGCGACATCGAGCAGCGCCTGTCCGGACTGTCGGCGGATGGCGTCCTCCAGAAGTTGCCGGATGGCCTCGTCGGAGAGAAGACCGGCGCTCTTGGCTCGTTGCGCCAGGTCGTCGGGGATGCTGATCTCGATCATCGTCATGGCCCGTCCTCCTTAGCGGCTCGCGGTCGCCGCGGGGTCCTGCCCGGCCTGTTGCAGGACGGTCTCCAGCATCTCGATGACGAAACGCTGCTTGGCGCGCGGTAACTGTTGGATCCGTTCGAGTTGCTGCTGCACTCGGGAGACGGGGCCTCGCCGGAGGGCTGGCTGGATCTCGGTCTCGCCGATCAACTCCTCGACGGAGAGGCCCAAGGCGACGGCGAGCGGGGGGAGGAGCGCCACGGCGACGCGCAATCTCCCGCTCTCATGATGGGCTATCGTCTGCTGGGCGATACCGAGCTGGTCGGCGAGTTGTTGCTGGGTCATGTCCCGCGTCTTGCGGGCTTCGGCGATCCGTTGGCCGAGGGCCTGATAGAACGCTTTGTCGGTGACGGCCATGAAGCGGCTCTGATGGGATATCGATCTTGCCAGCATAGCCGTTGTTCCTCGAAGCTTGGTTGACGGTACTCCACAATGGAGTATCGCAAAACGGATTTTTACTGCGTTTGTCCTTGACAGGTTTTTGCGGGAGGGCCGGTTCCACGGCGCGGATAGCGGAGTCGGAGATCGAGCGGCTGAAGGCGGATGTATCGCTCTTGACGCTGATCGAGGAGTCCGGCTTGAAGCCGATCCGGCAGGGCAAGGTCACCTGTCCTACCTGGTGACTGAGTTCGGTAAGCCATTTACGGCTAACGGCTTGGGTAATTGGTTTCGGAAGCGCTGCGACGAAGCTGGATTGCCGCGTTGTTCCGCGCACGGCCTGCGCAAAGCTGGAGCGACCATAGCTGCGAACGATGGGGCTACGGAGCACCAGCTCAGGGCGATCTATGGTTGGGAGAGACCCGAAGAATGGTGCCCAGGGGCGGAATCGAACCACCGACACTGCGATTTTCAGTCGCATGCTCTACCAACTGAGCTACCTGGGCATACGTCGAAGCAACGTAAGGACGGTGCTTATAGACAAAATCCCCAGGCCTGTCACCAGGGTTTTTTGGTTATTTTATCTGCGCCGGAGTCTCCGGGCGCTTTCCTAGTACTCGTCCTCCTCCTCGCCATATGGCAAGCCGCTGCCGGCGGCCGGGACGATCTCCGGGCCGGGGACGACATAGGAGCCGTTGAGCCAGCGCCCGAGATCGATATAGGAGCATTGGCTGGAGCAGGCGGGGCGGTATTTGGGGTGCGCGGGCTTGCCGCAGATCGGGCATTTGCCGGTGGTGGTCATGATCTCTTGTCCGTGATGGTGAAACCCGATCGGCCGTCCTGCGCTTGCAGCGCCAGCGGCCGCCCAAGCCGTATTTGCGTCTCGGCGATGAGCTCGGGCCTGCTCTGCAGATAATGGATGATGGCGGGTGCCGCAACCAGGGCCAGCGTCCGATGCGGCGCCGCCTCGGCTTCGGCGAGGATCGCCTGCAGGGCGTCCAGCGCCAGGCTGGCGGCGCTGCGCTGCGGCTGGGGCGGCGTCAGGAAATAGTCCGACAGGCTGGGCAGGCGGCGGGTGCGGACCAGCTCGATCATCCGCATCTTGGTGCGGCCCAGCACGTCGGTGGGAATGGGATCGGCGGCAAGATGCGACGTCAACTGGTCGATCAGTCCCTGAAGATAGCCCGACCCTTCGCCAGCAATCGGATCGATGATGATCTGGCCACCGATATTGCGCAGTCGCACCTGCCTTGCGATCTCGCGCAGCGCCAACCGATTGGCCTCGTCACGTCCCAGCCCGCCGGCATCGACATCGATGATCGTAGCGCCAGCCGCTTCGTCGATGATCAGACGGGCGCCGCCGGCCAGGGGAACGATCCGGCCGAGGGCGAGGTCGAGCGCGTCGGCGGCGCCGCTATCGCGCCAAACGCCTCGCTGCAGCTCGGCGTCGGGGAACAGCTTGCGGGCTTCGGGCAGCAGCGACGGTTGGTCCACCAGCACTTGGCGCAGGGCCGGCAGATCGGCGACCAGCCTCGCCAGGCGGCCGGGCGCGATCAGTTTGGCGGGCGGCTTGAGCGGTGTCAGATCCGGCAGTGTTTCTTGCGCTACGCGATGGGTCAGAACGGCGCCCTTATCGGGGCGGGCTTCGGCGGTCACCTGCACCACCACCGCCTGGCCCTCCTGCCAATCGCCGGAACGGGGCAGATAGCCGGGAAGCGACGCGCCGATATCGACGAAGGTCGCCCCGCTGCCCGCCGGCCTGGCCAGGACTCGCCCGAGATACACATCTCCCACAGCAGGATCGCCGCGATCGATGACGAAGCTCAGCACCGCGTCGCCGGCCATCAGCGCGATGCGCCGCTCGCCGGGGCCACCGGCCAGGATCAGCGTGTCAGGAGCGGCCATATCCCAGCCCGCGCAGCATGCCCCAGCATTCCTGCAGCGGCAGCCCGACGACATTGGAATAGGAGCCGGCCAGCCAGCTCACGAACACGGCCGCCTTGCCCTGAATGGCATAGCCGCCGGCCTTGCCCTGCCATTCGCCACCGGCGATATAGGCGGCGAAATCGATGGCGTCGATGCGCGCGAAGGCGACCTGGGTGGTCACCACCTTTTCCGAGCGGCGGCCATCGGGGGCGATCAGGCAGACACCGCCCAGCACGCGATGGCGCCGGCCGGCCAGCAGCTCGAGGCACTGACGCGCCTGCTTCTCGCTTTCCGCCTTGGGCAGAATGCGGCGACCGCAGGCAACCACTGTATCGGCGGCCAGAATGAAGCCGCCGGGATGGCGCGCCGCCACCGTCTCGGCTTTTGCCCGAGCCAGGCGCTGCGCGTGTTGAGCGGGCAATTCGCCCTTCAAGGGAGTCTCGTCGATATCGGCGGCGTCGATGATGTCGGGCACCACGCCGATCTGCGCGAGGAGATCGCGGCGGCGGGGACTGGCGGAGGCGAGGATGAGGCGGGATGTCGTCATGCGCGCCTGTATAGATCAATCGACCGCGGCGGTCAGCGGGAATCGCTGCAGGATGCGGTGGCGCAGCTGATCGCGCACGGTGCGATATTCCTCCAGCCGCGCCTCGCGCGAGCCCTCGATCATCGACGGGTCAAGGGTCGGCCAGAACATCACGTCGCAGGCCATGTTGCGGGTCATCTCGACCGCATGATGCTGGGCTTCCGGCGACAGCGAGATCACCAGATCGAAGAAACTGTCTTCCAGATCCTCGAAACGCGAGGGTTTGTGGGTCGAGATGTCGATACCGATCTCGTCCATCACCTGTACGGCGAAGGGATCGAGCTCGCCCTTATGCACGCCGACCGACTGAACCCACAGATGGCGGCCGTGATAATGCTTCATCAGTCCCGCCGCCATCGGCGAGCGCAGCGCGTTGTGCGTGCAGGCGAACAGGACGGCGGAAGGCGTATCCAAGGGGGGCTTCTCAGCCGCGGATATGAAGAATGCAGACCAGGGTGAACAGGCGCCGCGCCGTCTCGTGATCGATGGCGATCTTGCCCTCGAGCCGCTCGCGAAGCAGGGCCGAGCCTTCATTGTGCAGGCCACGCCGCCCCACATCGATGGCCTCGATCTGCGATGGCGAGGCGCGTTTGATGGCGCTGTAATAGCTCTCGCAGATCAGGAAATAGTCTTTGATGATGGTGCGAAAGGGGGTCATCGGCAACACCACTTCGGTCAGCGGCGCGCCGGCCTGGTCGCTGATATTCAGCAGCAGGCGGTTTTCCTCGAGCCGGATCACCAGCGAGAAGGGGCCGGTCAGATCCAGGGCCGGGCTGAAATAATTCTCCTCCAGCAGGTCGTAGATGGCGATCGCCCGCTCATGTTCGACCTCCGGCTTGCGCCGGACCAGGGTCTTTTCGTCCAACCGGACGTCGATCAGCCTTTGCGTTTTCGCATCATCCGCCAAGATTCAGCCTTTCGCCAACACCTCGAGCCGCGCGCGCACCGACAGGGCATGCGCGCCCAGGCCCTCGGCTTCCGCCAGGGTCACCGCCAGCCCGCCGATCTTGTTCAGCGCGCCGGCATCGCAGCCTAGCAGGCTGGTGCGCTTCATGAAATCCAGCACGCCGAGGCCGGACGAAAAACGGGCGCTGCGGGCGGTCGGCAAGACGTGATTGGGGCCGCCGACATAGTCGCCGATCGCCTCCGGCGTCAGGCGGCCGAGGAAGATGGCCCCGGCATGGCGCACTTTGGCGGCCAGAGCGTCGGGGTCTTCCACCGCCAGCTCCAGATGCTCGGGCGCGATGCGATCGATCAGCGGCAGGGCGTCCTCGAGGCTCGGCACGATGATCACGGCGCCATGCGCCTTCCAGCTGGCGGCGGCGATCTCGGCACGCGGCAGTCTGGCGAGATGCATCTCGACGGCACGGCAGACCCTGTCGGCAAAGCCCTGATCGTCGGTGATCAGGATCGATTGGGCGGCGGTGTCGTGCTCGGCCTGGCTCAAAAGATCGGCGGCGATCCAGGCCGGATCGTTGGCGCCGTCGGCCACCACCAGGATCTCGGAGGGACCTGCGATCATGTCGATGCCCACGGTACCGAACACCAACCGTTTGGCGGCGGCGACAAAGGCGTTGCCGGGGCCGACGATTTTATCGACCGGGCGAATGGTCTCGGTGCCATGCGCCAAAGCGGCGACGGCCTGGGCGCCCCCGACACGATAGATCTCGTCGATGCCGGCGATGCGGGCGGCCGCCAGCACCAGCGGGTTGAGGCGCCCGTCGGGAGTCGGCACCACCATCACCACGCGCTCGACGCCGGCCACCTTGGCGGGGATGGCGTTCATCAGCACGGAGGAGGGATAGGCCGCGGTGCCGCCCGGCACATAGAGGCCGACGGCGGACAGCGCGTTCCAGCGCAGGCCGAGGCGCACCCCGTCTTGGTCGGTATAGGAAATATCCGCGGGGCGCTGGCGGTGATGGAATTCGGCGATGCGCCGCGCCGCCTCGGCCAGGGCTGCCAGCTGATCGGCCGGGCATTCCTGCATGGCGCGGTCGACTTCCGAGGCGGTAATGGCCAGGCCGTCGCGCGCCACCGGATGGCGGTCGAAACGATGGGTATAGTCGATCAGCGCATCGTCGCCGCGGCGGCGCACATCGGCGATGATGGCGGACACCACGTCGGTAACGTCCTGCGCCGTCTCGCGCTTGTCGTCGAGCAGCAGATTGAAGGCCGCCTCGAAATGGGTGTCGGCCAGGTTGAGTTTACGCGCCATAGGCACCCTCCCGGAAACGCTCGATCCAGCCGGCCAGCTCTTCGGGGCGGGTCTTGAGCGCCGTTCTGTTGACAATCAGGCGGGACGAGATCTCGGCGACCCGCTCGACTTCGACCAGACCATTGGCTTTGAGGGTCGAGCCGGTCGAAACCAGATCGACGATCAGGCGGCACAGGCCGAGGCCGGGTGCGAGTTCCATCGCGCCATTGAGCTTGACGCATTCGGCCTGCACGCCGCGCTGGGCGAAATGTTTGGCGGTGATGGTCGGATATTTGGTCGCGACGCGGATATGGCTCCAGCGCGACGGATCGTCCTCATCGGCCAGTTCGACCGGTTCGGCCACCGCCAGATGGCATCTGCCGATGCCGAGATCGAGCGGCGCATAGATCTCGGGATAATCGAATTCCATCAGCACGTCATTGCCGGCGATGCCGATCTCGGCGGCGCCGAAGGCGACGAAGGTGGCGACGTCGAAGGCGCGCACGCGGATGATGTCGATATGCGGATGGTTGGTGGAAAAGCGCAGAGCGCGGGATTTCGGATTGTCAAAATCCGCCTCGGGTTCTATACCGGCGGCGCGCACCAGCGGCATCGCCTCGTCCAGAATACGGCCCTTGGGCAGGGCCAGAACCAATTTATCCGCTCTGTTCACCGTAACCTCGTCCACCGGGAACTCTCTTGTCGGCGATGGTTATACGGGGCAAGGCGGGACCAGGAAAGCGAATATCCCCGCAAAACGGCGCGACGCAGCCATGACGGCGTCATCGCAACCCGTTTCACCCATCGATCACGTCTTCTTTTTGAAGGCTTCGCCCGCGAAGGGGGTCTGGCTCATCGGCGCGGCGTTGCCGCCGACCTTGAGCGAGGCGGCATATTCCTTGCGCCAGGTATCGTCGGTCTCGCCCGACTTCTTGCGCGCCTTGGACTTCTGGACGGCGTCCTGGATCATCTTGTCGGTGGCGCTGAGCTTGGCGACCGGCGGTGTCGGATTGGGCTTCTTGCGTTTGGCCATGGGGTCTCCATCGATGAGGCGCCAGCATGCGCCGGACAGGCTTTGAAAGCTACTTCAACTATGGGCTGGAGTGGGGTCGGATGCCGGTTCAGGACGCGAAATGGCACCCGCGAAATTGCTTGGGGCGATCTTCTTGCGCAACCGCATGAAAGGCGTCTCGACCAGCCGGTAGAGCAGCCAGCCGCCCAGAAGACTGGCGGCGAAGATAACGATGATCGTGCGCGCAGACGTCACCGCCGCGGGCTCAGCGTGATGGCCGAGGCGGAGATTTCCACGCGGTAGCGCGACAGGAACGACATTCCCAGAAGGCCATCCATGTCGGGCCCCAATGTCTCGCCGTCATCGGGCAGGATCGCGGTGGCGACGTCCGAGGCATGCAGGCGCCCGACCTTGATCGTGGCGGCAGTTCCGATGCGCGCGGGGCGCGTGCCGTTGGCGGTTTTCAGCAAGGCGTCGCGTTCGCCGGCAACGCCGGCCTTCCTCGCGAACCCCCCGGTGAGCGTGACCATGGCGGCGCCGGTATCGATGATGAACCGACCCTTGGCGCCGCCGATCGAGGCTTGGACTATGGTCACATTCTTGTCTGTCCGGGGGAAGTTGTCGGTTCCCTCGGCGTAATCGGTGCAGCGACCTTGGCCGAGATAGTCGATAACCAGCTTCTGGCTGGCGAAATTGTCTCTTTTCACGGGATCGAGCGAGACCCATTGCTGGATCGACGAAGCCGATTTGCAAAATTGGCCGAGTTGGGCATAAGCCTTGGCCGTCTCCAGAAAGACCGCCTGGGTCAGGCTGTGACGGTCGGGCGTCAGTTCTATGGTGCTCTGGAATTCCGCGGCCGCGTCGGCGTAACGCTCCTGACCCTGATCGATCTCTCCGGCGAGGAAATGGAACTGGGCGATTTCCGGCCAGCGGGAGACCAGGATGTCGGTGATCTTCCGAGCCTCGGTGAAATCGGAGAGGCCGTAATAATCGTCGGCGGCCTTGTACATCAGCCAGTTGAATCGGGTGCATTCGCGGGTAAAGCCGGCCAGGACGCGCGCTGCTGCGCGCTTCTCATTCAGCTTCACGAGAGCGTCGCCAAGGTTGGCCGCGGCCTTGTCGTCGCACTGTTCAGTCTGCAGCCTTGCGAGAAGCGGCAGGATTTCCGGCCGATTTTGCAGGCCGGCCGGCAGGGGCGGGGTCTGGAGAGCCGCATAGACGTCGGCGAAGCGATCCTGGCCGTTGAGCTTGCCCCATAGCGCAGCGGGACCGCCTGTAAGAACGATCCCGACGATTGCGAGAGCGATCACGCCGCCCGCCGCGATCTGGCCGATCCTGTTCGAGGACTTCCGTCGTGCAGAGAGGGCGGCCCGTTCGTCGGGGTCGATTTGGATCAAGAGAGTCTATTCCGCCGGACCGCTTTCGGCGATGCGCTCGATATTGGCGCCGCAGGCGGCCAGCTTGGCTTCCAGCCGCTCATAGCCGCGGTCGAGGTGATAGACGCGGTTGATGATGGTCTCGCCCTCCGCGGCCAGACCCGCCAGCACCAGCGAGGAGGAGGCGCGCAGATCGGTGGCCATCACCGGGGCGCCAGACAGGCGCGGCACGCCGCGGATGATCGCCGAGGCGCCATGCACATTGACCCGCGCCCCCATGCGCGACAATTCCGGCACATGCATGAAGCGGTTCTCGAAGATCGTCTCGGTGACCATCGAGGCGCCGTCGGCGGTGGCCAGCAGCGCCATCAGCTGGGCCTGCATGTCGGTCGGGAAGCCGGGATAGGGCTCGGTCATGATGTCGACACCGGTCAGATGCGCGCCATCGGCATCGATCAGCACGCCGCGCTCGGTGTCGGACACCTTGGCGCCGCATTCGACCAGCACCTTCTCGACCGATTCCATCAGATCGCGCCGGGCGCCGACCAACTCGACGGCGCCGCGCGTGATGGCGGCGGCCACCGCATAGGTGCCGGTCTCGATGCGGTCGGGCAGCACCGAATAATCGGCGCCGTGCAGGCGCTCGACACCCTGGATCTTCAGGGTGCCGGTGCCGATGCCCTCGATCTTCGCGCCCATCGCCACCAGGCAATGAGCGAGATCGCAGACTTCCGGCTCGCGCGCCGCATTGGCGATGATCGTCTCGCCATCGGCCAGGGCGGCGGCCATCAGGGTGTTCTCGCAGCCGCCGACGGTGACCTGCGGGAAGACGATATGCGCGCCGTGCAGGCGTTTGTTCGGCACGGTGGCGACGATATAGCCGCCCTCGACCTCGATCTTGGCACCCATCTGCTCCAGCGCCTTGAGATGCAGATCGACCGGGCGGGTGCCGATCGCGCAACCGCCCGGCAGCGACACTTTCGCTTCGCCGCAGCGGGCCAGCAGCGGCCCCAGCACCAGCACCGAGGCGCGCATCTTGCGCACCAGATCATAGGGTGCGGTGGTGTTGCTGATGGTCTTGGCGTTGAGCTCGAGCACCCGCCCTGTGTGACCTCCATTGGGCGCCTGGCCGTTCAGCACCATCTCGACGCCGTGCTGGGCGAGGAGATGCGCCATGGTGGTGATGTCGGCCAGATGTGGCAGGTTCGAGAGATTGAGATTTTCGTCGGTCAGCAGGCAAGCCGGCATCAGCGCCAGCGCCGCGTTCTTGGCGCCACCGATGGTGATGGAGCCCTTGAGCGGCGTACCGCCAATTATTCTGATCTTGTCCATGATGCTCTACTGAAAGGAATTACAGGCGGGGGAGGGTGACGCCGGTCTGGGATTGATATTTGCCCGAGCGGTCGCGATACGACACCTCGCACGGCTTGTCGCCCTTCAAGAAGATGAACTGGCAGGCGCCCTCATTGGCGTAGATCTTGGCGGGCAGCGGCGTGGTATTGGAGAATTCCAGCGTCACATGGCCTTCCCATTCGGGTTCCAGCGGGGTGACATTGACGATGATGCCGCAGCGGGCATAGGTCGATTTGCCGAGGCAGATCACCAGTGTGTCGCGCGGGATGCGGAAATATTCGACGGTCCGGGCCAGGGCGAAGCTGTTGGGCGGGATGACGCAGACATCGGTCTCGCGGTCGACGAAGCTCTGGGGGGCGAAATCCTTGGGATCGACCACCGCCGAATCGACATTGGTGAAGATCTTGAATTCGCGCGAGACGCGCGCGTCATATCCATAGGAGGAGAGGCCGTAGGAAATCACCCCGTCGCGCTTCAAATTCTCGGTGAAGGGCTCGATCATGCCGTGCTTTTGGGCCATTTCACGGATCCAGCTATCGGACATGACGGACATAGGGGCGCTCTCCCGGGGAAAGTGTTTCAGGGCTTGTATCAGATGTGTCGGCGGGCTGTCACTCGCCTTCGCCGGCCTCGTCGGAGGGGGTGTCGGCGGGGCGCTGGGACTGGTGTTCCTTGCGGCGGCGCAGATTGGCGCGGAGTGCCGCGGCCGAGCGCTCGGCGCGCACTTCCTTGGGTGTTTTCGGACGCTCGGGCTGATCCGGCACCGGTCTCTCTCCTGATGAATCGGCTGGGCGAATGGTGGGAAATCACATTCATTCCGTCAAGCGATGCAAATAGGCTTGCAACGCCCGAAACGCTGTGGCAGAAAGTGCCCCTCTTCGCGCCGGACGGCTTTTTAAGGCCCCGGCAAGGCGGAAATGCTGTTGTAGCTCAGGGGTAGAGCACGTCCTTGGTAAGGACGGGGTCGGAGGTTCGATTCCTCTCAACAGCACCATCCGCCACCCCAAGAAATCGCTTTCTGCACCAGATCCAGCCTCTCTCTCAGTCGACCGGATGATTGGCAGGGGCGGGCGAGCGGATTTCCGCCAAAGCGCTCGCCAGATCGCTTTGCACAAACGGCTTGGCTAGGCGGGGGAGCGAAGCGTCCAGACTCTCGACCTCGGCGAAGCCCGAAATGATCAGCGCGCGGACATCCGGATGGCGTGCTTGAACGGCATGGACGAGCTCGACCCCGGTCATCCCCGGCATCAGATGGTCGGTGATCAGAATGTCAGGCTCGATACCGGCCTCGAGCGCCGCCAAAGCGGCCTCGGGTGAGACGGCCTCATGGACATGAAACCCCAATTCGGTCAGCATTTCGGTGGCGATGTCACGGATATACGCCTCGTCATCGACCAGCAAAACGATCCCCGTATCCGCTTGCATATCGCCGTTCTGCGCGGGCGTCACGCCGGCGGTTGACGGCTCGTCACTTTGCGGCAGCCAGATTGCGATCTGAGCGCCTTCGCCGGGCGCGCTCTCGATCGTCAGCGCGCCGCCAAGCTGGCAGGCGAGTCCGTGGGCCATTGAAAGGCCGAGACCCGTACCTTGCCCGAGTCCTTTCGTCGAAAAGAAAGGTTCGATCGCGCGAAGGCGCGTGGCCTCGTCCATGCCTTTGCCCGAATCGGACACGCACAGCCGCACATAATTTCCGGGCGCCAATGCCGTCGGATGGGTCGCCCCGACCGGCTCCGACGTCACCGAGATGGTCAGGCGTCCTATCCCGTCCATGGCGTCGCGCGCATTCACCCCGAGGTTCAGGATGGCCATTTCCAATTGATGACGATCGGCCTTGGCCAGCGGGATCGCATCCGCGACGTCGAGGCAGACGGACACCGTCGGGCCGACGGCGCTTGTCACCAAATCCACCATGTCTCGCACCAGGCCGGCGACGTCGACCGGGACAGACTGCAAGGGCTGACGCCGCGCAAACGCCAAGAGCCGGTGGACCAGCGTGCGGGCGCGCTCGGCCGACGCGAGGGCACCTTGAATCAGGCGCTTTTCGCGCTCGCCGCCCAGATCGCGCCGTTCGATCATGTCCAGTGCCCCGAGGATCGGGGTAAGCAGGTTGTTGAAATCATGTGCCACGCCGCCGGTAAGCTGGCCCATGGCTTCCAATTTTTGCGCCTGGAGGAGGGCTTCTTGAGCCTCGGCCAAACTTCGCTGGTCCTTGAGTCGCTGCGCCGCCAACTCATCGTGGGAGCGTCGCATGAACAGCCGGGCCTGAACGATCTCTTCGATATCGGTAAAGGAGCCGTACCATCGGCTCACGCTGCCCTGGGCGTTCCGTTCGGGTTGACCGCGCGCGAGGACCCAATGGTAATCATTCGAAGCGCGGCGCAGGCGGTATTCACTCTCAAAGGGTTCGCCGGCCGCAAGC
>Ga0116226_10000977_pt1 | contig 24902 bp, 21 predicted proteins | sample S1TSphfallax_FD_89692 | JGI IMG/M metagenome (GOLD analysis project Ga0116226, IMG submission 89692) | Host-associated microbial communities from peat moss isolated from Minnesota, USA - S1T2_Fa - Sphagnum fallax MG | ecosystem: Host-associated > Plants > Peat moss > Unclassified | place: USA... | reverse complement strand
GAACCGATGAGGTTATGTCGTTGCGCGCTCTCGCGATAACGAAACGTCATTAGACCGCCCCTTTGACGGATCGGTAAGCTCCCGCGTCCATGATTTGCCTTCACCGCACACAGCAAGATCGAAACGCCCGCCGAATGCTGCCGTCCCGGCTGCCCGGGAGCTTCCGGATTTGCATTCAGACCTGGATGTTGCTGGTAGGAATCCTCGGGGCTTTCGGCGTACGTGCCGGCGACGAGGTGCTGCGTATCGGCGATTCCAAGGGCGTATACAAAGCGCTGCTGAATGCCTCGGGCGAACTTCAGGGCCTCAAGTATGCGGTGGAGTGGGCCGAATTTCCGGCGACCGCACCGGCCCTGGAGGCGCTTGCCGCGGGTGCCATCGATGTTCGTGGTTCAGCCGCGGCGCCGCTGATCTTCGCGCTGGCCGCGGGCGCCCAGATCAAAGCGGTCGCCTCGCTTCATTTGGAGGGAGCTCGCGAATCGGTTGCCATTTTCGTATTGCCCAACTCGCCCCTGCACACCGTTGCCGATCTGCGCGGCAAGCGTATCGGCACCAACAAAGGCTCCGTGGGACACCACCTGGTTCTCGCCGCGCTTCAGCAAGCCGGTATCCCGTTCGATGCCGTGTCGATCCAGTTCCTGCTGCCGGCGGACGCAAAGGCCGCGCTCAATGGTGGTTCCGTGGATGCCTGGTCGACCTGGGAGCCCTACGTATCCATCGCAGAGGTACAGGATCACTTGCGGCCGGTGGTCGACGGTACCGGATTGGCGATGACCGACGGTGTCGTCGTCTCGAGCAGCGCGTCGATTGCATCGAAACGTGTCCCGCTGCAGGATTTCCTACAACGGCTTGCACGGGCGCAAGCCTGGGCGCGGCAGCACCCCGAGAGCTACGCCCAGATCTATTCGGCGCAGACCGGTTTGTCGTTGGAAGTCTCGACGCTCTTGGTGCGGCACATGAGCTACACCTACGCGCCCATCGACGATGCCGACGTGCGCGGTCATCAGCAAGTGGCCGACCTCTACCTCAAGGCCGGGGTCATCCGCGAAGCGGTCGACATGAGAGGCGCATTCGATCGCACGGTCTTCGTACCGACGGCGGGACGCTAGGCTTCGTGCACATTCGCACTCCCCCGGCCGCGCTGGGTTGCCTCATGGCGCTGTCGGCATGGGGCACCGCTTTCGCTGCGTCCGCGATTCTGAACGCCCCGCCCCGCGCAAGCGATTGGGCGAACCTCGCGAAACTGCCGGACTGGAGCGGCACCTGGTCGCCGGCGCCCGATGATCGGGCCTTCCCGCTGGGCCGCAAGGAGCCTAAATGGCTGCCGGATGCTGCGCGGCAGGTTGAGCAGCTCAAGGCAGATGATGCGGCGGGAACTCCTCGCAACGTCTTCGTCAATTGCCTGCCGGAAGGCATGCCGAGCTTTCCGTTGATGACGGTCAATGCGCTGGAATTCCTCTTCACACCCGGCCGGGTCACCATCCTCGGCGAATTCGACGGCAACCGCCTGCGGCGCATCTACACCGATGGCCGCCCCCACCCTGAGGACCCTGATCTGACGTTCAACGGCCATTCCATCGGCCATTGGGAGAAAGGCACGCTGCGGGTGGATACGGTCGGGATCCTGCCTGAGGTCTACCTGCCATTGGGCCAGGCGGTCGCGCTTCCGAACAACGGCGACATGCACATCGAGGAGCGAATTCACCTCGTCGAAACCGACCGTCTGATCGACGAACTCACCATCAGCGCGCCCCGGGTGTTGGCGGAGCCGTGGGTGGTTTCCCGGAGTTTCGTGCGCAATCGCGAGAGGCGCTTCGACATTCTCGAGGCTTCCTGCCGTCAGGGCGACTTTCGTGAAGGCAGAGATGAGAACGGCAACGCGGTATTTGTGCCGATTGATCACGAGGCGGGCGGCGCCCCCGTGCCGCCGCGGCAATAGATGCGCACGGCCTGGAAACGCTGGTGGATTTCGTCCGTGATCCTGTTGGCCGCCGAACCCGCGCTCGCTCACCATTCTTTTGCGATGTACGACTCCAAGCAAGTGCTCACCCTCGATGGCACCGTCAAGGATTTCCAGTGGAGCAACCCGCACGCCATCTTGTGGTTGCTGGTCTCGACGGGCAAGGACCAAGATCCGCAACTCTGGACCATCGAACTGCCCACGAGCCCGGCGGGCCTGATGCGCATGGGATGGGACAAGCACGCACTCAGCGTGGGCGATAAGCTGGTGCTGGAAATAAATCCGTTACGCGACGGTGAGCACGGCGGATCGTTCAGAAAGGCGACGGTCCTCGCCAGCGGCAAGGTGCTCACCGTGACAAGTCCCCTCACGCCGGTCGTGACGGCAGCGCAGACCCCGGTACCTTAACCCGCTTTTAGATTCTTGCGCGCATCGAGGCGGGACTGATCGCGTTCCGCGACAGCCTGCTTGAGGCGCGGAATGATTTCGCGGCCATATGCGATGGCGTCCTCGAGCGGATTGAAGCCGCGGATCAGGAATGTGGTGACGCCAAGATCGTAGTAGGCGAGCAAAGACTCGACCACCTGGTCGGCCGTTCCCACCAAGGAGGTGGAATTGCCCTTCGCGCCCGTCAGGGCGGCAATCTCGGTCCATAGCCGCGTGTCCACCACCCTGCCTCGCGCCGCGGTCTCGAGCAGACGCTGCGAGCCGGCATTGGCGGGCGGCGTCTTGCGCTTCTCGAACAGCTTATGAGCCCCCGCGCCTTGCAGTGCCTTTGCTCGCGCCAAGATGTCATCAGCGCGCGCCCATGCATCGGCCTCGGTACGGCCGAGAATCGGGCGCAGCGACAGGCTGAAGCGAATGTGTTCGGCACGCCCGTACTGCGCCGCGGCGCCGCGCACCCGCGCGATGGTCTCGGCGACCTGGGCCAAGGATTCTCCCCATAGCGCATAGACGTCGGCATAGCGCGCCGCCACCTTGATCGCGGCATCCGAGGACCCTCCGAAGTAGATCGGCACATGCGGCTTTTGCAGCGGCTTGACGGAGGAAAAAGCCCCCTCGAAGCGATAGTTCGGACCCGCGTGATCGAACGGCGCATCGCTGGCCCAAACGCGCTTCAATATGTCCAGATATTCCGCGGTGCGCTCATAGCGCTGATCGTGCTGCAAATAATCGCCGTCGCGCCGCTGATCGGCATCATCCCCGCCGGTGATGACGTGCATGGCAATGCGGCCGCGGCTGAAGTGATCGAGGGTCGCCAAGGTTCGCGCGAACAGCGTCGGGGCAACGAAGCCGGGCCGATGGGCCAGCAGCACGCTGAGCTTTCGCGTGTCCGAAAACACCTGCGCCGCGGTCACCACGGCATCCGGCGAGGCACTGCTATGCGCCATCAACACCCGATCGAACCCAGCGGCCTCATGTGCGAGTGCAACGCTGCGGGTGTAGTCGGTATCGATCACGGGCCCCGCAGGCGGGATGATCTCCGACACCTCTTGGGTTCCGACAAAGCCGATGAATTCCACTGACATGCTCGCGCTCCTCGAGAATTAAGTTCGGGTGTCGATCATCATTCACGCCACGGCAATTCGACTTCTCGACGCGGGGATGGGCGCGTCGAGCGGCGGGTTCGCCGTGAGCAAGGTTGTTTCCGGGCCGGCGGCGGCATCCGCATCCGCATCCGCGACACCGATGGCACCCAGCAGCCGCTTGCGCAGCGATACAAACCCGGGCTGCCCCACCTCGCGGGGACGGGGCAGGTCGATCTTGACGCTGGTCAGCAGGCACCCGCGCTCGATCACGAGCGCCCGATCAGCCAGCAAGATGGCCTCATCGACATCGTGGGTGATCATGAGCACGGAAAGCCGGTGTCGCGCCCACAATGCCTCCACCAAGCGCTGCATGCGCATGCGCGTGAGTGCGTCCAAGGCGGCGAACGGCTCATCCAAGAGCAACAGTTTCGGATCGCGCACCAGCGCGCGCGCCAGCGCCGTGCGTTGCGCTTCTCCGCCGGACATGGTCGCGGGATAGGCGTCGAACCGATGGCCCAATCCCACTTCCACCATGGCCGCACGGGCACGGGCGAGCTGCTGCGACCCTTTCAGACCCAGCGCGACATTCTCGATCGCGCGTTTCCAGGGCAGCAGGCGCGGCTCCTGGAACACCACCATGCGCTCGCGCGGCACCGTCAATTGACCCGAATCCGGCGCATCGAGCCCGGCCAGCAGTCTAAGTAGCGTGCTCTTGCCTGATCCGCTTCGCCCGAGCAAGGCGACGAATTCGCCGTCATCGATCGAGAAGTCGACGTTGTCCAGTGCAATCGTGTCGCCGAAGCGGCGCGTCACGCCTTCGATCGACACGGCACCTGAGCCCGCGCTTGGGCCGTGAGGCGAACTCATGCGGTCCCCAGCAATGACGGACGCCATGCCAGCAAATGACGCTCCAGCAGGCGGACCATGATGTCCACGATGAGTCCCAGCGCCGCATAGATCAGCAGGCCCACCACCATGATGTCGGTCCGCATGAAGTCTCGGGCATCGTTCATGAGATAGCCGATGCCGCTGGTGGCGTTGATCTGTTCGACCACCACCAGGATGAGCCACGAGACGCCCACCGCATAGCGCAATCCGACCAATGCCGAGGGCAGCGCTGCCGGCAGAATCACGTGCCTGATGAGCGCGGTTCGCGACAGATCGATCACCCTGGCGACTTCGATCAGCTTGGTATCGACGCCGCGAATACCCGCATACACGGTCAGATAGATGGGAAATGTGGCCGCCACCGCGATCAGCGCCACCTTCGGAGTTTCTCCGATGCCGAACCATAGAATGAAAAAAGGGATCAGCGCCAGAACCGGCAACGTCCGCAGCATCTGCATGGGCGCGTCGATCGCGTATTCGCCCAGCCGGGATAATCCAGCCAGCAAGGCAAGGGAACCACCGGCAACGATGGCGATGGCCATGCCCTTGACGACGCGCCCGAGCGACACGAGCAGGTTTTGCGCCAGTGTGCCGTCGTTCACCAGTGCCCAGAGGCTCGCGAGCACCTGTGCAGGTGAAGCGAGCGTGTGACTGGACACCCACCCTTCGGCGGCGGCGATCTGCCACAACGCCAGCAATGCCAACGGGCTGGCAATGCGTAGCCACTGGCGCGACGACACGCTGGCCGTGCGTGCCGCGGCAGGAATCGGTTGCGCGTTTCCGCGCATGACCTTTGCAGGCGCTTGCATGCCCGGCAGTATTTGGGCGCGGCCAGACTTCTGTCTAATGGCTATTCGGCATCACGTTATGACGCGCGCCTATTACCGATGCATTGACGCATCACAGAGGTTCCACCCTGATTCAATCCAGTCATGACCAGAGAATGAAATGCTGTTGGTGTCCTCTGCGCAACGCGATAGCCTGTCTCCAGGGCTCCGCGGCCCCTGTGGATCCAGGCTGAATGCATCCCCCTGCCTTGCCCCTCAACTTCACGGGAGCCGCGGAAGCCCACCAAACTCGGCCTTTATCGGCCGCTTAACCGCCCGTCCACCCGTCAGACGCCCTTCAACGGCACCGCCATCCCCTGGATCACGCGACCCAGCTCCTCGTGGCTCTTCAACTGCTCCGCCTTGCGAACGGTCTTCTTCGGCAAGTGGGGCGCCAATAGCTCGATGAAGTCGTACATATATGCGCGCAGCACGGAACCGCGCCGAAATCCGATCCAAGTCGTGTGACTTTCGAAAATATGCGATGCATCGAGCGCCACCAAATCCGTGTCCGTCTTCGGATCGAAGGCCACCGAGGCGAGTATGCCCACGCCAAGCCCGATGCTGACATAGGTCTTGATCACATCGGCATCGCGCGCGGTGAGCGCCACGTCCAGCGACAACCCCGCGGCCTCGAAGCGCGCGGGCAGCGAGGAGCGCCCTGAGAAGCTGAATTCATACGTGACGATGGGAAATTCCGCCAACCTCTTCAGGCTGAGTTTGCCTGCGCTGAGCAACGCATGTCCCTTCGGCACGACGACCGCGCGGTGCCATCGGTATACGGGCAATCGCACCAATTGCGGAAACAATTCGTCGGAACCCGTGGCGACGGCGAAGTCCACGAGATTCTTACCGACCATATCCGCGATCTGCTCCGAGGTGCCCTGGTGAATGTGCAGACGGACGCGCGGATAGCTCTTTCGAAAAGCACGGATGACCTCGGGTAGGACATATCGTGCCTGGGTGTGAGTGGTGGCGATGGAGAGCGCGCCGCCATCCACCTTGGCGAGCTCCGCGGAGGTTCGGCGGATATTTTGCAGTTCGCGCAAGATGGCGGCGGCGCGGACCACGATTTCTTCGCCCGCCTCGGTGGTTCGCACCAAGGATCTTCCCTGACGCTCGAAGAGTTGAAAGCCGAGCTCTTCCTCGAGCAGCGCAATCTGACGACTCACCCCGGGCTGCGACGCGTGCAGCCGCTGCGCGGCGGTCGTCATGTTCAAATTGTTTTCATGTACCGCCACAAGGTAGCGAAGTTGCTGGAACTGCATGTAACTACGCCTCGCTCCCATGGCAAACATGGGGCTTGCAGCGTATCGCGGCAACTGTCGATCCGGTACTGCCATGTGGTCATCAGAACATGATCATCCTGCATAAGGCTCGTAATGCAGGGGAATATTCCTACATATGCTTGCGGCAATCGCACCTGCCCGGTGACGCGGCGGCCGCAGATTATGGCGCTTCGCTTCGATCATAACGCGCTGGCGGCACGCTGCCGCGGCTTAGTTTGGGAGTCGTCATTTGGAAGTACACCTCGACTTGGTCGGCGGGTTGGCGGGTGACATGTTCATTGCCGCATTACTCGACGCCTTCCCGCAGCATGAAGCGACGGTGCAGCGCGCGATTCAAATCGTCAGCACCGAAATTCCCGTGTCATGCACGCTCATCGCCTTCAAGGATGAGGTGCTGCAGGGTCGCCAATTCCGGGTGAGTTCTACCATGCGCGAGGGCGCACGCATTCCATTCGTTCCGATGGCTCATGAACACGCGCATGAACACGCGCACATCTCCTGGTCGGACATTCGCCGACGCCTGGGAAATGCGGCCCTCCCTGCCGCGGTGGTCGCGCGTGCCATGCAAATCTTCAATTTGCTGGCCGAAGCGGAAGCGTGGGTGCATGGCGTGGAGGTCGAAAGCGTCGCCTTTCACGAGGTGGGCGCGTGGGACTCGATCGCCGACATTGTCGGTGCCGCGGCGCTCATCGAGGCCTTGGGCGTCACCCGCTGGACTGCATCTCCCGTGCCGCTGGGCAGCGGCCGGGTCACGACGGCGCACGGCGTTTTGCCGGTACCGGCTCCCGCGACGGCGCGACTGCTCATGGGCATGACGACCGTCGATGATGGGGTTGCCGGTGAGCGCGTCACGCCCACTGGCGCGGCGATTCTGCGTCACCTGTGCCCACCGGCGGCGACCGCCGGCTCCCCGCTCCCGCCGAGAAAGCTCGTTGCCTGCGGCACTGGGTTCGGCAGCCGCAAGCTGCCGCGGCTCAGCAATCATGTGCGGGTGCTGTGTTTCGAACCGGCTGCCGCCACACCGGCGCAGCGCCGTATAGAAGTCCTGGAATTCGAGATCGACGATCAATCGCCCGAAGACCTTGCCGCGGGACTCGACCGGCTGCGTACCCACCCGGGCGTCCTCGATGTGACGCAGGCGCCGGTATTCGGCAAGAAGGGCCGCATCATGATCCACGTCCAGGTGCTGGCGCGCGCAGCGCAAGTCGAGGCGGTGATCGAGGCCTGTTTTCGCGAAACCACCACGCTCGGCCTGCGGCAACGCTCGGTGCATGGCATCGGCCTGACGAGGCACATGCAGGAAGTGGATGTCGATGGACAGCGTTTGCGGGTGAAGGTTGCCGACCGGCCCGGCGGTCCCACGGCCAAGACCGAATCGGACGACGTGCTGTCGCACGCAAGCCACGCACAGCGCGCGGCTCTGCGCCGGCGGGCCGAGGGTGAAGCGCTCAACTTGCAGCAACTCTCCGATGCTTGAGACGTTGCACGCCGTACTACGGCACATCGAGAGACCCGTCATCGCCGTGAGCGGCGGGGTCGACAGCGTGACGCTGGCCGCGGTCGCGGCGCAGACCTGCGACGACACCCTGTTGATGCACGCTGCCTCCGCCGCCGTACCTCGCGAGGCAACGGAGCGTCTGCAGCGAATGGCTGCCGCGCGTAACTGGCAATTGCAGATTCTGGACGCAGGCGAATTCGCCGACCCACGCTATCGCGAAAACCCCGTCAATCGTTGCTTTTTCTGCAAGAACAATCTGTACGGGACGATCGCTGCGCGCACGGATCGGCAGATTCTCTCCGGCGCGAATCTGGATGACCTCGGCGAATACCGCCCCGGCCTGGACGCGGCGCGCCGGCACTCGGTTCGTCACCCCTACATCGAGGCGCAGATCGACAAGCGGGCGGTGCGCGCCATTGCGCGCGATTTGGGGTTGCGCGAGGTGGCCGAGCTGCCTGCCTCGCCTTGTCTGTCGAGCCGCGTGGAGACCGGGATCCGCATCGAGGAGTCTGCGTTGGCCTTCATCCACGCCGTGGAACGTCAGATACAGACCGAACTGACGCCCCGCACGGTGCGCTGCCGGCTGCGCGCCGGCGCGGTGGTGGTGGAACTCGATGAGGCGACGCTGTACGGCTTGAGCAGCGGCGCGGCCGGCCGGGTGCATGCGATCGTCAAAGATCAGCCCCATGGCCCCGCGAAACTGCCCGTGTTGCTGGAGCCCTATCGCAACGGCAGCGCATTCTTGACGGACAAACCCTCAGCGATCCCGGCGGGACCCGCATGAATGCTGCGGCGATGAGTGAGGTCATGCTCGACTTCGAGAGACGGCGCCGGACGGGGCTGGATGAGGCCATATTCGCGATGGGCAAGAGTGTCGCGCAATTGGACGTGATTCTTGCGCGCTCGGAAGAGCGCCGCGTCAGCCTGTTGATCACCCGCTTGAGCGCCGAGCAGCACGCGCAACTCGCGCCGCGCTGGGCGGCAAAGCTCGACTATTGCAGCGTCTCGCGCACGGCGATTTTCGGGGTTGTCGCACCGGCGGTGGCCGACAATCGCATTGCCATCGTGGCGGCGGGAAGCTCCGATGCGGCGGTGGCTCGCGAAGCGCAGCGCACTCTCACCTACCAGGGTATTGCGCCCGAGGTCATCGTCGATGTGGGCGTTGCGGGACTATGGCGTCTCATGCAGCGCATCGAGGAGCTGCGCCGCTTTTCAGTCGTGATCGCCGTGGCGGGCATGGATGCGGCCTTGCCTACCGTGCTGGCAGGCCTCGTGCCCGGAGTGATCATCGCCGTGCCCACCTCGGTGGGCTACGGCGTGGCCGCCGGAGGCCACACGGCGCTCAATGCGCTGCTGGCGAGCTGCGGCCAGGGAATCACGGTCGTCAACATCGACAACGGTTTCGGCGCCGCATGCGCCGCGTTGCGGGTGGTGCGCGCCCAAGCATGCGCATCGGATTCGCTTTAATAGCCGCCAGCTCAAGGAGTATTTATGGAACGTCGCAACTTCATCAAGTCGGGCATCGCGGGCATCGGCATGACAACCGCCGTCGGCATGTCCGGCAGCGCTGTCGCGCAAGCCCCCGTCAATCCCGATGGTACCCAGGTGTCGCTCGACCCCTCCGACTTGTTGCGCGTGACCGATCCCGGTGAACGGCGCGGCGACATGCTGTACCGCAAGCTTGGCGCCACCGGAGAGCGCGTATCGTTGATCGGCATGGGCGGTGCCCACTTGAGCCGCAAACCCTTGACGGAAGATTCCGCGGTGAAGCTGATCCATGCGGCATTGGACCGTGGCATCAATTTTCTCGACAACAGCTGGGATTACGGCCACGGCAACAGCGAGAAGTGGATGGGCACGGCGCTCGCACAAGGCGGCTATCGCAAGAAAGCCTTTTTGATGACCAAGATCGATGGCCGCACCAAGGAATCCGCCAAGTCGCAACTCGAGGAGTCCCTCACACGTCTGAAAACCGATCACATCGATCTGGTGCAGTTTCACGAAATCCTGCGCTACGATGACCCGGACCGCATATTCGGCGAGTCCGGCGCGCTCGAGGCGCTGGTGACCGCGAAAAAAGAGGGCAAGGTGCGCTACATCGGCTTCACCGGCCACAAAGACCCGCGCATCCATCTCTACATGCTGGACGTCGCGCAGCAGCATGGCTTCTCGTTCGACACCGTGCAAATGCCGCTCAACGTGCTGGACGCGCACTTCCGTTCCTTCTCGCACCTGGTGGTCCCGCGGCTGGTCAAGCAGAACATCGGCATCCTGGGCATGAAGACCATGGGTGATGGCGTCATCTTGAAGAGCGGCGCACCGGTCACGCCGATCGAATGCCTGCACTACGCGATGAATCTGCCCACCTCCGTGGTGATCACCGGCATCGACAGCGACAAAATCCTCGATCAGGCCTTCGAAGCCACGCGGACGTTCAAACCCATGAGCAGCGAGGAAGTATCGGCGTTGCTCGGCAAGACCAAGACGTATGCCGCACAAGGCAAGTACGAGTTCTTCAAGACCTCCAGTCACTTCGACACGACGGCCAAGCACGCTGACTGGCTCGGCGATGAATCGCCGTTGGTGCTGGAGCTGGGGCCGCCTACCGGCTGAAGATGCCGGGCGGCCGCGCGAACACGCACGACCCGTGACTTGGTTGGTATCCTCACATCATCTATTCTGGCAACGTCCCAGACCGGGCAAGGATGGACAAGCCGGGTGATGCCATGAGCGAGCAGCGGATTAACGAGTTTTTCGGCGACGCCGAATCCACGGCCTTCGGCAGCGGCTGGTGGAGCGGGGTTGTGTCTGCATTCTTCGGGGCTCTCGCCTTCGGCGGGGTGCTGTGCCTGCATTTTCCGCAGGTGTTGAGTTCACCCGAACTGCGTCCGCATTATCCCATGCACGTCATGCGTCTGTTGATGCAGGGGCTCATCGTTGCGGCATTGTTGTTCGGGGTCGCCTCATCGATCCTGCGTGAGAAAAAGGTGTTGGCGCTCACCGGCATGGGGCTCGCCTGTGCGGCGGCGGCCCTGGGCGGATCGAGCGTTCCGATCAACCAGACGCTGACCAACGCACCCGCCATCGGCCTCGATTGGTTTTTGCTGGATCTGTTTCTGATGGCACTCATTTATGTGCCCCTGGAGAGACTCTGGCCTCAGGATCCGAACCAAGGCACCTTCCGGCATCAGTGGACATTGGATGTGGTTTATTTCATGTCCACCCATTTCCCCATACAAATCCTCTCCTTCTTGGTCCTGTTTCCTGCGACCGAAGCGTCGAAAATGCTGGCGGTGCCGAGCCTGGCGCTGGCCATCGGCAAGATGCCCTGGTTGCTGCAGTTCCTGGCGGCGATCGTCGTTGCAGACCTCGCGGAATGGTCGATTCACTGGGCCCTGCACAAGGTGCCTTTCCTTTGGCGTTTCCATTCCTTCCATCACTCGAGCAAAGCGCTCGACTGGATCGCGGGCTCCCGCTCGCACTTCGTCGATGACACCCTGGTGCGCGGTTTCATCCTCGTTCCCCTCATGCTCGGGTTCTCCCAAAACATCATCGTGGCGTACCTGGTGTTCGTCACCCTGCATGCGACCTGGACGCATTGCAATTTCCGGCCCAACGCCAAGTGGCTCGAACCATTCCTGGTGATGCCGCGCTACCATCACTGGCACCACTCCTCTCAAAAAGAGGCGCTCGACAAGAACTTCGCCATTCATTTTCCGTGGATAGACCGGCTTTTCGGAACGTATTACTTTCCTGGCGAGTGGCCGGCCGCCTACGGCTTGGATACGGAGGAAATTCCGAGAGGCTTCATCCGGCAAACTTACGAGCCGTTCCTCAAGAGGAACGCACGAGCGCTAAAAGCCTAAGGTCCCGAGCGGGACGTCCTGGGGGATGGTCGAACCTTTGGCGGTTGCCTTGACCAGACCCAAGGTTTTCATGAGTTTGACGGTGGCGAAGCCGAAATCGTATTCCGATGTGTCATGGCTTAGCCGCAGCAGACTGGGATAGTGGTGATGATTGTTCTGCAGGCACGCACTGAAAGTCGCCGTCACCGGCAGCCACTCGCCGATATTCATCGCGTTGTCATGGTCATCTTGATACCGCCGGTATCCATAGGTTCGGGTATGGGTCCAATAGTTTTGCACCATGTTCACCCACAGCGCGAAGATCCGTAGCCCAACCCACATCACGGCCGCAAACCTCAGGTCTCGAACCAGCAGCCACAGCAAACACAAACTGAAAACCTGGGAAAACGCCGCAAACGCATTGTTCGAGACGAATCGAAAAGACCACGACTGAAAAATCCGGTCGCGGGCGAGATTTTCATTGCAAGGGTAAGGCCGCAAGCACAGATACAACGTACGCCACAGGCCATCGCCCGCAAGCTTATTGGGATCACCCGGATGATCGGAGTGCTTGTGATGCATACGGTGTCGATTCACCCAGGCAATGGGATCGACATACAGCCCAAAGAGGTTATTGGTCATGGTGACGAGTTTTATGAACCACTCTTGGTAGTCGAGCGCCCGATGAGCTATGCCTAAATGAAGGACATCGGCGAGATAGACGCCGGCGATGAACCAAAATACGACGAAGTAAGCCGCACCGATCGCCAATCCGGCCCACGGCCCGATCGAGGCGGGCGCGAAGTATAGGCACGCCAGCGCGTACAAGACGATGATCAGATAGCCCACGACGTTATATATTTTCACGATCACGATCCTTGTCGCTCATCGACCAGCTCCCCAAAACGCAACTCAAAACATACCGACAATCGTCCCATTGTCGTCGAGATCGATGGACGATGCCGCGGGCTCGCGCGGCAACCCAGGCATGGTCATCACGTCGCCGCAGATGGCCACGACGAACTCGGCGCCGGCGGCCAGTCGTACCTCCCTGACATTGACGATGTGCCCGGTGGGCGCGCCGCGCAATGCCGGATCGGTCGAGAAAGAATATTGCGTTTTCGCGATGCACACCGGAAACCGCCCGTAGCCGGCGTCCTGAAGCCGCTGGATCTCGGCACGCACGCGCTTGTCCGCCGTCACGTCGGCCGCATGATAGATCTTGCGGGCCACGGCACATACCTTCTCCCACAGAGTCTCGGCATCGTCATACGCAAACTTGAGCTCCGGTGTTGGGTTGGCATCGCACAGCGCGACCACCTCGTTCGCCAGTTCCGCCGCGCCCTTGCCCCCCTGCGCGAAGTGTCGCGCCAGCACCACCTTGACGCCTTTGCGCGCACCCAGCTGCGACAGTGCAGCCACTTCCGCATCCGTATCCTCGGCGCGATGATTGATGGCAACCACACAGGGCAGGCCGAAGACGGATTGCATATTGTCCACGTGACGTTCCAAATTGACCAGACCGGCACGCAGCGCAGGCAGGTTCTCGCGGCCTACGTCGGCCACGGCAACACCGCCGTGAAACTTGAGCGCGCGGATGGTCGCAACGATCACCGCCGCCGAGGGCTTGAAACCTGACTTGCGGCACTTGATGTCCAAAAACTTTTCGGCGCCGAGGTCGGCGCCAAAGCCCGCCTCCGTGACCACGTAATCGGCGAGCTTCAATGCCGCGCGCGTGGCGATCACCGAATTGCAGCCGTGCGCGATGTTGGCAAAGGGGCCTCCATGGATGAGCGCCGCATTGTTCTCCAGTGTTTGCACCAGGTTCGGCGACAAGGCTTGCTTCAGCAACACGGTCATGGCGCCGTGCGCCTTCAAGTGCCGTGCCAGGATCGGGCTGCCATCGATCGAATAGCCCACCACGATGTTGCCAAGCCTTTCGCGAAGATCCTTGAGGTTCTCACTCAGGCAAAAGATGGCCATCACCTCGGAAGCCACGACGATGTCGAATCCATCCTCGCGCGGATAGCCGTTGGTCTTGCCCCCCAAGCCGACCACGATGTCGCGCAAAGACCGGTCGTTGATGTCGACCACCCGTCGCCACGTGATGCGCCGGGTATCGAACTTCAATGCGTTGCCGAAATGAATGTGATTGTCGATCAACGCCGCCAGCAGGTTGTTGGCCTGCGCGATGGCCGCGAAGTCTCCGGTAAAGTGCAGGTTGATGTCCTCCATCGGCGCAACTTGCGCGTAGCCGCCGCCCGTCGCCCCGCCCTTGACGCCGAACACCGGCCCCAGGGCAGGTTCGCGCAGGCAAATGAGCGCGCGCTTGCCGATGTAATTCAACGCATCTCCCAAGCCGATCGTGGTCGTGGTTTTGCCCTCGCCCGCCGGTGTAGGTGAAACCGCCGTCACCAGGACCAGCTTGCCGTCGGGCTTGCCCTGCAAACCCTCGAGAAAATCGCGGGTGATCTTGCCTTTGAAGTGGCCGAAATTTTCGATGCATTCCGGCGGAATGCCCAGCTTCTGCCGGGCGACGGCGGTGATCGGCAGCAGCGTCGCGCGCTGCGAGATTTCTAGGTTATTCATAATGCGCCCCCTGGTCGACATGGCATACGATACGCTCAGTGCAGGCGCCGCACCATGTCGCCGGGGAAAACGCTAGGTCGAGGATTCGATCTCGTTGGCGAAAACCGCGATGGCGTGGATCAATCTTTTTTGTCAGCCGGCGTTTTCGCTCGCTTCTTGTTCACGAAGCGTGTTGACGGCTTCCGGCACCGCGTTCAGCCGCTCGCGGGGTATTCGCTCCCCGCTGATCTCTGAAAATCCATACGTGCCCGCATCGATTTTGGCGAGCGCCCGCTCTACGCGGGAAAGCCTCTCCACGCTGCGATTGACCAACACGCCCTCTTTTTCCAGGATGTCCAACTTTTGAGCGTCATCCTCGAATTCGCGCGGCTGCGCAGCAGCTGCATCCCGTACGCCATTTTCCTCGCGCTCGGTAGCTGCGGCGGATTTCTTCAGCGCATCGCGCAAACTCATCAACTCACGTCGTTTGTTCTCGATAAACTTGGGGTCGAGATGTGGTTGTGCATCGCTCATAACGGTCTCCTGTGGCATTGCGGGGAGATATAGCACTTCGAGGAAGCAGGGCGGTATCGGACAGCGGGCGGTTCTTATGTGGTCCGGGCACGATTGATGCCGCCTGGCCATTGCAGGGTTGCCGGCCAAAGGCCGTGCCGCCGGGTCAATCGAAGCGAAACCCGGAAATCGCGGTGTTCAAAACAAGGTCACCGAACACTTTCTTGCCCGCTCCGTCCGCGGTGCCCGCGGCCACCATCAGCGGAAGAAGATGCTCCTCGCGGGGATGAGACAGACGTGCGGCCGGCGCTGAGTCCCATGTCTTCAGGCGCTCGGCGCGCTCCGGTCCGGGCAGCCCGGCGCTGTCGCTCAACCATGCGTCGAATTGCTGCGAGGGTGCGGTAAATCTCGGATCGCGGTAGCCGCGCATGTTGTGAAAACTCATGCCCGAGCCCACGATCAGGACGCCCTCATCCCTGAGGGCCGCCAAGGCACGCCCGGCAGCGAGGTGAGCGGCGGGATCGAGCCCCCGTTGCACCGACATTTCCACTGTCGGAATGGCGGCCTCGGGAAAGGCCACTTTGAAAGGCACGAAGACGCCATGATCCAGTCCGCGGGACGGATCGAGGTGGCTGCGGATTCCCGCCTTCTTCAAAAGATCAGCCGCGCGCGCAGCCAGCGCGGGCGCGCCCGGCGGGTCGTACTTCAACTCATAGGTATGCGGCGGAAAGCCGTAGTAATCGAACAGCAAAGAGGGTTTGGCCGCGCTGGTGAAGGTAAATCCCTCCGTCTCCCAGTGTCCCGACACCACCAATAGCGCCTTGGGACGCTCGGGCAGGTGCGCCGGCAGCCCTCGCAGAAACGCGGCCATGCTGGTCCAAGTCCCGGTGGGATCATCCATGAAAAAACACGGGCCGCCGCCGTGGGGAATAAAATAAGCGGGCTGGCGTGACGCGCTGCTCATTGAGCTCCGTATGGGGCCATGAGGCGCAGATTCAACCAACCATGACCGCTATCCCGCTTTGCGAAACGTCAAATTGATCCGGTGAGCACCGAACACCTCGTGCTCGGCTTCCTTGAGCGGTGCCACGCCATGAAATCGCAGCCGGTCCGCGCCTCCCCATACCACCACGTCTCCGTGTCCCAAGGGCACGCGTTGCGGTTTGTCGCTCCGCTTGTGACCACCAAATAGAAAGACCGCGTCAACGCCGAGTGAGACCGAAACGATGGGCGCGCCAAAGTCCCGCTCGTCTTTGTCCTGGTGCAATGACATTCGCGCGCCCACCGCGTACCGGTTCACGAGACATGCGTCGGGTGCAAATTCACGGAAACCGGCCGCGTCGGCTGCTGCTTGCGCCAGCTCCGTGAAAGACCGAGGCATCTGTGGCCACGGCGCGCCCGTTTCGGGATCCGCATGCGAATAGCGATAGCCGCGCCGATCTGTAATCCAGCCCAAATTGCCGCAATTGGTCATCGCCACCGACATGACCTTGCCACCCGGCGTGACCATTTGCCGAAACGGCGCTTGTCGCGCCACTTCCAGCAAGTCGGGAATCAATTCATCGAGCCGCGAGCATGCGAAACCGGGAAGCACGAGGGCACCCTCGCCGAGCGCGAGCCTTTGATCCATGGTCAGCCCAAACGCTCGGTCAGACGCCCGACCGTGTGCGTTCACTCCTAGAATTTCTGCCCGAACTTCAAACCAAAGTTCATCGGCTTGATGGGATACACACGGTAGTCGGCGTAACAAATGGCTGCCGACGTGCACTGCGTGACGCGCGCCAGTTCGCCGCGCTTGTCAAACGCGTTCTCGATGTACGCTTCCAAGTGCCAGTCCTTCATGCCCGTACCCACCGAAAAATCAAACGTGGTGAAGTGCGGCAGATTGCCGATCAAATCCTCTTGGTAGGTTTGCAGGGCCGAAGAGCTCGAGCTTTGGTGGATGACCACGCCCTGCACGAAGCTTTGATAATCCCCGACGTCGAACTTGTAGCGCGCGGTGCCGTTGACCTTCAATTTCGGCGTGATGGGCAGAGCCGTACCGGCCGGCGCATTCGGATCTGCGCAGTTGTGCGTGACCTCTTGCGTGCTGGGGTCGGGATTGCAGTAAGCCTGAGTGGTTCGCGCATTGACGTACGTGCCTGATCCTGACAACGTCAAATTGTCGACCACGAGCCAGCTCAGTTCGGATTCAATGCCTTTGACCTCGGCATTGGCGGCATTCACGATGCTGGTGATGCCGTTGGCGCCAAAGACCGAGAGCTGCATGTCGGACCAGCGCTCGAAGAACAAGGCGCCGTTGGCCCGCAGGCGGTGACTGAACCAATCCGTCTTCCAGCCTGTCTCCAGATTCGTCAGCCGATCCGAGTTATAGGGCGCGACGCCCGCGACGCGATTGTTGCCACCCGGGCGAAATCCGGTCGAATAGGTACCGTACACCATCGCGTCGGGATCGATCTGATAGGTCAGCGTGACCTTGTGCGTTTCGCCGGTCTCGACCACTTTTCGGTTCGTATTGATACACGGCAGCAATCCCGGAATGATGGTCGCCGCGCTCACCGGCGGGCTGCAGGTCGCCTCGCCGTGCGAACTGAAGCCGTCGTCGTTGAAGCCGAAGAATCCGAACAGCGTATTGTTGACCCAGAATTTTCGAATGCCCGCATCGACTTTGAGTTTGTCGGTGATGTCGAACGAGAGCTGGGTGAAGGCCGCGTAATCCCGATCGACGCGAATTTGCTGGCTCAGATAGATGGTATCGCTCTGTCCGTCCACGGAATAATACTGCGGCAGATCATTGGCCTGGAAGGCGGCCCGGATGAGATCGGTCTGACGCTGATAAAACAGTCCGGCTACACCCCTGATGCGAAAGTCCGCGGGCGACGTGACGCGCAGTTCATGACTCATCTTGGTGTATTTATCGTGGTTGTCCACGAACTGCGTCGGGTCGGTCAAGGTACCACCCGCGCCGTTGCAATTATTGGCGGGCGTGCCGGTGGCGCAATTAAGATAACGGGTCGCGGTGTAACTCGCGCCCGCGAGTTGTGACTTGGCGTCATAGCCGACGGTGTAATTCGAATAGTCGACGAGGTTGTGCACGCTGCGTTCGAACCATCCGCCGGAGTAGAGAATGTCGAAGTTGGAAACTTTTCCCTCGACGGCCAGCGCCGACTGATACCACTTGTCCTCGTTGAGACCGTCGGTAAAGTCGGCGACATTGAGGTCGCCCTTGCTGGGATCGAAGGTGAAATCGCCATCCGCTCTCTGGCTTTGCCATAGAACCTGCGGCGTGATGGTCCAATTGTCGTTTAAATCGATCTTCAGGGCGCCGCGTCCGCCGTAAGTGTCCACCGGATTGAAGCGTCGTCCCGAGACATCCAGGTTGCTCACGGTCAACGGTTCATCGGGCCCGGTGAACGGGCCGACCGGCGTGCCCGGCACACCGCGCTCATAGGTGTTCTCGCTGACCACGTTGTTGATGTAGCCGCCCTGATGGTCGTAGTAACCCACCAATCGGACCGCGATCTTGTCGGTCAGCGGCACGTTCACGAATCCTTCGATTTCCTCGCCCGCGTTGCCCTTGCCGAACTTGTCCCCCTTCACATCGTAACCGGCGGAAAACGCCGACGGATCCGGCTTGTTGGTGATGATGCGCAAGGTGCCGGAAAGCGAACTCGCTCCATAGAGGGTGCCTTGAGGTCCCGCCAATGCCTCGACCCGGGCGATGTCGTAGATATGCACGTCCAGGGCATTGCCGATGGTGGTCACCGGAATTTCGTCGAGATAGACACCCGTCGTAGGCAGCGACCCCGCATGCAGACCATCCTCGCCGCTGGCGATGCCGCGGAAGAAGAGCTGCGATTGCCCCGGACCGGCCGATTCAAAGCTCACGCTCGGCAGCAGCTTCGCGTAGTCGTCAAAATCGGTGACCTGGTGCTGCTCCAGGGTTTCCGAATTCAAAACCTGCAAACTGATGGGAACCTTCTGCAGGTCCTCGCTGCGCTTTTGCGCCGTCACGACCACCTCTTCCAAGCTGTTCGTGTCGGCGGCATCGACCGCGGCGTATGCACCACCCGCGCTCGCGAGCAGTGCGGAGGCCAGCGGTACGCTGGTCCATTTGCGCCGCAGACGGGCAAGTTTTCTCTTTCGGCTTCGAGTCACGTCGGCATCCCCAATTTATTTTAACGCCGCTCCCCTCGGGAATACGGTATCCCATACTTTTGGATATTTGAAAAGTGCGAATTGCGATTTAGAACTTCGGCGCGTTTGGATAGGCATCGATGACGTCCCCGAGCGCCTGCCTTAAGGGCTCCAGCCACGGCGCGTAATGACGCCATTGTTCCACCCCGTCGCGATTGATGGGTCGACGAACCTGTTGGGCACTGGGGGTCCTGACCGGACGCGTATTCTCATAGAAACGCAGGCAGGCCGCATCGAATGGCAGGCCGCAATGCGCCAACAGCTTTCTGACTTCCACCTCCGTGTCCTCGATCAAGTGTTCGTGAATGACCCGATAGACGGCGCCCGGAGTCGCTCGATCGAAATGATCCATGAGCAGCACATACTCGCGATAGTAGCGGCCGAGTTCTTCCAGGCTGTAGGAGTAGCGATGTCCTTCCGCGAAGTGCTGCTTGAAGGTCGAGAAGCAGCAGGCCAGCGGATGGCGGCGGGCGTCGATGATCTTGGCATTCGGCAGCACCAGCCGAATCAAACCGATGTGCAGGAAATTATTGGGCATTTTGTCGATGAAAAAGGGCCTGGCGGTCTTGCGCTGAATGCGCGTATCCCGGATGTACTGCTCGCCGAGTTCGCGGCAGGCGGCCGCGCTCAACGTGGCGAGCCCGGCGGGATATCTCGACGGCTCGGTGGGTTTGCGCGCGCCGGCCAGCGCGCCCGCCATCGCCAGGATGTCCGGGAGTTCCATGGTGCCTTCCACACTCGGGTGGCTGGCAAGGATTTGTTCGATCAAGGTGGACCCGGATCGCGGCAGGCCCACGATGAAGATGGGGTCCGGATCCGGCGCGCCGAAGCCGGTCCGGCCGGCGAAAAAATCGGCCGTGAACAGCTCCACCGACTCGCGCACGAAAGAGGACATTTCATCCGCGACGTAGGCCAGCCGGCTGCGCCGTAGTTGGTTGCCGCTCGCGTAGTGCTCGAAGGATGCGGCATAATCAGCCTCATCCTCGAGCGCCTTGCCCATCGCAAAGTCGAAATGCAGGCGGTCATCTTCAGAAAGATCGACGCTCGCGAGTTGCTCCAGCATGTGCCGCTTTTCCTGCGCGCTGAAGCGGAACGTCTTCAAATTGGCGAGACTCCAGTAAGCCTCCCCGAAGCGCGGCTCCAGTTCGATGCATTTGCGATAGGCCGCGATGCCATCGCGTTCGCGGCCTGCCGTCGAGAGTGCGTGACCGTACATCAACCACAGTTTGGATTGGTCCGGGTGGGATGCCAGCACCTCGGCGTATATCTCGATGGATTCCTGGTATTCGCCGATCTTGACCAGGACGACCGCCTTCAGGTTTCGATACGACGCATTGCGCGGGTCGATCTTCTCCAGCAGGTCGAGCTGCCGCAGGGCCGCCGCGGCCTTGTTCTGCCGCTGCAGCACGATGGCATACTGATGGCGCGCGGGATGGAAGCTCGGAGCCAGCTCCAAGCAGCGCTCCAACAGCACCTCGGCGTCCGGGTTGCGCCCGAGGCGCGCCGCCACTTCGGCGAGCATGCGGATCGCCGCCACGTCGGTGGGATATTGCTTGAGGTGCGTCCGCAGCAGCGCTTCGGCTTGGGCGATCCGCCCCTCGACCAAGGCGGATGCCGCGGAAAGAAGCTTGGGATCACGAGTCGAGGCCTTGATGTGCTGGGCGTACGCCGCATCCGCCCCCGTCAGATCTCCGGTCGCGATCAGGTGATCCCCAATGGCACGCCAGGCATCGGGCATATCCGGTTTCAAAGCCACCGCCCGGCGCAGCGCCGCCAAGGCGGCTTGCGGCTGCCCCGCATCACCCCGCACGAGCCCCAGCTCGTAATGCGCCGCGGCCCACTTCGTCTGGCCCAAGGCCAGAGGCTCCAGCACCGCCAGGGCTCCGGCATGGTCGCCCACCGAGCGCCGCGCCGAACCGAGCAGCAGCATGGCCACCGGATGATTCGGCACCAGTTTGAGGATCTCCCCCGCCTGCTCAGCGGCCAGCGCGGGGTCGGTTTGCAGCAAGCGCCGCGCGTGCGACAACGCGATGTCGACTGATCCGGTTGGCTCGGCGGACGTGTTCATGATCACCCCATATTCCATTTGAATGGGCCGCGGTGTCAAAAACGGCGAGGCTGCTGCGCCTTTCAGGGTGGCGGCTTTCAGGGTAACTTAAAGCATCGCGAAACCGGACGCATGAGGGGCGCCATCGCTTGAACACGCGGGTCATCGACGCGCCGCAGGTTATCGACACACCGCTGACGTCACGGCAGGTCGCGGCCGTTGCAGCGGGTGCCGAACTGCGGCTCTCCCCGCAGGCGGGCCGGCGCATCGCGCAAGCGCGGGCGCTGGTGGAAGTGATCGTCGAGCGCGGCATTCGCGCCTACGGCGTGAACACCGGGGTCGGCGCGCTCTGCGATACGCTGCTGGACGCCCCCCAACTGCGGGACCTGTCGCGCAACATCGTGATGAGCCATGCCTGCGGCGTCGGTGAGCCGTTGTCCATCACACAAACACGCGCCATCATGGCCTGCGCGATCAACAACTTCGCGCATGGCGGTTCCGGCATCCGGCCGCTCATCGTCGACCGGCTTCTCGGGCTCTTGAACGCCAACTTGATACCGCGGGTACCCAAGGGGGGCTCCATCGGCTACCTCACCCACATGGCGCACATCGCGCTCGTGTTGCTGGGTGAGGGCACGGTGCGCGGCGCCGGCGGCAACATCAGCGCACGCGCGGCACTCGAGTCGCTGGGCTCGAACGACATCGAACTCGAGGCCAAGGAGGGCTTGAGCTTGGTGAACGGTACGCCCGACACCACCGGGCTCGCGTGCGTCGCGCTCGAGCAGTTATCGACGCTGCTCGATTGGGCCGACATCATCGCCGCCATGACGATCGAGAATATTGGACATGGCATCGCCGCCTATTCAGCCGACACGTTGCGCTTCACCGCCTCGGAATGCACCCGCCGTGCCGGCGCTCGTCTCACCCATCTGCTGGCGGGCAGTGCCATGCTCGCCCATGCCGAACTCCGTACTCAGGATGCCATGAGTCTGCGCGCGGTGCCGCAAGTCCACGGGGCGGTTCGCGGCTGCTTCGCCGCGACGGTCGAGATCGTCGACCGCGAGCTCGCGTCGGTGACGGACAATCCGATCGTGGCCGGAACGCTGGACATGCCGGCCGTGTACGCCGGCGCGCATGCGATCGCCAGCGGCTTGGCATTGTCGCTGGATGGCCTCGCCATCGCGGTGGCCAAGATCGCCGCGATGTCGGAACGACGCATCGACCGGCTCGTCAATCCCTTGGTCAGCGGGCTTGCGCCTTTTCTGGCCGAAGGTGCCGGTGTGTCCTCGGGCTTCATGATCGCGCAGTACACCGCGCTGTCCCTGGCCTCGGAGAACCGCCGCCTGGCTGCGCCCTCGAGTCTGGATGGCGGCGTGAGTTCCGGGCTGCAGGAGGACGAGATTCCGCACGCCACCACCGGCGCACTGCGCCTGCTCGACATCATCGCGAACTTCGAGATGATCTTGGGCATCGAGCTGCTCGCCGCCGCGCAAGCCTACGAATGCCACACCCTGAAATCAGGCCGCGCGCCCGCGACCGAGCGGGTCTACCGCGCGTTTCGCGAGGTCGTGCCGCACTATTCGGACGATCGGCCGCTGGCCGCCGACATGCAAAGCGCAGCGCAGTTCCTGCGCCGGCCGGCGCCGCTCGACGAACTGACTCGAGGTTGACCCTTGCGCCGCCGTGAAATACTGACCGGACTGGTCGGGCTCGGAACCGTGGACTGGACGGCACCACGGCTCGCGGCTGCCGAACGACGGGGCGCTGCTGAGCACGCGCCCGGGTCGGCTGCTGATCCGCTCGAGGTCGGCGTGATCGGCGGCGGCATCGTCGGCGCCTCGATTGCCATGCACCTGGCGCTGGCGGGCGCGCGTGTCACCCTGTTCGAAAAAGCCGCTCCGGCCCAGGGCGCCACCCAGAACTCCTTTGCCTGGGTGAACGCTTTTACGGATGATGCACACTATCGAGCACTGCGCATCGAGAGCCTGCTGGCGTATCGCGATCTGGACCGCACGCTGTCGTTGAACATGGTCTGGGGCGGCTACCTCAACTGGGCCAGCACGGAAGCGGAGTCACAGGTGGTGCGCGCGAACGCAGGGCAGCTGGCGCAAACCCCGTATCCGGTGCGGCCGGTAACGTCGCAGGAGCTGGCGGCGCTCGACCCCAATCTCGTATCGGGGCCGGTGAGCGACGCCATCTTTTCCTCCATCGACGCGCATCTCGATCCGGTCGCCGTGACGCGCCGCTTCCTCGAGCACGCCAGACAAGCCGGAGCGCGCGTCGTGTATCCCTGTGAGGTCACCGCCCTCGACATACGCGGCACGCAGTGCCGCGGCGTCATCACCACCCGCGGCAGCTACCGGTTCGATCGCCTGGTGGTGGCGGCGGGCGTCGACTCACCGCGAATCCTGGCACTGGCGCATGTCGGCCTGCCGCTGAAACATGCGCCCGGCATTCTCGCGCACAGCAAACCTGTGCCGATGCAGACCCGTCCTGTGCACGATGCGCCGGGCACCCTGTCGTTCAAGCAGATGGCGGATGGCTCCGTGGTGGGCACCGATGCGCTCGATCCGCCCGACATCCCTGCACATCACGAGATCCGCGCTCACACCGTGGACTTCGCGTCCGAAGAGCTGCGCGCCTATCACGGCAATCGCATCCTGGGAAAAATCGGCGCGTTCCTGCCCGCGGTCAGCGGCGCGGCACTGGACCGGCTGACCCTTGGATTCAGGCCCGTGCCGCAGGACGAACTTCCCGTGATGGGTGCGCTGCCGACCGTATCCAACATCCACGTGGCCGTCACCCACAGCGGCGTGACGCTCGCACCGATCATCGGCCGCTATACCGCCGATGAAGTCCTGCGCGGCCTGCGGGTCGCCATGTTTGCTCCCTACCGCCCGGAGCGATTCCATCCAACGTTGTGACCCGTATGGCGCGTAGCGGCCCACGCGCGCCCGAGAACCGCCTCTGGTCCGCCCCGCTCATGGCCACCCTCGGGGCGCAATTCCTGTCCGCGCTCGCGGACAATGCACTGATCTTCGCAGCGCTCGGCGTCGTGCACCGGCAATCCTATCCCGCCTGGGCCGGCCCGTTGCTGCAGGAATTCTTCATCGTCACCTATATCCTGCTCGCCCCTTTCGTCGGGCGCTTCGCCGACGCGCAGCCCAAAGGACGCGCCATGCTATGGGCCAATGCCATCAAGCTGGCCGGCACCGTGGCCATGTGTCTCGAAATCAATCCGTTCTTGAGCTACGCCGCCGTCGGCGCCGGCGCGGCCGCGTATTCTCCCGCGAAATACGGGATCCTCGCCGAGCTCGTGCCGCAATCGCTGCTGGTCAAGGCCAACAGCCTGCTCGAGTCCGCGACCATTGCATCGATTTTGCTGGGTGCGGTGGTCGGCGGCGCATTGACCGACTGGAGCATCGACGGCACACTCATCCTCGTGGCCGCATGCTACGCCGCCGCCATGCTGGCGACGCTGCTGATACCAAAACTCAAAGCGGTTCAATCGCACGCTCCCTTCGAGTTCGCCGGAAGCGTCGCCAGATTCTTCAGGCAGACGGCGCTGTTCCTGAAGGTGCCCGACTTGCGCGCAGCGCTCATCGGCACCGGCGTCTTCTGGGGCGCCGGCGCCGCGCTGCGCTTTCTGTTGATCGCCTGGGTTCCGGCGAAGTTGAAGATCGAAGGCACCAGCGTTCCCGGCTACCTGACCGGCATGGTTGCGGCAGGTCTTGCCGTCGG
>Ga0116226_10000976_pt1 | contig 24906 bp, 17 predicted proteins | sample S1TSphfallax_FD_89692 | JGI IMG/M metagenome (GOLD analysis project Ga0116226, IMG submission 89692) | Host-associated microbial communities from peat moss isolated from Minnesota, USA - S1T2_Fa - Sphagnum fallax MG | ecosystem: Host-associated > Plants > Peat moss > Unclassified | place: USA... | reverse complement strand
CAACAGCAGATCCTTCGCTAACGCTCAGGATGACGATCAATTGCTGTGACTCTAAGACTCACGAGCTAGACGGGCGCGTCCTCCCCGATGTCTTCATTCCAGACCGCTGGGTGTCTCGCGATGTACTCCCGCATCATGGCGATGCAATCAGGCGATGCGAGGTCGATCACCTGCAGCCCGCAGGATCGCAGCCACTCAATGCCACCGGCGAAGTCTTCCGACTCCCCAACGACGACGGTGCGGAAGCCGAACTGACGCAGCAGGCCGCTGCAATACCAGCAGGGCGCGAGCGTAGTCACCATGATCAGGTCGCGATACGACGCCTGACGCCCGGCTCGCCGGAACGCATCCGTCTCCCCGTGCGCCGACGGGTCGCCCTGCTGCACACGCCGGTTGTGCCCCGAGCTGATGCACTCTCCACGCGCGTTGAAGATCGCTGCGCCGATCGGGATGCCGCCTTCGCTCAGCCCGGTGCGGGCTTCGCCGAGCGCGACTTCCAGCATCGACAGGTAGTCCAGGGCAGGATCAGGCGGCATCGGGCTCATGCTCCGGCAGGGTCAGATAGATCAGGGTCAGCCCGAGCATGACGAACATGCGGAAGGCTGCGTCCTGCCCGTTCCATGTCTTCGACTGCCACATGAGAAACCACTCCCCGCCGACATCGACAAAGGCGATGAACCAGAGCATGCAGCCGAGGGTGAGCGCGATCACGGCGACCTGCTTGGCGTGGTGAAAAACGGCTGCGGGCGCATGGATCCGGGTGAGCAACTTCGCCAGACCCCACCAGCACAGGACGGCCGTCGTCGCCTCCCAGCAGATCACCGAGAGGTAGAAAACCGTGTAGATGACTGGCTGGTGCAGGGAGCGCCACATGCCGTGATTGCCCGGGAACGTCGAGTCCATGGCCAGCACATGCCGAACGAACTGGTAGTTCGAGTCGTAGTCAGTCGTGTTGTTGAACACGACCAGCGAAAAGAAAAAAGCAACGCCGAAGAGCAGCGCGCACTTCGACAGTCGAACGATCATCAGCTCTCCTTACCTGTGGCGCGTCTGTGGCGCGCCTGCAGGGTTCTCGGTGAAGGTGCGGAAGTAGGCTGTCAGCGCGGCCAGCGTGGCCTGGTCGTACTCAGGATTAGCGGGCATATGCGCGTGCGGCTCAATCGACTGCGGGTTGTGCACGTACCGTGCGAAGTAGGCCGGCTGCTCGCGCGCCCAGGTGCTGAGCGCAGTCCAGTCCCGGCCGGACTTGGTGCCGCCGTAGGACCCGCGATAGTGGCAGCGCAGGCAGCTTTGCTTGGCTATCGTAAAGCCCTGCTGCACCTGCGTGTCGTGTGCGGTGTTTCCCCGGGGCGCGATCGCGCCGTAGGTTGCGCCGGTGGTCGAAAAGTTGAGCCGGACTACGTTGGTCGGAACCTGGGGCTGCTCGCGGTGCGCGAGCACGTTCACCTGGGCCACAAAATGCGCGTGGGTGAGGAAGTAGGGGCTGGGGTCGTACTCATGGGTGCGTGCGGCCCAGGCTGCGGGGCGCTGATGGTCGATCATGATCGCGAAGATCGGGTGATGCATCGCGACGTAGCTGGCCGGATAGTGTGCGCGGTAGTCGTCGGTGCAGAGCGCATCGACGAGGTCGGAGGCGGGCAGCGCGCCGAGCGCCGCGGAGAGCTCTTCGAGGGGGATGCCGGTGACCGAAATGCCGCGGCCGCCGACGCTGGGAAAGTTTTCGTCGGCCGTGACCCGGACGGTGACCTGCGGTAGCTTTGCCAGCTCCGCATAGGTCACATAGCCTGCCGAGCCGGCCGGCAGCCCAGCCACCATGCCGGTGACCTCAAGATCGTCGTCCGCCTGGCGGCTGCTGTGCAGAATCAGCCTCGGCCGCGCCGCCGAGGCTGCGGCCCTCGCCTGCGCTGCCTCGACGCGGCCCAGGGCGACGCGAGCCGGAGCCGCGAGCATCCCGAAAGCGATCATCATGAGTGCGATCGAGCAAAGCCTGACCATACCGCATGGTAGCCGGTTTCTATTCCTCGACAATCAGTTTGTCGAACGCAGGCGAGCGAAGCCGCGCGTGGTAAAGTTACGAGCAACATGGGAGCAGAGCAAGCAGTCGCGGCACTCACCCTGCCCGCTCCGCCAAGCGCGGGCGGTAATTATGTTCCGGCCAAGACGATCGGCAGCCTGGTGTATTTATCGGGCGTAATCTCGGCCGGCGAGCATGGCGTGATCACCGGCACAGCCGGCGTGGACAAGAGCATAGACGAATGCTATGCAGCCGCACGGGCCTGCGCGCTCACGCAGCTTGCCGTGCTGCGCAGGCATCTCGGGTCGCTCGATGCGGTCAAGGAGATCGTGAGCGTCAACGGGTATGTACGCGCTGCGCCCGGCTTTACGCAGACGCCCGAGGCGATCAACGGCGCCTCCGACCTGTTCATCGAGGTCTTCGGCGAGGCCGGCCGGCATGTGCGCGCCGCAATCGGTGTCAGCTCGCTGCCTCGCCATGCGCTGGTCGAGCTGCAGATGGTAGTCGCGATCTAAATGCGCGAACACATCCTCAGCGCCGAACCAACTCACTCGCTCTGGAACCGCGATCTCGCGCCCCGCCTTACGATCGCGCCCGGCGATCTCGTCCACATGGAGACGCTCGACGCGAGCGGCGGACAGGTGCGGCCCAGCTCGACCGTTGAGGACTTCCTCGCGATCGACCGCTCTCGCATTCATGCGCTCACTGGGCCCGTATGGATCGAGAGCGCAGAGCCGGGCGACGTGCTCGAGGTCGAGGTCCTCGATGTCGCTCACCAGGGCTGGGCCTGGACGAGCGTGATCAGCGGTCTCGGCCTGCTCGACGAACGCTTCACCGAACCGTACCTCTTCCACTGGCAGCTCGAGCCCGGCGTGACGCGCTCGTTAGAGCCCGCGGTCATCCCGCTGCATCCGTTCTGTGGCGTGATGGGCGTCGCCCCCGGCGAGCCGGGGGAGTTTCGCACGCGGCCGCCGGGACGCTTCGGGGGCAACATGGACGTGCGCGAGTTGAGCGCCGGCGCGAGACTCTACCTGCCGGTGCTGAACTCGGGCGCGCTGTTCTCGGCGGGCGACGCGCACGCCGCGCAGGGCGATGGTGAGGTCTGCATCAACGGGATGGAGTGCCCGGCCTCGGTGAGCCTGCGCTTTCACCTGCACAAACAACGCGCGCTGGCCGGTCCGATGATCGAGTCCGCCGCACGGACGGGGGAGCATGGCCCCGGCTGGGTCGTGGTGGAGTCGGCCGAGAACGCGATCGACGCGGCTAAGGCGGCGACCAGCCGCATGATCGACCTGCTGATGGAGACCTGGGGCTTCTCTGCGATGCACGCTTACGTGCTGTGCAGCGTGGCCATGAACCTGCGGCTGAGCCAGGTCGTCAACCGGCCCATGTTCACGGTGAGCGCCGCCATCCCGAAGTCCATCCTTCCGCCAAGGAGCTGCTTTCCGCGATGACGATCAACGACCCTGCGACCCACAGCGAACTGGCGTCGCTCTACCCGCTCTATGAGAAAGCCCTGGTCGAGAATGACGTCGAGACGCTGACGCGGATGTTCTGGGCCTCGCCCCACGCCATGCGCTTCGGCGCAACCGAGTGCCTGTATGGCGTCGACGAGATCGAGGCGTTTCGAAGAGCGCGGCCCGCTACCGGCCTGGCGCGGACGGTCACGCGTTTGGACATCGTCACCTTCGGCACAGAGTACGGCAGCGTCACGCTCGAGTTTGAGCGCAGCCACGCCGGACAAACGCGCCGGGGCCGTCAGAGCCAGGTGTGGGTGCGGCTGCCGGAGGGCTGGCGGATCGTGGCAGCGCACGTGTCTTTGATTCCATAAGACGGGCGCCGGCGCTCGTAACCTGAACCCGGGCACTCTTTTCCGCTGGACAACCACAGGTTTTCGTCTATCCTCTCGACAACAGCGACAACGCAGCACACTCGTAAAGCGAGCCGTAGGTGTGCTGCCTAACCGCGGTGCCATTCCAAGAAGATTTACACCTGTTTCGCCTGAACCAACTTTGTGAGTAGCCAGTAAAGACCTCCGGGAGGACGCCTTGCTTTCTAGAAAACTCGAAGCCGCCATCGTCTGTAGCGTGTTAGCCATGCCGGGTGCGTATGCTGCTGCCCAGCAAACCCTGGGCGGTATTGTCGGCACAGTCACCGACAGCAGTGGCGGAGTTCTGCCGGGCGTCGCCGTCGTCGCCGTCGATGAGGGCACCCAACTCACCCGGACCGCGCAGACCAACTCGGCCGGTGATTATGCATTCGTCAACCTGCCGATCGGCACCTACACGGTAACCTTCAGCCGGGACGGCTTCTCGACGGCGCGCTTCCCGGGCTTGGTCGTGCAAGCGGACCGCACCATCACCCTGCCCGCGCAGATGGCAACCGGTTCTGTCACAGAGGCGGTTACAGTCGAAGCGGTGCCCCTGCTGAACGCGGTCGACACGACCAACGGTTACGTGCTCGACAAGACGCAGATCGAGTCGATCCCGCTGCCGACGGGCAGCTTTACCGGCCTCGCCATTCTCTCGACCGGCGTCAATGCGGAGCTGCCCGGAGGCACCGGCGCCAACTCCGGCATGGGCAACGCGCCCATCTGGGCCAACGGCCAGCGCGACACCAGCAACGCCTTCCTGCTCAATGGCGTTGATGGCTCGAACCTGTTCAACGGCAAGAGCACCAGCCAGGTCACCTCCGCGCGCGTAGTCAACAATACCGGCGAAAAGAAGACAGCCGGCGGCGTCATTGATTCAAGCGCCTCGGTCTACTTATCGATCGGCAATGCGATTCCCACGCCTGCGCCTGAGTCTATCTCGGAGGTCAAAGTCAACGCCTCCATGTACGACGCGAGCCAGGGCGCAAGCAGCGGCGCGCATATCGATCTGAGCACCGGCTCCGGCACCAACAACCTGCATGGCGGCGGCTACTTTCGGCGGGGAACAGACTGGATCAATGCCGCGCCCTTCTTCTTCAACCAGGACCCGAATGTCCCCGCAAATCAGAAAGTGCCCAAGCTCAATCGCTACGTGGCCGGATTTACGCTCGGCGCGCCGATCATCAAGGACAAGCTTTTCGGATACCTGGGCTACCAGCATCAGCATGTCGCCGACCAGGAGATCGGCATCTCGCGGCTGGATGTGCCGGGCAACCTGACTGACGATCGCTCGGCTGCAGGGCTGGCCAATCTCGCCAACACGAACTACGCCATTGAGGCTCCGGATGTGCAGGCCTCGCAGATCTCGCCCGTCGCGCTCTTCCTGCTGCAGCATCCGGCGTTGCCCGGCGAGCCCGGCAACTGGCTGATCCCCAACGCGAGCACGGCCACGAGCAATCTCACCTACTCGCAGTCCGACAACGCCGCCATTCCGGGAACAGCCCGCTTCACCTCCGACCAGGCGGTCGCCGATCTTGACTGGAACGCCTCGAAGATCGATACCATCTCGGCTAAGTACTACTATCAGCACGACCCCTCCATCTCGCCCTATGCTTACTCGGATATTCCGGGGTTCGCGGTGCACATGGACACCGGCAGCCAGGTATTCGCGCTGACAAATACGCTGATTGCCAAGTCGAACCTGAGCCTCGTGCAGACTCTCGGATTTGTTCGCGAGAAAGTCTACGGGGTCAACGACCAGCCCTTCAGCTCGCAGGATGCGGGCATCAACAGCTTCGGCTCGACTTACTTTCCCGGGATTCAGATCCTCGACGTTCTCGGCGACGCTTCGCCGGGTTACAACATCGGCATGGGCATCGGGGCAAGCCCGTACAACCAGGCGGCCTTCACAGGGATATTCCAGAATCGCTTGAACCCTTCGGCGAGCGCCATCTTGACCCTCGGCAAACACACGATCACCTTTGGCGGCAGTTACTCCTATACGCAGTTGAACGTGCGCGATGAGCGGACGAATAAAGGCATGATCGCCGTGGGCACCTTTGCCTCATTCCTTCAAGGCGATATCTCTTCGCAGAACAATGCGTTTACGACGACAACTTTCCTGCTGGGCGATGCGAATCGTTATCTCCGCGCCAACCAGCTCGGCTCCTATGTTCAGGATAAGTTTCAGGTTACTTCTACTGTGAGCCTTACTGCGGGCGTGCGCTACGACTGGAACGGCGCTTTCACCGAGAAGAATGGGCGCATCTTTAATTTCGATCCGTCGCTCTACTCCTATGACGAGTCAAGCGGTGAGGTGACCAGCAACGGCTTCATCATCGCGGGGAATAATCCGCAGGCCACCAAGGGCGTGAGCAACACGACGCTCACCGGGCGGCAGTGGGGCATCGCGCCTCGTGTTGGCGCAGCCTGGCAGCCGGAGCGCTTCGCGGGCAAGGTTGTGGTGCGCAGCGGCATTGGTATTTATTACGATCGCGGCGAGCTTTATACGTATCTCTCGCCTGGTTATGCGGCCGGTGAAACGACCGGCGGACCCTTCGGTGTGAACCAGACTCCGCCTTTCGTTAATTCCGTACAGTGCAATATTTATAGTCCGGGACCAACGACCGCTTCGCCCTGTACTCCTGATCCCACGACGGTATCGAAAGCTAATCCGAATGGCACTTATACTCTCTCGAACCCGTGGGGCATCGTGCCTGGCAATCAGCCAACCGGCAAGGCCTCCGATATCAGCGCCTATCTGCCCAGCGCCGCTGAAATCGCGAGCGGCCAGCAATTATTTCCGCTCGGCGTCTATGATCGCGCCAACAAATTACCGTACACCATCAACTACACCCTCGATGTGCAGTGGCAGCCTCGGAATGACCTCGCTGTCACGATCGGGTATGTCGGCAATCTCGGACGGCACGAGATCGTCCCTGTGCCGTTCAATCAGGCTGGCATCGCGACACCGTCCAATCCTATCCACGGCCAGACCTATACATACGGCTATACTGTGCAGACGGCCGGCTCAGACTGCCTCTATAGCTATTATCCCGGCTGCTCGCCGGCGAACCTGCCCAATGGGCAGCCCTACCTCGGCACGTATGAAGGCGGCAATATCGACTTACGCGTACCGTTTGTCGGTTACTCGGCGGAGTCGGAGACTTACAAGGCTGCCGGGGTCTCGCAATATAATGCGCTGCAGGCTCACGTTGAAAAGCGACTGAGCCACGGGTTACAGGTGGGCTTCTCTTACACTTACTCGCACGCACTCGACGAGCAGAGCGGCCTGGGCCTGTTCTACAACGGCAACAATCCGCTCAACCTGCGCGATGGCTACGCGTCGTCCGACTTTGATCGCACCCACACAATCAATTTCAATTACACCTATAAGCTTCCCTCGGCTCTGCCAGAGAAAACCCTCGCGGGCAAGTTCATTGACGGCTGGGCGCTGCAGGGAATTACCGTAATTCAGAGCGGCCAGCCTTATAGCGTCATCGATTACTCAGGCGCGGTCGGCAGTATTTATTATGGCGTCGCGGACGGTATTACTAATCCGATCGTCCCGCTCGCGCCTGGCTGCACTCCCAAGAGCGCGAAGACCGGCGCCTCGGGGGCATTTACAAATGGCGGCGGTAACTACGCGCTGAAGGCATCCTGCTTCACCTTGCCCCTGCTCAACCCTGGCGATCTGAGCGGCGGCATTCCCAACAACGACACGTTCGAAACGACCTTCACCACGGGGCAGAGAAATATCTTCCGGCAGTCGTATCAGAAGCGGGCGGATATGTCGCTCGTCAAGGAATTCTCGGTTGCCGAGAAATATCACTTCCTCTACACGTTCGACGCCTTCAACGTGACGAACACTACCTCTTTCGACATACCCACTGACAACGTGACACAGAATGGCGGCTATTATCCGACGCCTGTAATCGGAGAAGCGCTTTACAACGCGCCAACGGGACTCGGCGCAACCGTCAACGCGATCGGCAGCCCGCGGCAGATCCAAATGTCGCTGCACATGCAGTTCTGATCCTGAGTGCTACAGTCAGGAAGCGATCTATCCACCGGTGATCGTGATCGATAACTGGGCTATAGGAGCGTCTGCGAATTTCGCTTGCAGCTGGGCAGCGGTGGTAAATAGCTGCCCGGCAACGTGCCTCGCCGGGATCTCGAAGGTAAGCGGCTGCTGATCCAGCGGGTACGGGGCAAGCCGGAAGACGCGCGGCGCGAGCGGAGTTACGTTGATCTCCACAGCGCCGCCGTCATTCGCCGGGAGCGGATGCAGCAGTGTCGCGGGTTGCATATAAGCCACGCAGCTGAGCAGGGATAGATTATCCGTCGCCTGCAGGAGGCGGAAATTATTCACGATTGTTTCGTCGCTCACTTCTTCGGGCGCAAACTTTCTGTCGCTGCGAATTCTGACTCGGAGCGCATCCTGCCTTTCGAGTTGCCGCATAAGAAAGCTGTCCAGTAAAGGCAGCAGGTCCACAGCGATTGTCGATCGATCGGCGCGCTCGGTGAGTAAGTTGTATGTATGCATCGACACGAGCAGCGCGGCGTAAGCGCAGCCGGCCTCTACTTGATCGAGAGCGCTCTCTCTCACCGCGAGATAATCAGCCAGATCAATCTCTTCAAATGCCGAGTAAGTACCCACCAGCTCTACAGAAAATGCCGCAGGCTTTCCCTGCCGAGTAATGACAGGATGCTGATCCCGCGCGGCCCAGCCATTATCGTGATCGCGGATCGCGCGGATCACTTCGGCTCTCGGCCTGGGCTGCGGAAACATGACGTTGCCCCAGTGCTCCGCGAAAGCTGCCGCCAGCCGCGCATGATGCTGATGTGTGATCAACCACCATCCGTCTTCTGCTTGCACTCGCAGCATGCCTGACTCTCTTTCTATGGTTCTTTACTAATCCGCTGCAGGGGCACGCGCCGACTCATGCCAGTTATGCAGGAAGTACCACTCCAGAAACATCACAACAAAGAAGAATACGAACCCCAGCAGCGTAGCCGCGCCGACCAGCGCGAATAAATAATCCGTCTCAAGCTGCGCGTTGGCGTACTGGAGCGAGTAGCCGATGCCGCCTACGCCCACGCGGGTCGAGCCTGCGAACAGTTCCCCGGTAATTGCGCCGATGACGGCAATGCCGCTCGAGATGCGAATGCCGGTAAATAGCGCCGGCATCGCATGAGGCAGGCGCAGCTTCAACAAGATCTGTCCGCGCGACGCATTGTTCATCAGGAACAGATCGACCAGATTACGATCGACGCTGATAAGTCCCTGCGTGGTGTTGGCGATGATCGGCGCGAGGCAGATAATGAACGCGATGAGCGTAACCGAAAAAAGGCCGGGACCAGCCCAGAGCAGGATGAGCGGAGCGATGGCGACGATAGGCACGGTCTGCAAAAGGATCGTGTAGGGAAACAGCATACGGCGAAGCCATGGCGATTGCGCAAATACAAGAGCGATCAGCACGCCCACACAGATGCTCGCGATCAAGCCTCCGGCGGCCGCCGAGGCAGTGATTGCGAGCGACGTCATGAGTGAAGAAAAGCGCGCGGCTGCCGCCTGCACCACCTGCACTGGAGAGGGCAGCAGAAAGGAAGCAATGTGAAATAGCCGGATGATCCATGTCCAGATCAGGATCAGAGAGGCAAAGATAAGAGCCGCAGAGAGAAGAGTTGCGAGAGGTCGCTTCATCCGAGTGACCTCGCCTGCACGGAACGCAGGACCCTCGATATTTCGGAGACAGCTCGATCGTAGTCCTCTGAAGCACGTGTCTCTGCTGTGCGCGGCGTAGAGAGCGAGATCGGAATATCCTGCGCCAAGCGGCCCGGATGCGGGGCAAGCACGAGGATGCGGCTTGAAAGGAAGACGGCTTCCGCGACTGAATGCGTCACGAAGATGACCGTCCATTGCTGCTCATGATGAAGACGCAGCAATTCTTCGTTCATATGGTCGCGTGTCATTTCATCGAGAGCCGCGAAAGGTTCGTCCAGCAGCAGTACGCGCGGGCTGCTCGCAAGCGCGCGCGCAATTGAGGCCCGCATCTTCATGCCGCCGGAGAGCTGGCGAGGATACAACCTGCTCACGTGCGAAAGTCCAACCAGGGACAGCAGGCTGTCGACCTTCGCGTTGCGGCGCTCACGCGCAACGCCCTCCAACTCAAGACCCAGCGCAACGTTGGCGCGCACGGTGCGCCACGGCAATAACGTCGGATCCTGAAAGATAAACGAGAGTGTCTGGCGCGCGTCCACAGGCGTCATTCCGTCTACGGAGAGCTTGCCGGAAGTGATTGGACTTAGTCCGGAGATAAGTTTCAGCAGAGTGGACTTGCCGCATCCTGAAGGTCCAAGAACGCTGACGAACTCTCCCGGCGCGACGGTGAAGGAGAGATCTTCAATGATGGGAGGCCCATCCCCATAGCGCTTGGTCACATGTTCGAGCATGACGGCGGGTACGCGCAACTCACCCGTCATGCTGCCTTTCGCCGGCTGCTGAATCCGGGTTGTCATAGGTATTGACCCACTTGCCTCGATAGCTCCATCTGCGGCGAAATGACCGGCATGTAGATCGCGGATGGATGCGCAGGATCGTGGTAGACCGTTTGGGTCGAGCGCTGCCAACTCCACGTATCTGCGAGCCGTGGTGCGATCCCGCTGCCGGGATTACGGTCATATAAGGGATACGCGCTGCTCGCCACTTCAATACGAACCTGCTCCCCAGCGTGAAAAACACAGGACGTCGGCTCAAGCGCAAACTTCCACTCCATGAACGTATCGGCAGTGTAACTCGGCCCGAATAGAAATTTGCTTCGCGCAATGCCGATCGAGACGAACGTAGCTTCTCCATTCCTTCGCACGCATACCAGTTTCACCACTAGATCGGCATTTGCCGCGGAGCTGCTCGCATACAGGACAACCTCAGGAGAGCCGAAGACATGCATCGAGATATCAAGCGGAGCGGAGGTGTAGACCAGAACATTATTTCCGAGTTCAAGTTGAGCCTGGTTCGCCGGTCCTGCCGAGGCCGCCAGGCCGCCTGGCGCAGCCACCGGAACTTCAGGATCAAAGACAAAAAGATCAGGCGGGCTGTCCGCCGATGGGCCGAAGGAGCTGAGCAGGCCATCGCCTTTGCTCGAATTGGCGCGGCCGTTACTCTCGAGATAGAGTGCGTAGTTTGGCGCGGCGAAGTCGTGCGCGCCGTACCATCTGTCCTTGTTCAGCGCGTAGTGGCGAATCGCAGGTTCGCTCGAAAACTCGCCAGTATCCCTGAGCCAGTGATTGCACCAGCGAAGCAGCAGCGCATCTGTGTCGAGCGCAGCCGCCGGACCCAGTAAGTGAGGGCCGATCCGGCTTCCCCAGGGGATATGCATCCATGGCCCCGCGACCAGGTATTGGTGATCGCGAGCGTGCTCGGTGGCGGCGTGCGAGCGCAAGGCGAGAAACCCATCGACGCTGCCCTTGAGATAGGTGTCGTACCAGCCCGAAATATGGAGGGCCGGCACCTCTATCTTAGATAGCGACCGGCTTACATCGAGCGACTGCCAAAACTCATCCGGTGTGTCATGTTCGATCCAATCGCGAACATAGGTTGGAAGTCCATCCCGGCATACGCCCGGGTGCCGGCTGTAAGGAGTCGTAAGATGTTGAGCACTTAGATTCGCCCAGGCGCTTTCCAAGAGATCGCTCGTCTCACGTAATCCCAGCCGGCGCACGTCCTCCCTGAGCATCTGCAATCCCCAACCCAGAGTAGAGGCCTGGCGAAGCGCCCCGCCATGATAGAACCAGCCATGATACAAATCGTGCGCGGTCATCGCAGGCGCAATACACGCAAGCCCTTCTGGTTGTTCGGCCGCTGCAAGCAGCTGCGTGATGCCCTGGTAGGAAAATCCATACATCCCAACCCGGCCATTCGACTCCGGCCGCTGGCGTATGGCGGCAATTGTTTCTTTGCCGTCCTTTCCTTCAAACCGGAACGGATAGAACTCTCCTTCCGAGCCGCCCCGGCCGCGCACATCCTGGATGACGACGTTAAATCCCTGCCGGGCAAACCATGCCGGATGCGCATACACAACAGTGGAAGCGATATCTCTGCCATAGGGTTGGCGCATCAACAATGTCGGCTGTGGTACGGCCTGCGGGGGATAGTAGTGGTCCGCATATAAGACAACGCCATCGGACATGGGACAGGGCACACCGCGCTCCAGGCGGACGCCGCCGCCACAATCCACATACTTGCTCATGCTTCGAGCGGACCCCTGTAGTGAAGCATGGCCTCGAGATTCGCTGCTATGTTTACAGCAGCCTCTTCGATCCAGCGCGCGCCATTCTCTGCAGTGGCAGGCCGGGGATCACCCATCACGCCGCTCGGAGCGATATCGCGCGTGAGCCATGCGAAGGTCGCCGCTGCATTCTCCGGCTTGAGTAAGTTGGGCGAATCGATCTGCGCTATGTAGTTGCTTGTATATTCCTCGACGTGCACTAACTCGGGCGTAGCGCTGAGCAGCAGCGCAGTCTCCATCTCGCCCGCGTGAAAACCGTACGCGCGCTCCTGGGCGGAGAGCCCGTCGAACACGCAGCCTGCTGCTCCAAAAAGGCAAAACGTCCGCAGGCCGAATTCAGCGCGAAGATCGCGCGCCAACACATCGACGAGCGAAGTGTTTCCTCCGTGCGTATTGAATAACACCAATTTCTTGAATCCGGACGCACGCACGCTCGAACCTAGATCACGCACCACTGCAAGAAAGGTTGACGCCGAAACAGACATGGTTCCAGGAAACCCCAGATGCTCGTTGCTCTTGCCGTAGCAGACTGGCGGCAGCGCATACACAGGCGCTGCCGGTGGGAGCTTCTCAAGCGCCTTGCCCAGCAAAAGATTGTTGAGCAGCGTATCGGTTGCAAGCGGCAGATGATGCCCATGCTGCTCGATTGCCGCAGTCGGCAAGACCAGCAAGGCATCGTCTTTCGGAATTGCCTCGACCTGCTTCCATGTGAGATAGGCGAAGTTGCGAGCCGCCGGAACCCACGTATGCATACCCCTCCTACAGTTTCACTGCCTCGTCCACCGGTGCGAAGGTAATCATCTTACCCGGGTTCAGCAGGCCGCGCGGATCGTAGGCCTGTTTGGCGATCAGTTGCACATGATCGGCATGATAGCGGCCGCCGCCCTCCACATGATTGTTATGCGGGTTGGCCACGCTGACATCGATCGACCGGCAGAACTCGATCATCTCATTCAATCTCGCTTCGGTCGTAAAACGGACAACCGGGATCGCTCCCGGAATGACCGCGCCCGCTCCGGTCTTCATGAATTCCAGGTGAAACAAAATATCGTCGCCAAACTTCTCCTTGAGTTTGCGGAACTGCTCGCGCGCCGTCATCGGACTGAAGCCGCACTGCAGATAGGTTAAAGCGCTGTCCTGCTTGATCGCCCACAGCGTGGTGTGATTCCAGGTGTAATCGGAGAGCAGCGGACTTGTGCGCAGACCGGTGTAAGGCCCAGCCAGCGTGATCTCGCCAGACGCATCCAGCGCGGCTTGCGTGAGCCGCTCGAGTTGTCCGGCAGCGATCATGAAAAAGATAAGCGACTTTCCGGCGCGGGTGATATTTGCAACCGGAGTAAAAAAGGAGGGAATCGGCCATTCGAAAACAGTGATCAGGCGCTTGATCCAGCCCGGATCGCACGCAATCGCCTCGCTGAGGTCAAACGCCTGGCTGAACGAATCGAAGGCAACAACACACTGCGCCCACTCGACCGCTGGGGTAAGCGCCAGCCATATCCTGGTGATGATGCCGTTGGTCCCCCAGGCATGCAGCACCTCGTGAACGCGCGCTCCCTGGTGCATGACCACGCGCGGCTCCGGCTCCATCGTGACAACCTCGACCGCGCGCACAGTTTCAAAGTCGCGCAACCCGCCGTGCGCCACCGAACCGATGCCGCCCGATCCGCCCCCGAGAAAGCCGCCCAGGGTAGCCTTGGCGATCGTGCTTGGATAACAACGCAACTCCCAGCCCTGCTCGCGCGCCGCGGCCTCAAGGACCCCTAACCGCACACCGGGACCTGCGACCGCGACGCCCTCCGGCGTGATCTCCTCGATCGTATCCATGCGAGCCAGGTCGAGCACCACGCCGCCCTCGAGCGGCACGGCCTGGCCATAGTTGCCCGTACCTGCGCCGCGCGCCGTCACCGGGATGCGCCGCTGGTAGCAGCACGCCAGCACCCGCACAACCTCATCTGCGGCGGCCGGTTGCACAACCGCATCCGCAAACTTGTCGTCGAGGAGCTTCTTCAGGACTGGCGAATACCAGTAAAAATCCTTGGAGAGCCTCTGCACCACCTGCGGATTTGTAAGCACGCGCGCGGGATCCGCAAGGCAGGCACGCAGCGCCGCAAAATCGTCGTCTGTCATCACGGGCGCACGTTCCAGGCGGCAAAGGTCTTCAGCATATTCGGATGAGTAAACAACTCGTTACACTCTTCGCGGAGTAAAGGCCCATCGACGACGCATGCCAGGTCGCTGCGCTCCGCAACTTCGCGCGCGGGTATGCGAATCTGGCGGCAGTGGCGGTTCGCATCTTCAATCGTCGCGCCATAGATGACCCGGTCCAGCCCGGCCCACAAGGCGTTTGCCATGCACATGGGGCAGGGCTCGCAGGTACTGTACATGGTGCAACCTTTCAGCGAGGCAATGCCCCTTTTGCGCGCGGCCTTTCGTACAGTCCGTAACTCGGCGTGGCTGCTGGGGTCATTCTCACGCCGCACCGCATTGACCCCACGCATGACCAGGTGGCCGGACTCAGTTTCAACGATCAGCGCGCCGAAAGGCACCGGAGACGCCGTGTCGAGTGTGCGCGCGGTGAACCGGATCAGCTCGCGCATACGCGTCTCATCCAACTCCCTTTGCCGTGGCTGACTGGCGATACTGAGGCCCATGAGGCAATCTACCACGGGTCGCCGGTTCTACACCCAAGGCGTGAGCGTTGTCCGTTTATAAGCTGAGCAGCGTTGCGGAGTGAGCGCGGTCCGGGCGGCTTCGACGATCGCGCGACAGCTAGTACATAAGCCGTTAGTACCTCTCACTCCAACGTTTTACGCTCCGGGTCAGGTACGAGAACTGTATTGCGTCTGCAGATACAGTTCGCTATACTCCGGCTCGCGTCTATTTTGGGCTTTTGATCTCCTCTGTAATCCCCCATCAGGAGACTTGCGTAGCCGCCAATGGCGCTACTTTGTACAGAGCCTCGTCTTCATGGGCTCCGGTGAAAGACGGCCGGGCACTTGAGTCAGAGAGCCGTTCGCAGGGCTTCGCCCAGTCAGCACCCCAGGGAGAGTATGCCTCAACGCAGGACCCGGATTCCCACTCGCATGCTCCCGGCAGCATTGATGCTGGCCGCGCTCCTCGCCGGCTGCGGCACCACGTCCACGCAGACGCCGCTCTCGACATCGGCCGCCACCGGCTCAACCACGCCCATGGCGGTCACCGCGCGCGGACCGCAACTCGGCTACCTGTGGGATGCAGGCCAGAAGAACATCTATCCAGTGCTTGGCGTGGCCGGCGGCGCCCACTATGCCGCCCCACTGCTGTCAGCGGGCGCAGCCTACGTGAGCGGCGCAGTGAGTGGGAGCAGCACAGGCACCTCCGTCTGGGCGCTGCTGCTCGACGGCTCCGGCACGCTCTACGCGCTCACTCCGGGGTCGGCGACGCCGGGCGTGATCGCCACGCGCGTGCCGCTTGACGCGACGATCACGTTCGCGCCGGGGGGCGCCTACGCGGTCGTGCTCTCGCGATCCGCAAACTCGGCCATGCTCGTCAGCGGCCTGCCGGCGCAGGCGCAGATTGCGGATCTCGCGGCGCCTGCCGGCATCTCGCTGACCGGGGCAGCGGTGAGCGACCGCGGCACGGTGCTGGCGGGCTGGACCGCATCGAGTGGCGTGCAGGTGGGCACGATCTCAGCGACTGGCGCGGCCCCCGTCGCGAGTGTTTCGGCGTGGGGCGGCGCAGGGTTTGTGCCGGGCGCGCCAGCCGCCGGGCAGGAGCAGGCGGTCATCGCCGACGCCGGCACTGGACAATTGATGCGGCTGGCCGCGATCGGCGGCAGCGCTCCCACAGCGGCGGCGCTGCCCTCGGGGGGCAAACTGCAGAGCCCGGCCGCGGTCGCCATCTCGGGCGACGGACACTGGGCCTTCGCCGCCGATAGCGCAAAGCAGCAGGTGGTGCGCGTGGATCTATCCGGCAGCACGGCTCCGGTCTCGATCGCGTGCGCCTGCCAGCCATCGCGGCTGGTGGCGCTGCCCGGCAACACGATCTTTGAGGTCAGCACAGATCAGCCGGCTCAGCCAGCCTGGCTGCTGGACGCGAACGCACTCGCGCCGCGCACGTTCTTCGTACCCGCTTTGGCGTCTACGGCAGCGGGCTCGACGGCGGCAGTGGTTGCGGCAGCGGCAGCGGCCCCCGCGCCGAGGGCAGCCTCGAAGGTTGCGACCGGCGGTGCCCGATGATCCGCTGGATACGCATCCCGAGTAGAATCGCCAACTCATGTGCGCTCGCGGCGTTGGTTGGGCTGGCTGGTTTTGCACTGCCGGCAGCCGCGCAGAACACCTGCGGCTATACCGTTACCTCGCTCGCCGACCCCGGAACCACCGGAGAGCAGACCCTGCGCAACGGGATCGCCTCCGGCGCCTCGACCATCTGCTTCCAGACAGGGCTCACGGGCACCATTACGCTGGCCAGCACACTCTCGATCACCAGCGGAGTCAGCATCATCGGTCCCGGCATCGGCAGCCTGGGCCAGTACAACGTGACCATCTCCGGCAATCGGCAGGTGCAGGTTTTTTCGATCAATGCTCCGGCTACCAGCCCTGTCTCGATCAGCTACTTCACCATCACGCAAGGATACGCACAGAGCGGCGGAGGCCTGGAGGTAATTTCGGGCAATGTGACTCTGTCCAACGTCTATGTGTTTCAAAATACTGCGGTGAAGGGCGGTGGCATCTACAACGCGGGCATCCTCACCCTTACAGCCACCGGTGTCTCCGCCAACAGCTCAATAGATGATTACGGCGGCGGTATTTACAATGCCCAGGGCGCAACTTTGACGCTCAATGGGAGCAGTTTGACAGCGAATTCAACGCCCAACGGTGACCTGGCTGGCGGCGGACTGGAGAATCAGGGCACAACGGTGATCCTTTGCTGTTCAGACATCAGTTACAACACCGGCTCGCCCGGCGCGGGCATCGACAACAGCTCCGGGACGCTTACCGTGAGCGGCGCCAGCTTCTACGGGAACACCAGCAAGCAGGGCGGCGGGGCTATAGAGAACCAGCAGTACTACTACTACTCGCCTGCCACCGCCAATATCACCGACGCTACCTTCTACGGGAACACCACTAAGACCGCTTACTCCCAAACGCCCACCACTGGCGGCGCGATCGATAACTCCGGCGGAACGTTAGTTCTCAAAGAAAGCACTCTCTTGGGGAATACATCGGACGGAGAAGGCGGGGCCGTCTATAACAGCGGCACACTGACGCTTACGCAGGACACCATCACCGGCAACACTTCGAGCAGCACAGGCAGCGGCGTATCTGTAGGGGGCAACGGCGTCATTACTCTTACGAATACGATCGTCGCCGAGAATGCCGTCGTGTACGGCACGGTGGACGACGACTGCAACAACTGCGGAACCGTCCCGTCCGGCAACCTGGTGCATCCGCAAACTTCGCCTCTGCTCGGCCCGCTGGCTTCTAACGGCGGCACAATCGGCTACGCGACGGTCATGCCGCTGCCCGGCAGCGCAGCTATCGGCGGCGGCATTTACCAGTTGAATGGAGTGGTCCTGGTCACCGATCCCACCGACGAGCGCGGCCTCTCCCGCACCACCGTCAATGGCAACACGGTCTCGGTCGATATCGGCGCGGTGCAGACGCACTACAACTCGGTCTCTTTCTACACGCAGCCGACCACGACCGTGCAGGGTCATGTGATTACTCCGGCGGTGCAGGTGCAGGTCATTGAGAACGACAACGGTACTCTCAACTATCCGCAAGGCGTGCCGGTCACCATGGAGCTGATCCCCACTGTGGGAATGCAGCCGGAGGGTTCGCTCGGCGGCACGCTTGTGCAATATCCTTATCAGCAATCGAACGATATCGCCGCGCTCTTCAACGACCTTACGGTCAGCGCAGCGGGCTACTGGAAGCTGCAGGCGACCACAGAACCAGGCGCAGCACTGCCGCTGGCCGCTTACGTCGGCGACAGCAGCCAGTTTCAGACCACCTCGCCACTGCTCGCGACCGCGACCACGCTTACTGTGCCCGCGTCCGCGACCTACGGTCAATCGGTGACGATCTCCGCGCAGGTGACCAACACCGGCAGCACCGCGCCCGTGCAGAGCGGCACCGTCACCTTCAACATCGACGGGTCGGCGCAGACTCCAGTTTCCGTCAGTGGCAGCGGCAGCGCATCGATCAGTACTGCGACCCTGGCTGCGGGCACCCATACCATCACCGCCAACTACGGCGGATCGACGACCGAGGCACCGAGCAGCACCACCCAAAGCAGCACCATCTCCGTCACGAAAGCTGCGCCGGCGCTCGTGCTGAACGCGCCCAAGTACCTGCTCCCGGGCGTGCGCCTGTCCAGCTCGAACGTTCAGGCGTTCGCCACCGGTCAAAACGGCGCGGCCGTGCCGGGGACGTTCAGCTTCTCGCCCACGCTCTGCGCCCTCAACTCCGACTGCCCAGCGCCGCAGGCCGGCCCTGTAACCGTCACCGCGTCATTTACTCCCACCAACTCGACCGATTACTCCTCCGGGAGCACCCAGGCGACGGTGACGGTGCTGCCGCAGGCCGCGACCTCCACCACCCTGACCGCCAGCCCCAGCCCGGCGCTGCCGAACACGGCTGTCACGCTGACCGCAACGGTCGCCGGCGCGTCGAACACCCCGGGCGTGGTCGCCGGGACTGTCTTCCTGGCGCCGGCGGATGCCACCTTCACCCCGCTTGCGCTCACGCCTGCGACAGCCACCTTCCAGGGGGGCGTCGCGCTCTCCTATACGGGCTACTCGTCCTATGCCACCTACAGTGCGGACTTCAACGGCGATGGCGCCGCCGACCTGCTCATCGTGCCGGAGCTGGGCGCGCCGCAACTGCTGCTCTCAGATATAAGCGCGCATACCGGAGCGTACCTGCCGGCTTCGTCGCTCAGTCCTGGCGCTAACTGCCCTGAAGTGCTTGGCTCGACGGTAGGCGACATCAACGGCGACGGGCTGCCCGACATTGCGCTCGTCTGCACGAATGCGCAGGCGACCACTCTGGTGGTGTTGATCAACCAGGGGGACGCCACGTTTGCCATCTCGCCGACGCTCACGACGAACTTTGCGGGGATTGAGAGCGCGCAGCTGGTCATCGGCGACTTCAACAACGATGGGCTCGCGGATGTGATCGCCGTGACCCAGTGCTCTACGTCCAGTCAATGCGTCCAACTCGCCTTCCTGCAGCAGGGCGTGGGCAGCAGCTTTACCAGCTACAACTCTGAGCCTATTGAGTACGGCGGCCCCAGCGACAGCTTCGCCAACCTGCTGGCAGCCGACTTTAACGGTGACGGCAATCTGGACGTAGCGTTCATCCACTACTCCAACGCGTCGCCCTATGGGGTCGTCGAGGTGTGGACGAACAACGGGGGGAGCACGCCGTCCTTCGGCACTCTCGTTGACGAAGACCTGTTTAGCGCATCGGCGACCATCACCGCAGGCAACGGCAGCTCTACCCTGTCGTCGCTGATCTCGGGCACGTTCAAGACAGGGGACCTGCCGGACCTGGCGCTGGTGACCACGGTGGCCGATCCAAACGGGTCCGATGCGTACAGCTCGCTCTCGGTCGCGCTCAACAGCAGCACTGACGGAACGCTTTCCTTTCCCGGCAGCACCACGGACACTTCGACCGGTGGCGCGCAGACCTCCATTGTGACAGCGGACTTCGACGGCGACGGCATCGCGGACCTGGCTCTCTATAACAGCGCGGACAACACGGTGCGCGTGCTGCACGGCGTCGGAGACGGTACCTTCTCCTCGACGACCGAGCCTAGCTTCTCCTTTACTGTGGATGGACCGGTCGCCTCGCCTGGTGTGCGGTCCCCGCTTCACGCGCATGGAGCAACGCGCGGGATCGCCACTCCAGGCATCACGGCTCACCCCAACGGCTCTTCGCAGATCAACCAGTTGTTCTACCCGGTCCTTGCGGTGGGCGATACAAACGGCGATGGCTTCCCCGACATCCTGGTGGCCCAGCTGACCTCTTCGATCGATGACCACAGCGATGCTTCGATCGGCGCGCAGCAATTTATCACCACCGGGCCAAGCACAGCGACCGCAGGCGTTACCGCGACAGGCAGCAGCGTCAACTATACCGCCACTACGTCGCCCGCGACTCCCTACTGGGCGTCGAGCAGCGGCAGCACCACGCTGACCTCGGGGTCCCTGGTCACGACGACCACTCTGGCCGTGATTCCTTCTTCGACGCCTGCCACCTACGGCGGATCGGTCACGCTCAAGGCGACCGTCTTGAACCAGACGGGCAACTCGCCAGTCTCGAGCGGCACGGTTACCTTTACTGACACCGTTACGGGGGGCACGACGACAACGACCTCCGGAGTGCCGGTTACCAATGGCGTGGCGGTACTGCCCGTTACGCCTGCGCCGGTCGCGGGTACGCACAGCTACGCCGCCAGCTACAGTGGCGATACGAACACCGGGGAAGGCTCCAGCAGCTCCAGCGCAATCCCGCTGATCATCGCAAAGTACAGCCCGACACTCACCTGGGCTACGCCGGCGCAGATCACCACGACCACAGCCTTGTCGACAACGCAGCTGGACGCGTCCGCAACCGGCGCCTTCGGAAACTCGTTGAACAGCCTGGGCAGCTTCGTCTACTCGCCGGCCGTGGGTGCGACCCTGCCTGCCGGCAACCAGACCCTGAGCGTTACCTTTACGCCTGCGGACTCGACTGACTACGCGACCGTCACGCGCACAGTGACCATCGCGGTGGCCTTGACCAACACCACGACCACGCTGGCCGTGACGCCCGTCAGCACCAGCCATGCCTACGGGCAACCGCTCACGCTGACTGCGAACGTGGCGTATCCCTACGGCACGGGTCAATTGGTGCAGGGCGGCACGGTTCTGTTTACGTCCACGACTTCCGGGAGCCCTGGAACCACGACGCTCGGAAGCGTAACGGTCGCGAACGGCACAGCGACGCTGAGCGGAGTGGTGCTCGGCGGCGGGACGCATATCCTCCACGCGTCGTATGGCGGAGACGCGGCCGCCAATACGAGCACGGCCGCCACGCAGATCGTCACGATCACGCCCGTCGCTCCCACGCTCCACTGGACGCCGCCTGCGGCGATCACCACGTCGACGTCGCTGGGCAGCACCCAACTCGACGCGTCCGCGACCGGGGTGGGCGGGGTAAGCCTCACCGGGAGCTTCGTTTACACGCCGGCAGCGGGTGCTACCCTGCCTTTCGGTACTCAGACCCTGAGCGTGACTTTCACGCCGACGGACACGGCTGACTACACCACCGCCACCACAACTGTGCCGATCGATGTGGGTGACAGCACGCCGGTGACGACCTTGAGCGCCTCGTCCACCTCACCTGTCTATGGACAGGCGCTGACGCTCACCGCGCATCTCTCGAACGGGCAGGGAACAGCAGCGATCACCGGCGGCACAGTCACCTTCACCTCGGGCGGCACGGCACTCGGCAGCCCTGTAGCCGTCAGCAACGGGGTCGCGACGCTGAGCGGGGTCTCGCTCGGCGCGGGCGCGCATCTGCTGGGCGCGGCTTACAGCGGAACAACGGGAGAAAACCCCGGCAACCCGGCGACGCTCAACCTCACGGTCGCGAAGGCTACGCCAACCCTTACCTGGGCGACACCCGCTGCCATCTCCAGCACGACGCCGCTCAGCGCCGAGCAGCTGGATGCGACCGCTGCGGGCACAAACGGGGCGAGCCTGCCGGGCGCCTTCGTCTACACGCCGGCATCGGGCACGTTCAGCGTCGGCTCGCATACGCTGTCTGTGACCTTTACGCCCACCGACTCGACCGACTACACCACGGCGTCCGCATCGGTGACGCTCACGGTCTTCTCGACCAACACCCAGACCGCCCTGACCGTCTCGCCCGCCCAGATCACCTACGGTCAGGCGGCTTCGTTATCGGCGCAGGTGACCAACAGCAACGGCACCACGGTCATCCAGGCGGGGACCGTAGCCTTCGCGGCGGACAACGTCACACTCTCGACCGTCAATGTCGTGAACGGCGCGGCCTCGCTCAGCGGGGTTTCGCTCACCGGCGGAACCCACCTGCTTACAGCCACCTACAGCGGCGCGACGGGCGAGGGAGCAAGCGCTGCCAGCCGGTCCATCACGGTCGCCAGGGCTACGCCGGTTCTCAGCTGGAGCACCCCGGCGCAGATCAGCAGCACCACGCCGCTCGGCGCAACGCAGCTGAATGCTTCGGCTACTGGCGTCAACGGGGCGGCGCTCGCGGGCAGCTTCGCGTACTCGCCCGCAACGGGCGTCCTGCTCACAGTCGGCACGCACACGCTGACTGCAACGTTTACGCCCTCGGACGCGACGGATTACGCGACCGCTACCACGCAGGTCTCGATCCAGGTCGTCGCCGAGACGATCTCGCTCGCATCGATCTCGCCCGCGACTACGCCCCTCGGCACCACCCCGCTTGCGGTCACGCTCACAGGGTCGGGCTTCCCATCGACCGCAGTCGTGCGGCTGAACGGAACCGCCCTGCCAACCACCGTGATCAGCGCAACCCAGCTGGGAGCAACGATCCCTGCGGCGAACCTGTCGAAGGCCGGAGCCCTCTCGCTCACCATCTACGACGCGGCCAGCCAGGCGATCAGCAACGCGGTCACGCTCACCGTCACCGCTCCGACGCCGACCGTGATGCTCACGGCGCCGGCGACGGTGGTCTCCGGCGGGCAGCCGAACGTCACCCTGGCCCTCGCGAAGTCGTACCCGGTCGACATCGCCGGAACCTTTACGCTGACCTTCACGCCAGCCGGCCCGAATGGCGTCGATGATCCTTCGGTGCAGTTCAGCACGGGTGGCCGGGTATACAACTTCACGATTCCGGCCGGGGTCACCACCGGACCGACAGCATCGCTGCAATCGGGCACGGTCGAGGGCACGATCTCGGTCGCGACTGCGCTGAACGCGGGCGGGGTGAATGTGACGCCGCCCGACCTCGCGACCCCGACCGATATCGGCATCGCGGCTGAGCCGCCCACCATCACCGGGGTCACGTTCACAGATGTGAACGGGCTCATCACCGCGGTCGTCACGGGCTTCTCGAACACCCGCGAGATGGCCTCGGCGCAGTTCATCTTTACCGGACCGGGAGCCAGCGATCTAGCCAGCGCCGGCGTCACCATTCCCGCAGACAATCTCTTCAGCACCTGGTACACCAGCGAGAGTTCGGCTACCTTCGGGTCGTCGTTCTCCTACACACAAACCTTTCAGCTGAGCGATCCCACAACCGACATCACCGGCGTGGCGGTCACCCTGACAAATACAGCCGGTACCTCCGCGAGCGTGAACTCTCAGTGAAGACCAACACTCCAGTCCGACTTTTTACCTGCCTGACGGTCCAGCTGGCTCTGCTGGCTACTTCGTTCTCGGGGCAGGTCGCCCCGGCTGCGGCCGCCGCGCCGCATGCCCTGTTCATCGACATCCTTGAGGGCGAGGGTGCCCTGAACGATGTGCGCGCGCGCACCGCCCGGGAGCCGATTGTCGAGGTCCGGGACGAGAATCATAAACCCGTCGCAGGGGCGGTCGTGCTGTTTGTGAGCGACAGCAACGGCGCAGGCGGGCTGGGCGCAACGTTCAACGGGGCGCAGGCTTTCTCGATGACCACCGGCGCGGACGGCCAGGCCTTTGGGCGCGGCTTCCAGCTGACCCACGCCACAGGCAAGTTCCACATCTCGGTCGATGCGCGCATGGGCAACCTGCATGCGCAGTCGGTGATCAACCAGACCAATGTGATCGCTTTCTCGCATATCGCGCTCATCAACGAGCTTGCTACACTCGCGAGCAGCAGGGTTGGCCTGATCGCGCTGATCGATATTGCCGCGATGGGCGCGGTGACCGGGGCCGTCATCGTGACCAACCCGGACAACCCTGTCATTGTGACGACGGGAACCGGCGCCGTCGGGGCTCCCGGTGCGAGCATCCGGATTCACCTGCATGGGCGCAACCGTTAGCTTTCGCAGGCGCGGCTGAGGGAGGCTTTTCTGGGATCATCTTCGGGATCAATCGCAACAGTCCTGTTGACTTGCCTTCTTGCTGCGTCGGCAACGCCTCTATCGGCGCAAGCCGCGCAGGCCGGGAAATCGCCGTACGGCCCCTCGGGGCCCGGGCTGATCACCATCCGGCTTGAGCGGCGGACCGGCGATCAACCCGTCAAGGTGCCGCAGAACACCGTCTTCAAGACGGGCGACATCCTCAGATTCCAGCTGACGAGCAGCATGGCGGGCTACCTATACGTCGTCGACAAGGGCAGCACCGGGACGGCCTCGACGCTCTTTCCGGGGGCCGGTTCGCTGCACGGCGACAACCGCATCGAACCTAAGCACGCCTATCTGGTTCCGGAGGATGGCAACGGCTGGTTTGAAGTCACCGGGCCCCCGGGCTTTGATGTGCTCTACTTCCTGGTCAGCGCCACGCCGATGAACCTCGCCGCAGCAGCCGCGCCAGAGGCGCTCGGGCCAGGCGAGGCGCACCCGGGCGCAGCGCCTGCGCCGGCCCCGGCAGTGCCATCAAGCCTGCTGCCGCGCTGCAATGACGAGATCTTCAAGAGCCGCGGCGAGTGTCTCGACGACTCGGCCGGCCCAGCGCCGCTCGCGCCCGGAGCCCCGCTCCCACGCGAACTCACCGGACTCACGGGGACCGCCTCGCGCGATATCATCCTGAGTGAGGATGACACCGGCACCGT
>Ga0116226_10000975_pt1 | contig 24908 bp, 20 predicted proteins | sample S1TSphfallax_FD_89692 | JGI IMG/M metagenome (GOLD analysis project Ga0116226, IMG submission 89692) | Host-associated microbial communities from peat moss isolated from Minnesota, USA - S1T2_Fa - Sphagnum fallax MG | ecosystem: Host-associated > Plants > Peat moss > Unclassified | place: USA... | reverse complement strand
CTCGCGACGCTCGCGACCATCATCGCGAGCCAGGCGATCATCACGGGCTCGTTCTCGATGACGCGGCAGGCGGTCCAGCTTGGTTGGCTCCCGGGTGTTGCGATTCATCAGACCTCGGATCAGGTTTACGGGCAGATTTATGTGCCGCTCGTGTCATGGCTCATGATGATCGCGACTGTCGGCGTGACAATCGCGTTCGAGACCTCGGATCGACTCGCCGGTGCCTATGGCACGGCGGTCGCGACGACGATGTTGCTGACGACGGGACTCCTTTACGTGGCCATGCGCCGGGTCTGGAAGTGGTCGCTCGCGGTGTCGCTCGCGATCGGGGGCGTGTTCCTCGTCGTCGATGGCGGCTTTTTTGCGGCCAATCTCTTGAAGATCGGCCAGGGCGGCTGGTTGCCGCTCAGCTTCGCGGCCTTGCTGTTCCTCGTGATGATCACCTGGCGCACGGGCGTCGATGCGGTGCGCGCGGCGCTCGGGCAGACGCCGCAGGCGGCAGAGCGCTTCCTCGCCGATCTGGCCGCGGGCAAGATTCCGCGCACGGAAGGAACCATGGTGTTTCTGACGCGCAGCAGCTGGCAGGTGCCGCGGCTGATCATGGATCATGTGCGGTTTGTCGGCAGCCTCCCAAAGCATGTGATCACTCTCAACGTGAATTTCGAGGAAACGCCGCGCGCCGCGCATCCCACCTGCGTCGTCGTCAACAAGGTCGCGGAGGGGTGGTGGCAGCTGGTCGCGAGCTTCGGCTTCATCGAGATTCCGGATCTGCGGCGGGCGTTGCTGCGTGCCACGGGGCTCGATCCCTCGATCGATTTGAATCACGCGGTGTTCCTGGCTTCGCGTGACCTCGTCGTGCATCGTCCCGGCAGCAAGGTGCTGCGTCGGGGGCGTTTGTGGCTGTTCGCGTTTCTGTATCGGAACGCGGTCAAGGCGGTGGATCGTTTCAATTTGCCGCCGAAGAATGTCGTGGAGATTGCGCGGCAGGTGGAGATTTAGGGGGGCGGATGGCGCCCAAGATGCGCCTCGTCGCTAGGCGTACGCTACTAACGCCATCCGTACGTCTCGTGAGCGAAGTTGCGCCACCCGCGGGTACAAGCTGGAGCCCGCCTTGAGGTCGCGAGGGCCCTTTAAGGTCGCAAAATGCAACCTTAAAGAGGCGTTGCCGCTACGGGAACCGCGCGGCTGATCACTTACAGTTTGGCTGTGAAGCCAACGCCGCGGCGCTTCGCGGGCGGCGGGTTCATGAGTTCACGGATCGCGGAAAGTATGGCGGTAATCGCTTCGTCGTGATGCTCGAGCTTGGCTTCGAGCTCGTGGAGCTTGCGGAAGATCGCCGGGCTCGCCGGATTCGAGCCAAGCAGGTCGCGCAGTTGGACGAAGACTCGGACCACATAGACGCTCATTTCGACATCGCGGGCGCTATCGAGGATGGTCGCGGCCATGATCGCGCCATGCTCGGTGAAGGCGTAGGGCGGAAATCGCGGATCACGATGCCTGTGCGGACCGGTCGCAAATTGCGACCGGTTCAGTGTCTCGGTCTCCATCCGCGTGAGACGGAACAAGACGTCTCCGGGAAACCTGTCGCAATTGCGTTTGACCTGTTCATTCAGCCGCTTTGTGGGCACAGCCTAGAGCGTACCCAGTTCGGCATCGAGGATGACTCGAGTACCACGCAGAATGACGATGGATTCAATAATCTCCGTGGCGGGTTTGGCCGACAGCTGCTAGGGCTTCGCGGTCGCCGGCGGCGCGCCCGGCGGCGCGGCAGCGCCCAGGCCCGTTTGGAACGGCTTGCCGTTGAAGGTCGCCTGACCCTGATGGAATACGACCTTGGTGTGGTACTTGCCGTTATCCAGCGTCGCCAGACCCTGCTGTACGAAGGTTTGGAGCTGCGAGCCCAGGGCTGCGCCTGCGCCCGGAAGAGTCTTCAAGAACGCTTCGTCACAGCTGAAGTCGAGATCGATGTCGACCTTTTGTACGAGCAGTTTGGGGTCCGCACCGGGCGCGATATCGGCGGCCGTGAAATCATGGACGCTCAGGCCGCCTGTGAGCAGCAATTCACCGCCCGCGTTGGCGAGACTGATGCGATCGATGCCGAGTGCCGGTTGATGCGTCAACAAGTCCGCACCCTGCGTTTGCAGGATCGCCAGCGTCTTTTGTGTTCGTTGATTGGGGTCGACCGTCTTGTCGGCACGCAACTCGCGCAAGGATGAGGTCAACTTCTCGAGAGTCTCCATCTCGAGATGCTTGAACGTGATATCGAAATGCGCGCTCTTCAAGGTCAACGGTGCCGTCACGACGGCACCCGTGCCGATCGTGACCGCGGCGTCCAAATAGCCGTCGCTGGCCTTGGTCAAGCTCGTGACGGTGAAGTCGCTCAGGTTCAGGGCTTTCGAAGGGTCGCCACTGATGGCCAGATTCTTGATCACGAAATTCGCGTCGCCCGTATACAAGGTCCGCAGGGCGCGCTTCGAACTGCCGTCGAAACCCACGCCGCTGATTTCGGCCTTGGCGCCTGCCGGGCCGGTATAAACGATGTGCGGAGCCGAGCCGTGGCTCTTGAAGTGGTCGCCGTGTCCGCTCTCGTCGATCGAGAACACAAAGCCGTCGGAACTCAATTTTCCGTCGCTGCCGACGGCCACGTCCTTGATGGCGGGGCTGCTCACCTGGGTCGTGAAGCCGCCCAATAAATGCAGGCGCGTGGTCACGGTCACGGCATCCGCCGATCCGAAAATCTTCTCGATCTGTGCCTTGAGTTCGTCGCTGAAGACCGGTGTGGAATCGACGCGGGCCAAACCGATGCAGGTGGCACCGCAGACGAGGCCGTGATGGATTACGTTATGGATCGTGAAGCGCAGCGGTTTGCCGGAGGGATTCGCAAGGGCGGCTGCGGCTGCTTGACCAGGAGTCATGCCCCCGAGCGCTTCGATCGTGACGTCCTGTTCCGAGGTATACCAACCGCGCTGGTAATGACTCTCGACGACCGTGAGGTAGGGTGCCTGCTCCGGGAGTTCGTTCGTGATCTCGGTTATGCGGGATTCGATCGCCCGCCCGAGGAGCCACGGTACGAGGGGGTAGAGGAGCACGAGGACGACGAGGGTCAGCAGCAGTTTTTTCAAGACTCTCTCCCTGAGGACGCTACGCCGGATGGTAGCAAACGCAGGGCCGCGGTTGGCGCCAATCTCGTCGGCGTGATCGCCTAGGATGACGCCGGCCGCAGCCGCGGGAATACGCGGCGTGCATTGCCCTCGAAGATCTTGTACCGGTCGGTGGCGCTGATCGGCAGTTCGTCGAGATAGCGCTTGGTGTCGTCGAAATAGAAGCCGGTCTCGGGGTCGATACCGCGAACGGCGCCGACCATCTCCGAGCCGAACAAGATGTTGTCGGCGGGGATCACTTTGAGCAGCAATTCGATGCCGGGGAGGTGGTAAACACAGGTGTCGAAGAACACGTTTTTGAGCAGCAACTCGCTCAAGGGCGGCCGCTTCAGGTCCTGGGCGAGACCGCGATAGCGTCCCCAGTGATACGGCACGGCGCCGCCGCCGTGGGGAATGATGAAGCGCAAGCTCGGGAAGTCGCGGAACAGATCGCTGGTCAAAAACTGCATGAAGGCGGTCGTGTCGGCATTGATGTAATGCGCGCCGGTCGCGTGGAAGTTCGGATTGCAGGAGGAACTCACGTGCACCATTGCCGGCACGTCGAGCTCGACCATTTTTTCGTAGAGCGGGTACCAGTGGCGATCGCTCAGCGGCGGCGCCGTCCAGTGACCGCCAGACGGATCGGGGTTCAAGTTACAGCCGATGAAGCCGAGTTCGGCCACGCAGCGCTCGAGCTCGGCCGCGCTGTTCACGGGTGCGACACCCGGGGATTGCGGCAGTTGGCACACGCCGACGAAATTGGCGGGGTAGAGCTTGCAAACGCGATGGATCAAATCGTTGCAGGCGGTCGTCCAGCGCCGGCTCGTCGTCTCATTGCCGACGTGGTGCGCCATCGCCGAAGCGCGCGGCGAGAAAATCGTGAGATCGGTGCCGCGCGCGCGCTGTAACCGCAATTGTGCATTTTCCAGGCTGTCGCGGATCTGATCGTCGCTGATCGGTGTCTGGGCATCGAGCGGCAGATCGACCTGCGCCTTGAGGCCTTCGATCTGTGCGTCGCGAAACTTCTGCAAGGGGGCGGGCGCGGTCGTGTAGTGACCATGGCAATCGATGATCATGTCATTCGGTCCAGTAGAGACGCGTGGGATTGTCGACGAGGATACGTGCACGCAGGTCCTCGTCCGGGCAAATCTCACCGAACAGGTCGACGAGCTCGCCGTCATTGGGCATGTCTTTGCTGATGTTCGGATGCGGCCAGTCCGTGCCCCAGAGAATCCGACCGGGATCGATCGCGATCAATGCCCAAGCAAACGGCACGGCGTCGCGAAACGGCCGCTTGCCGACCGAGACCCGTTCGGCGCCGCAGACCTTGATCCAGGCGAGCGGGTTTTCACGGAACACCTTGATCAGCTGCTGGAACGGGCGCTGTTCGAGTCCGTCGGCGGCCTTGACGCGCCCCATGTGATCGATGACGAACGGGACGTCGATGCTCGCGATCAACTCTTGTTGCGTCAGGATGTCTTCGGCGTCCAGATGCAGAACGATATGCCAACCGAGGGGTTTGATGCGCTTCACCAGTCGCCGGAATATGGCGAGATCGGGAACGCCGCCCAGATGTTTGACGAAGTTGAAGCGAATGCCGCGGATCCCGCCCGCGTGCAGGCGCTCGAGCTCGGCGTCGGTCACGTGGTCCTCGACACAGGCGACGCCACGATAAGTCCCGCCGCTCGCGGCGATCGCGTCGAGCGTGACCGCCATATCGGTACCATGGCAGCTCGCGTGCACGATCACCGCGCGCGAAATCCCGAGCGTCGCGTGCAGGCGACGTAACGCGTCGACCGGGGCGTCGGGCGGCGTGTAGCTGCGATCCGCGGCGTACGGAAAGCGACTCGCGGGACCGAACACATGGCAATGGGCGTCGCAGGCGCCTGGCGGCAGTTGCAGCGAGGGTTGGATGGGGTTCGGGTCCGGTGGCAGGCAGGACTTCAGCGGGTTCTTCGCAGGCGCAGGCGCAGGCGCAGGCGCAGGCGTAGGCGTAGGCGTCGGCGTCGGCGTCGGCGCGGTCGAGTGGGCCGCGCCGTTCAGCGCGCCTGGATTGCTCGGGGTGCCGGTCATGCTTGCGACTCGCGCGCGTAAGCGGTTTCATCTTCGAAGTACCTGAGTCCCGCTTTGGCAAGCGTCTCGCGCATGCCGTAGACATCGAGGCCGAGATCACCCGCGGCAAGGCGCTGGCGCGTGACCGCCTCTTTGCGTTCGCGTGCGGCCGCCGCGACGGCGACTTGCGCGGCCCGTTCTCGGGGCACTACCACGACGCCGTCGTCGTCGGCGACGATGACATCGCCGGGATGGACCAAGGCGCCCGCGCAAACGATCGGGGTGTTCACTGAGCCGAGCGTCGCTTTGACCGCGCCCTTGGCGTGGACGGCCTTGGACCACACCGGGAATCCCATGTCGCGCAGTTCCGTGGTGTCGCGGCAGGCGGCATCGACCACGAGGCCGAGTGCGCCGCGTGCGCGATACGAGGTGGCGAGCAGATCGCCGAACATGGCGTCGGCATTGTCCGAGGAGGTGCCGAGCACGGCGACGTCGCCGGGCCGCAGCATTTCGGCGGCGACGTGCAGCATCCAGTTATCGCCGGGGTGGGCAAAGATCGTCACCGCAGTTCCGCAGACTTTCGCGCCAGGATAAATGGGCCGCATGACAGGCGCGAGCAAGCCGGCGCGACCCATGGCCTCGTGGATGGTCGCGACGCCGAACTTCGCGAGTGCGGCGACGCTCGCCGCATCGGCGCGCGATATGTTCTTGATGGCTATGGCTGATTGACCCAGCATGAATCACCTATGGGCGTAGAGCGCGGCGGGCACGTATACCGTGCCGCGCAGGATGAGGCGAGCGGTGCGCAGCAGCGCCGCCCGCAGGACTTCGGAGGGCTTGGCGGGATTCATCGTGAGTACCACGGTGAATTCTCCGCTCGGATGTTCGACCGACACGCTCTTGACGAGACCGGCGGGTACCTGCCCGTAGCGGTTCGCGACGCTGCCCTCGAGCACCGCGGCGGTCGCGACTGTGACGGCGCCCAAAACCCCGACCGCCGCATGGCAATCGTGGGGAATCAAGGTGCGCGTACTGATCTGCCCGCCGGCGCGGGGCCGCGCGACCAGGCACATTTTCGGCACGACTTTGTCGGCGACGTCGCCGAGATTCATCAGCGGGCCCGCTACAAGCCTGATGGCCTCGATGCGCGCCTTCAACTCGCGGTTCGCATTGATCGCATCGCGCGTCTCGTAGCCGGTGATGCCGAGTGCTTCGGCGGCTAGGATCACGACCGGCATGCCGTTGTCGATACAGGTCACGTCGACGCCGTCGATGCGATCGACGAGCTGACCGGTCGGCAGCAGTGACCCGCAAACCGACCCCGCGGTCTCGAGAAAGCTGATGTTGATCGGCGCCGCCGTACCCGGCACGCCGTCGATGCGCGCTTCGCCCGAGTAATCGACGACCCCGCCCGGCGTGCGGATTTCAATGTCGCTGAGCGTTCCGGTATTGCGCGTGAGCACGCGCAGGTTCGTGATCGCGCCGCGCGCGGCGCACAGTCCGGTCTCGAGTCCGAAGGGGCCGACGGCCGCGAGCATATTGCCGCAGTTCGGCGTCGTGTCGACGCGGGCCTCTTTGACGGATACTTGTGCGAATAGAAATTCGAGATCGACGCCCGGCGTCCGGCCCGGGCGCACGATGCCTACCTTACTGGTCAGGGGGTCCGCGCCACCGAGGCCGTCGATTTGGCGAAGGTCTGGAGAGCCCATGACCGCGAGCAGGACCTGGTCACGAGCGCGCTCATCGATCGGCAGGTCGCTTTCAAGAAAAAACGGTCCCCGCGACGTGCCGCCGCGCATGAACAGACAAGGGATGGGGTGCTGCATCGAGGCCGCTCTGAGGTTTCGCTGTGGCGATTATCCCGTATAATAAATCGGAATAGATGGTATACCTGTTATGCCGATATCAGATAACGCCGGATGGGGCGTCGCCAGCGGGGCTCATGCGTATGGATCTTAAGCAGCTCGAATACTTTCGCCATGTGGCCGAACTCGGCAGCTTCACGCGGGCCGCTTCGTTCCTGTCGGTCGTGCAGCCGGCGCTGAGTCGCCAGGTGCGCCAGCTCGAAGTCGAGCTCGGCCAGAACCTGTTCGAACGCAATGGCCGCGGCGTCGTGCTCACCGACGCCGGCACGCGCTTGCTCGAGCACACGCGTGGCATTCTGCTGCAAGTGGGTCGCGCGCGTCAGGACCTGGAGGATCAGCGTGACGGTGACACGGGACTCTTCACGCTGGGTTTGCCGCCGAGCCTCGGCAGCAGCATCACCGTGCCGCTCGTCAAAGCCTTCGGCGCGCGATTGCCAAGAGCGCGGCTCGCGACGGTCGAGGGCTTGTCGGCGTATATCTTGGAGTGGCTCAGCATCGGGCGGGTGGACTGCGCGCTGGTCTACTATGCGACTACGGCGCCTGGCGTGGATTTGCAGCCCTTGCTCACGGACACTTTGTATTTGGTCGGACCGGTTGCGCCGGCGAGCGCGAAGCGGCGTGCCGCGATCCGGCTCGCCGAGCTTGCCGACCATCCGCTGATCATGCCGAGCCGGCCGCATGCGATGCGCATGGCCGTCGAGAACGCACTTGGCGCCGTGGACTGCAAGATCCGGATCGCGCATGAAATCGAGTCCATACCCGCGATCATCGATCTGGTGCGGCAGGGGCACGGTTTCGGCGTCTTGCCGCGCTATGCTGTGCGCGCCTCGCAGTGGGGCGGGCAAGTCAGCGTCAGGCCGATCCGCGAGCCGACGCTGACCGTTTCGCTTTCTATTGCGACGTCCTCGCAGCGGCCGAGGAGCACGCTCATCGGCAAGTCCATTGAGGTCTTGCGGACCGTCGTGCAGCACGAGATGCGGCTTGCGGAGATGCCGGAGGCGCAGCGCGCATGAACGCCCCGCACAGGCCAATCGCGCGTGATTACGACGATATTCCCGGTACGTATGTGTACGATGCGCGGCGCGGACGGGTCGGGTACGCGCTTAACATGTTCTGCATGTCGTTGAACTCGCCCGATAACCGCGCGCGATTCAAGGCGGATCAAGGCGCCTATCTCGACGGCTTCAAGCTGACGCCCGAGCAGCGCCGCGTCGTCTTGGCGCGCGATTGGTTGGGCATGTTGCAACAGGGCGGCAACATCTACTACACGATCAAGATCGCCTTCTGCGACGGCCTCACGTTCCAGGATGTTGCCGGCATGATGTCGGGGGTCAGCAAAGAGACCTACGCGCAGATGATGCTGAACGGCGGCCGCAGTCCCGAGGGCAACCGCTACAAGAACGCCGACAGCGCGGAGCGATAGCGATGGCACGGATCGTCGCCGGTATTGCTTGCTCGCATGTTCCTGCGATCGGGGTCGCGATGGACAAGGGCATTTCCGGGAATGCCTACTGGGAACCGCTCTTCAAGGGGTATGCGCCCGCCCGTGAGTGGTTGGCGAGGCTCGCGCCTGATGTCGCGATTGTCGTCTATAACGATCATGCCTCGGCGTTCTCGCTCGCGTTGATCCCGACCTTTTTGTTGGGGGTTGCCGAGCAATTTCCGATTGCCGATGAGGGTTTCGGGCCGCGTCCCGTGCCGCCGGTCGCGGGCCATCCCGAGCTCGCCTGGCATCTCGCGGAGTCCTTGATCCTCGATGAATTCGACATGACGATCGCCAATGAGATGCCTGTCGACCACGGTCTGACCGTCCCCTTGTCGGTCACCTGCGGCCAGCCGGCCAGCTGGCCGTTTCCAGTGATCCCCTTATGCGTCAACGTCGTACAGTACCCGCCGCCGACCGGCGCGCGTTGTTTCAAGCTGGGGCAGGCGCTGCGCCGCGCCGTCGCTTCGTTCCCCGAGGACTTGCGCGTCGTCATCTACGGCACCGGCGGCATGTCGCATCAGCTTCAGGGGGAACGTGCGGGACTCATCAATCGCGCCTTCGATACGGCCTTTCTCGACAAACTGACGCAGGATCCGCAGGCGCTCACGAAGCTCTCGCATACCGAGTACATGCGTGAGGCCGGATCCGAAGGCGTGGAGCTGGTTATGTGGCACGTCATGCGCGGCGCGCTCGACGAGGACGTCGTCGAGGTCTATCGGCATTACCATGTGCCCGCGTCGAACACCGCCGCCGGCCTGCTGATTTTGCAAAATAGGAGCGCGGTATGAAGGTGTGTCTCGCAGGGCATGGTGCGTTCGGCATCAAGCACTTGGAAGCGATGGCGAAAATTCCCGACGTCGAGGTCATCTCGCTGGCGGGCTCGAACCCGGAGTCGGCGCGCGAGGTGGCGGAGGCCTGGAAGATTCCGCATTGGAGTGCGGACCTCGCCGAGTGCCTGGCTCAGCCCGGTCTGGACGCCGTCATCCTCACGACCCCGACGCAGATCCACGCCGCGCAGGGCGAGCAGTGCATGCGCGCAGGCAAGCATGTGATGATCGAGATTCCAATGGCTGACTCCGTCGCCGATTCCGAGCGGCTGGTCGAGGTGCAGCGCGAGACCGGTGTCGTCGCGATGGCGGGCCACACGCGGCGCTTCAACCCGAGTCATCAATGGATCCACAAGCGCATCGCCGCGGGCGAACTCAAGATCTTGCAAATGGACGTGCAGACCTATTTCTTCCGCCGCACGAACACCAATGCGCTCGGCAAGCCGCGCAGCTGGACCGATCATTTGCTCTGGCACCATGCCTGCCACACGGTCGATTTGTTCGGCTATCAAACCGGTGAGGCAATCACGAAGAGTTTTGCGCTGCAGGGCCCGAAGCACCCGGTGCTCGGCATCGCGATGGATATGAGCATCGGTCTCGAGTCGAGCTCGGGCGCGATCTGTACCTTGTCCTTGTCCTTCAATAATGACGGACCGCTCGGCACGTTCTTTCGCTATATCTGCGACAACGGCACCTACATCGCGCGCTACGACGATTTGCTCGACGGCAAGAACAACGCCATCGACGTCTCCCAGGTCGACGTCTCCCTCAATGGCATCGAGCTGCAGGATCGCGAGTTCTTCGCGGCAATCCGGGCGGGGCGCGAACCGAATGCGAGCCTGGCGCAATGCCTGCCGGCGATGCAGACGCTCGGCAAGCTCGAGCGCCAACTGGCGGCCTGATCGGCATGAGATCTTCCCTGACGACGCGAGCGCTGGGGCCGTTCTCCGTCTCGGCGATTGGGCTCGGCTGTATGAACCTGAGCCACGCCTACGGGGTGCCCCCGGCGCCGGACGCCGCGGCGACCGTGCTCTTGCGTGCCTTGGAGCTTGGGGTCACGCATTTCGATACGGCGGCGCTGTACGGGTTTGGGAGTAACGAGGAACTTGTCGGGCGAGTGCTCGCGCCCCATCGCGAGGAATTTACCTTGGCGAGCAAGTGTGGCATTCAGGGTGTGACTTCGGACGCAGGCGTGCGGCGCGTCATCGACGGGCGGCCGGAGACCTTGATGCGCACCTGCGAGGATGCGTTGCGGCGTTTGCGCACGGAGGTCATCGACCTGTATTACCTGCATCGCTGGGACCAGCGCGTGCCGATCGAGGATAGCGTCGGCGCGCTCGCCGAGCTGAAACGCCAGGGTAAGATTCGCGCGATCGGTTTGTCCGAGGTCTCGGCGGCGACTCTGCGCCGCGCGCATGCAGTTCATCCGATCGCCGCCGTGCAGAGCGAGTATTCGCTCGCGACGCGGAATCCGGAGATCGCGGTGTTGGACGCCTGCCGCGAGCTCGGCACGAGTTTCGTCGCGTTCAGTCCCTTAGGACGCGGGTTTCTTGGGGGCGGCGTTCCGGACGTGGCGCAGCTCGAGCCCAATGACTTACGCCGCAGTCTGCCGCGGTTTGCCCCTGCTCACCACGCGCGCAATCTCGGCTTGCTCGAGGGGTTTGCGGCGCTGGCTCGGGAGGCGGGCCGCACGCCCGCGCAGCTCGCGCTCGCCTGGGTGTTGTCGCGAGGCGAGCATGTACTGGCGATTCCGGGTACCACGAGCGTGGCGCATTTGGCTGAAGATGTCGGCGCCGGTGAGGTCACGATCAGCGCCCCAATCCTCGCTCGCGCCAGCTCGCTCATCAACCAGACGCGAATCGCGGGGGCGCGCTATAACGACGCTGCCCAGGCCGAGGTCGATACGGAGCGTTTTGTCTGAGTGCGACGGCGGCCGGCCGCTCGCAGGCAGTTGGTAACGCATGAGCCTACCTAAATGCCGCAGCCTCGAGCGTCAAAGGATGCGCAGCCCCCAGCGCGGCCTTAAGAGGAATTACTGCACGGCGCGCAGTGTCGGCCGCAACGCCGGATTGACCGAGCGCGGCTTGCGCATGCGCCAGCAGTAGCAGCGTTTCCCCGACATCGGCACTTGCGGCAGGATCGCGCGCGAGCTGCGTGTACAACCCGAGCGCTTCTGTCGCCGTACGTTCCGCATCGACCCAGTCGTGCTCGGCCAGGAAGATGCGGCCGGATAGCGTCAATGCAGGCGCCAGATAGCCATACCCGCCCGTATTCGGTGCGCGCAAGTCACGCAGGACCGCATCGATTCTTCGTCGAGCCTCGTCGAGGCGATTGTTCGCGAACAGCAGTTTGGCTTCCAAGATCGCCATGCGCTCGAGCGGTCGCCGGCTGATGGCGTCCCTGCCCTTGGCCAGCGCGGTGACCGTGTCCAGATCTGTCCGTGCTTCATCGAATCGGCCCAGATCGATCAGCGCATTCGCCCTCGCCGTATGCGCATACAGCTCCGATTCCACATCCTCGCTGCGCCGGGCAGCGGCGATGGCATCTGCGTAGGCCGGGAGAGCAGCGAGCGGCGCATTGAGTCTGACGAGCAGGTTGCCGTACAACTCAGAAAGCGACGGCTGAATGAGGCCGTCGCTCGTGGCGCTGCGCGCCCTGGCAACCGTCTGCTTTTCCTGCTCAAAGGCCTTGCCGATTTCTCCAAAATTCCATAGTCCGGACGCGATATTGTGTTGCGCAGCCAAGGCGGACTCCGAATTCGATTGCCCGATCTTAGCCAATGCCGACGCCTGCAGCGTGTTGTAGCGGAATGCTTGCTTCGCGTCCCCAGAATCGTGGTAGAGCGCCGCGATGTGGGATAACACGTCGCTATAAAACTGGCCGCGCGGCTCCCCAGGACTCTCCAACAAGGCGACCGCTTGCAGCAAGGTCGCAATCGCCTTGGGCACATCGCCCTGGGCGGCCGTCACGGACGCATTGGCATCCATGCAGCGAGCGCGGTCGAGCACACTCGGCTGCGGCACTCGCGCAAGGGCCTCGAGACCCTTGCGCAAACTGGCCGCGGCGCGCGCGGTATCGCCCGTGGCTAGCTCGCTGTCGATCGCGTCGCAATCGATCCGGGCGATGGAGGCAGAGTCCTGCAAACTGTCAGCCAGCTTTTCCGCCTGCAGCAGAGCCGCCTGACTTTTCTGACCGTCACCGTAATCCATGAAGCGTTCCGCCATGAGGATCATCATGGACAATCGAAATCTCGGATCGTCGGCGTATTGCCGGTTCAGCATGACCATGCTCTCGTCCATGATCTGATCAACCGTCACCGGCCGCCCATCCGCACTCACGGACGACATCATCTGTCCCAAGAATTTGCTCTCCGCCTCGGCCCGCTGTTGTTGGAAACGCGATGCGTCACGCTGCACTTGTGCCTCGCGCATCTGGACCACCGCGAACACCGTCAAGGCGATCAATGCCAGCGCCGCTCCGGCCGTGGCAATGACGGCGCCTCGGTAACGCCGGATGAATTTCGTCGCCCGGTAGGCGAACACGCCGTCGCGCGCACTGACCGGCTCATGATCGAGATAGCGCCGCAGATCCGCGGCGAGCGCTGCAGCGCTCATATAGCGTTCCTCGGGCTTCTTGCGTAAGGTCTTGCCGATGATCGCGTCGAGATCGCCGCGCAAGGCCTTGGCCGTGACACCATTGGCGCCCGCGGCCAGCTCCGACGCACGCGCAGGGATTTCCTCGAGGGCCGCCCGGACCCGCTCCGCGCGTGTTTTCGTCGCCCCCGCCAACGGCGCGCAACCGACCAGCAGCACGTGCAGCAGAACGCCGAGTTGGTAGACATCGGTCGCAGTCGACGGCGGCTCCCCCAATATCTGCTCCGGTGCCGCATAGTCCGGCGTCAAGGCGATGTCCTCAATGCGCGTCGCCATGGATTGATCTTCGAGATCGAGGTCGTTGCCGACCAGTTTCGCGATGCCGAAGTCGAGCAGCTTGACCGCCCCCTCCGGGGTGACCAAGACATTGGACGGTTTGATATCGCGGTGCACGATGAGATTGGTGTGAGCGTGTGCGACGGCGGCCGTCACGTCCAAGAACAAACGCACGCGCGCGTCGAGTCCGAGTGAATTCGCATCGCAGTAGCGATCAATGGGTTCCCCCCGCACGTACTCCAGGACCAGATAGGGCTGTCCATCCGGCGTCACACCGGCATCGATCAGTCTGGCGATGTTCGGATGTGTGAGCCGGGCGAGCATGCGGCCTTCGCGCCGGAAGCGCTCGAGCGCATTGGCGGCGGGGGACGTCAGGTCGAGAAACTTGACGGCGAAAAATCCCTTGAATCGACCGTCGCTACGATGGGCGAGCCATACCTCGCCCATTCCCCCCCGACCCAGCAGGGATTCGATCGTGTAAGCGCCGACGCGTTGCTGGATGCGCGAGGGCTTGTCTGCCGGGAAGCGAAACGGTTGTTCTAGGAATTCTCCGGCGTCGAGTTGCTGGCGCTCCATGACGAGGGTGCGCAGGGTTGCGGCGACCTCCGGCCGCTCGGCCGTGACCCGCTCGAGCCATGCGTCCAACTCCGCGGTGGGCACGTCTTGAGATTCTTCCAATAAAGGGAAGACGAGCGCCCAAGTTTCTGGATCGAGTTTCATCCCGCGCGTCACCATTCAACCCCGTCAGGGCCCCATAGTAGTCGATGCAGACGGGTTCGACGGTCACGTGACATATCGACGCGAGGCATGCCCCACCGGTTAGTCGATATCACGTACCGGCGCTTGTGACGCCGCCACTAACGTCACCATCAGGATCAAGCCGCCGGCTCCAGCAAACATGCCGCGCAGGCTCCACGCGACTGCGGCGCCTGCAGCCACCAGCGAGAGGGGCACGAGGCCGACACTCGCAAACATCAGAACGCTCATGACCCGGCCCAGGAGCTTGACGTCGACGCGTTGCTGAAACCAAGCAAACAGGTGCACGTTCAGGAACCCGGCACTGGCGCCCATCACAACGAGTAGGGTCACGAGGGACCAAACCTGATGAAACAGCCCGACGGCCACGGTGCAGAGCCCGACGACGGCGCTGATGGCGAGCAGCACCAAGCCGCGCCTGCGCTGTTGGCGTGCAGCCGCCAGGAGCATGCCGATCAGGCTGCCGGCGGCGACGGCAGAGATCAGAAATCCAAACGTCGATGGCGAACTAAATTCTCTCTTTGCCAGAAAAGCGAGTCCCACGCTCATCGGGCCCGTAATACAGAAGTTCAACACCGAGGCCACCAGCAATAAGGACCGCAACGCGACGTCATTGTTCACGTAGCGCAGACCTTCGATGATGGCCAGACCTAAGTGGCCGCGCGGTTCGCTCGATTGCACTTGGGGCGGATCGCGAAGCTTCAGCAGCGCGGCAATGATGAAGAGAAAGCTGAGGGCGTCGATCCAAAATGCGGACGCGGTGCCAAATGCCGCGACGATGATGCCCGCCGGCGCCGGCACGAGCAGCATTGCCAGCTGCTGCGTGCCTTGGGAGAGTGCGTTGGCGGCGGGTAATTGTGCCGGGGACACCAGCGACGGCAGTAAGGTCTGCGCCGCGGGTGCTGCAAACGCATCGGCAATGCCGAACAGAAAGCTCAGCGCGTAGAGTTGCCAAAGCGTGACCTGATGGCTCCAGATCAAGGCCGCGACAGCCGCCACCAAGACGGTCCGCGAGAGCGCCGTCAACATCATGATCTTGCGGGGCGAGACGCGATCGGTGACCGCACCGCCGATGAGCATCAGAGCGGCTCTAGGGATGGCTTCCGCCATCAGGATTCCCCCCAGCACGGCGCCCGACCCGGTGAGTTGCAGAATGAGCCAGGGAAGGGCCACGAGGAAGAATTGGTCGCCACATCCCGAAACGGCGCTGCCGATCCAAAGGTGACGAAACTCGCGATTGAGGAGGGGATGTCGAGTGTCTGAACGTTTCATAGGTGGTTCGCCGCGTTACTGTCAGAATGTAAATGCAAATTTACATTTACATTCGGGCGTGAGTCAACTAGAATTCTTCCATGGATAAGCCGGAGAAAAGGTTGGCGCCCCAACAAGCGCGCAGTCGAGAATCGCTGCACAGGCTGTTGCAGGCTGCGGTGGAAATGCTGGGGCAGCATGGCGTCGCGGGCGCGACAATCCCGCGCATCGCCGCGCACGCGGGCCTCACGCCGGGCGCGGTCTATCGGCGCTTTCGCAATAAGGATGTGCTGATCGAAACGGCGATTCTTCGCATCCTCGAGGATCAAGACAAGGGTTTGCGTCTCTCACTCACGGTGGCAGGGACCGCCAACATTCCATTGGCCAGCTTGGCGGAGCAGGTCATCGATAGTTTGGTTACCAGCTATCGTGCCAACGCCGGATTGTTGCGGGCGGTGCGCCAGTTCGTGCATGACAAAGAGGGCAGCCCTTTTTGGAATAAGGCCGCAAAGCTCGAGATGCGCACGCTCGAACACTTGGTCACGATTTTCCTCGGTCATGGACCTGAGATTGGACACCCGGAGCCCCGTGGCGCAACGGCCCTGGGGCTGATCATGGTGATCGGTACGCTCTGGGAGATCGTCGTCAATCCGGGGGACACGAAGTTGTGGAAAGGGCTGCTGCCGACCGACGATCGGACACTCAAGGCGGAGCTTAGGCGATCGTTCCTGAGCTATCTGGGCGTGGCAAGCTAGGCGCGCTCGACCCGCGCTCCGAGTCTTGCGATCAACTTGCAACGCAAGCGCCAGTGAACTTGCCAGGCAGGCGAGCTTCGCCAGGGCGACTGAATCGCGGGGCGGGTGGCCTCAGGCCGCCGCCTCAAACGGCAAGCCCACATAGTTCTCCGCGACACTGGTCCGCGCGGCCGACGAGCCCATGAGGTAGTCGAGTTCCGCGAGTTGCAAGCGGTGTGCAAACGGATCGTCCGAGAATTTGTGCATGATCGACGTGAACCACCACGAGAAGCGCACGGCTTTCCAGATGCGGCGCAGACAACGGTCCGAATACTGCTCGAGTGCCTCGAGCCGCCCCGTGCGGTAGCGTTCCACCAAGGCCTGATACAACACCCGCACATCGGCGACCGCGAGATTCAAGCCCTTCGCGCCCGTCGGCGGCACGATGTGCGCGGCGTCGCCCACCAAGAACAACTGGCCGAAGCGCATGGGTTCGACGACAAAGCTGCGGAGCGGCGCGATGCTCTTTTCGATCGAGGGCCCGGTCGTTACCGCGGCGGCGACGTCCGCCGGCAGCCGTGCCCGCAGTTCGTCCCAGAAGCGTGCGTCGGGCCAGGCTGCGAGCTTCTCGTCCAGGCCGCATTGCACGTAGTAGCGGCTGCGCGTACGCGAGCGCATGCTGCACATCGCGAAGCCGCGCGCATGATTCGAATAAATGATCTCCTCGGTCGCGGGCGGCACGTCGGCCAAGACGCCGAGCCAGCCGAATGGGTAGACGCGTTCGAAGCTTTGCATCGTGGTGGGCGGTACGCTGCGCCGACAGACGCCATGGTACCCATCGCACCCGGCGATGTAGTCGCAGTGCAGCTCGTGAGTGCGGCCCGCATGGGTGTAGCGCACGACCGGCATCGCCGTGTCGAAGCCGCTCACCGCGACGTCGGTGGCCTCGAAGATGAGCTTGGCGCCGGCCGCGACCCGCGCATCCATGAGATCCTTCGTGACCTCGGTCTGGCCGTAGATCGAGACCGCGGAGCCGCACAGCCCCTTCAGGTCGACGCGCAGGCTCTGATCGTTGAACCCAAGCGCGAAGCCGTCATGCACGAGCCGCTCCTTGAGCATGCGCGCGCCGACGCCGGCTTCGATCAGCAGTTCGGTCGTGCCTTGTTCGAGCACGCCGGCGCGGATGCGCTCTTCGACATAGCGGCGCGTCTGCCGTTCGAGCACGACTGTGTCGATGCCATGAAGGTGCAGAAGCTGCGAGAGCAACAAGCCGGATGGTCCAGCGCCGATGATCGCGACTTGTGTACGGGTCATCGCGCCAGCGTAGCAACGCGGACCGACCGGTCTGGCACAAATGCGCGGGTGCCTGGTACTTATCCGCCAGCTTCGCGCCGTTGCCGGAATTCGCTGGGCGACATGCCGCAATGTTTGCGAAAGAAGCGGCTGAAATACGCGGGGTCCTTGAACCCGAGTTCCGCGGCGATCGCGGCGATCGACATCGGCAAATAAATCAGCCGCCGGCGGCACTCCAGCATCAGGCGCTGCTGGATCACGTCGGAGGCCGTCGAGCCGGTGACGCTGTGACAAAGGCGGTTCAAGCTGGTCGTCGAAAGCGCAAGGGCGCGCGCATAGCGTGCCACGCCCCAGTGCTTCGTATAGTGCCGCTCGATGAGCTGCCGAAAACGCCACAGACGCGCGAGTTCGTCGCGTCCCGCCGCGGCCGTTGCGGCGCCCCTCGCGGCGCCCTGGTCGCGACCGACGCCGAGCGTGGCGGTGACCCCCGCCGCATGCAGGGCGAGCAACCAGAGCGCCGAGCTTGCGAGCCAGCCGATCACCGGTGACTTGAAGCCCTCGGGTTGGCGAAATTCCTGCAAGAGGCATTCGAACAACGCGGCCATGCGCTGACTTTCGGACAGATGCGCGGCGAGCTCAAGTGTGCGCGGCATGGAGAACAGCGCGGCGATCGGCGCCTGTTGCGCCGTGCCGAGATGACTCAAGAGGCGCGCGAGATCGAAGGTCAAGACGTAACCCTGGCTCTCGGCGCGGAACGCGAAGGCGTGCACGGCGCCCGCGGGTACGACGATCGCGACGGGGCCGGTGTAGGTAGCACGGGAGTCCTCCAGATCCCGCGTTACCGCGCCCGTGGCCACAAACACGCACTGGCATAGGCCGACGTGCCGATGCGTCGCTATGGTCCAAAGATACTTACGGCTGCGCGAGCGAATGTCTTCGATGTGTAGAGGGTCGGCCACGACGCCGTCTCGTTTGTGTTCTCCATACAACGAGAAACTCGGGATCTGGCGGCGGCTCGTTCGCGTCAGTCGCATGCTTGAATTCTGACACGGGGCGGCTCGGATCTCGCCGCCCGGCTTGTCATAAGGAGGGTCTTAGCCTGGCTTGCGGCTACCCGGGTTCTTCGCTAGAATAGGGCGCTATTACGAAAAGAAATTCGCTATAGCGAAACTTGATCGAGACGGGGAGAAGAGATGACGGTTACCCAGCAACGTTTGCTCCGCCTGCGCCACCTTGCGCTTGCCGCGGTCGCACGCGCGTGACTCCGAGCCTCGTCGTCCGAAATTCCACGACATCAAGTTCGCTTGGGCGATTGCTATTGCGCGAAGGCGAAAACATCAAGAGCCGGATCGGCCGGCCCATCGTCGCAGCCTTGGGCGGCGACCAATACAATGAGAGGAGTTGAGGTATGAGCAAACCCGGTATCGATCGTCTGAAAAAGGCACTCGGCTCCGCAGCCAGCACGGCGCTCGGCATGGCCGCGCTGTTGCCGGCGAACCACGCCGGCGCGCAGCAGGCGCCGGCGGCCGGCCCGGATCAAATCCCTGAAATCGTCGTGACCGCGCAGAAGCGCGCACAGAACGAACAGAATGTGCCGATCGCGATCACGACCTTCACGGCGCAGGCGCTGCAGGACAAGAACATCGTCGACGTACAGGGCTTGGCCCGGCTCACGCCGAACGTCAACCTCGATACGGCCTCGCCGTTCGGCGGCTCGAATCAGGTTCTCTCCGCCTCGATCCGCGGTATCGGTCAGGACGACTTCGGCATCAACCTCGATCCGGGTGTGGGTGTCTATGTCGACGGCATTTACTTCGCGCGGACGACCGGCGCGAACGTGAACCTGCTCGACGTCGATCAAGTGGAAATCCTCAAGGGTCCGCAGGGCACGCTCTTCGGTCGCAACACGATCGGTGGCGCGATCAACATCGTGACGCGCACGCCCGGCGATGAATACATGCTCAAGGCCGAAGCGACGGGCGGCAGCTATAACCGCCGTGATTTCCAGGCGACGATGGACGTGCCGTTCAGCTCGACCGTGCTCTCGACGTTCACGTTCTCCTCGCTCAATCGCGACGGCTATCAGAAGCGCGTTCCGTATCCTTCGGATGTTCCCTACGTGACCGATCCGCCGAACACCTTCGGCAATGGCGGCTCCGATACTTACAGCACGCAAGGCGGCCAGGGCGAAGACGTCATGCGCGGCAAGGTGCTTTGGAAGGCCGCCGACAAGGTCAATGTCACCTTCACCGGCGACTGGACGCACATCGATGAGTCGTCCGTCCCCGAGTCCTTGCTCGCGACGATCACCGCGCCGCAGCCGCCGGGCGTGCCGGCGAACGCGGCGTTGTTCGGCCTGTTCTACAACCTCTGTATCCAGGGGCTGTTCCCGGCGCCGACCTGCGGCAATCCGAACATCAAGGGCGCGAACCTCAATCCGCAGTCCTACCGTCTGCCATTCGGCAGCCAGTACATCACCGGCAACCCGGACTTGAGCTATGGCACGGGTCCGGATTTCGACAAGATGGATCAGTTCGGCACCTCCGCAACCGTCGATTGGGAACTCGCCGACGCGACCCACCTGAAGTCGATCACCGGCTATCGCAAATTGCAATGGAACGTGGCGCTCGATCCGGACGCGTCCCCGGTGGAAATGAACCAGGGTTCGTTCGCGCAGACGCAGCATCAGGTCTCACAGGAATTCCAATTGACCGGTACCGCCTTGAACGATGCGCTGCGTTATTCGGCCGGTCTGTACTATTTCGACGAACAGGGCCGGGAAGCCGATTACGTGACCATCGGCGCAGGTCTGCTGCAGATCCAAGGCTATGAGTCGATCGAGACCAAGTCTTATGCGGCCTACACGCACCTGGACTATACGATCGTCGACAATCTGACCTTGATCGCCGGGGGTCGTTTCTCCTACGACGACAAGACCCTGTCGGAAAGCCAACCGGTGTTCGCGATCATCGGGCCGCCGTTCGCGACCACGCCGACGGGCCCGAACTCGCAGGACTTCCACGTGTTCACGCCGACCCTCGGCCTGCAATATCAGTTCACCAAGGACCTGATGAGCTACTTCACGTACTCGAAGGGCTACAAGGACGGCGGCTGGACGACGCGTTTGACGGCGCCGCTCGATCCTCTGCACGTGCCGACCTTCGGTCCGGAGACGGCCAACACCTATGAACTGGGTACCAAGTCCGAGTGGCTCGATCACACGCTGCAGGTCAACGCGGCTCTGTTCTATACGAAATACGACAGCATTCAGCTGAATTTCCAGGAAGGCTTGTCGCCGACCATCGAAAACGCCGGCGATGCCGACATCAAGGGCGCGGAACTCGAGGCCAACTGGATCATCGGCTACGGCTTCTCGTTCGCCGCGACCGGTGGTTTCATCGATGCGTACTACACCTACCTCGCGCCGGGCATCAATTCCGGCCAGTCCTGCGTGCAGCCCTTCCAGGGCTGCATCACGACATCGAGCCTCTTGCCCAAGACGCCGCGCTGGAAGTACAGCCTGAGCCCGACCTACAAGTCGAACCTACCGAACGGCGGCAGTCTGCGCTTAGGCTTGGACTTCACGCATACCTCCGAGATCGCCAACGACGCCATCAACACCTCGTTGCTGATGCGTCCGGTCACGAACGTGTTGAACGCGTCGCTCACGTATGCGTCCCCGCAGGATCGCTACGAGCTCACGCTCGGCGGCACGAACATCACGGACGACCGGTTCCTCACGACGGGCAACCAGGATACGACCGCGAGCATCATCTACGGTACGTACAACCCGCCTGCTGAGTGGTATGTGACCGGGCGCGTCCGGTTCTGAGAAACCGGGTGTACTCGCCGCCGGCATCGACACCGGTGCTGCCGACACCGAGGAACGCCGGCTTGCCCTGTTGGGGTAAGCTGGTGTCCACTCGGAGTATCCGATGAAACTCGACGATTTGATCGCGATCGATGTGCACACGCACGCGGAAGTGTCGTGTCGACAGCCCGTGGACGAGGTCTGGCAGGAATTCGAAGACGCGGCCTCGAAGTATTTCAAGGCCGGCAAGCGACCGACGATCGCCGAGACGATCGCGTATTATCGCGAGCGCAAGATCGGCCTCGTCATGTTCACCGTCGATGCCGAGCACGCGGTCGGTGCCAAGCGCATCGCCAATGAAGAGATCGCCGATGCCGCGCGCGAGAACAGCGACATGATGATCGCTTTCGGCAGCATCGATCCGCACAAGGGCAAGATGGGCATCCGCGAGGCGCGGCGTCTGATCGAGTCCGGTGCGATCAAGGGCTTCAAATTCCATCCGACACTGCAGGGGTTCTTCCCCAATGACCGCATGGCTTATGGGCTCTACGAAGTCATTGCCGAGCACAAGCTGCCGGCGATCTTTCATAGCGGACACTCGGGGATCGGCACGGGCATGCCGGGCGGCGGGGGTTTGCGCCTCAAATACTCGAACCCGATTCATCTCGACGATGTGGCGGCCGATTTTCCGGACATGACCGTCATCATCGCGCATCCGTCCTGGCCCTGGCAGGACGAGGCCTTGTCCGTGTGCCTGCACAAGCCCAACGTCTACATCGATTTGTCCGGCTGGTCGCCGAAGTATTTCCCGCCGCAACTCGTGCAACATGCCAACGGCCAGTTGAAGCGCAAGATGCTGTTCGGCTCGGACTTTCCGTTGATCACGCCGGATCGCTGGATCAAGGATTTTCGGGACGCGGGTTTCAAGCCCGACGTGCAGCCATTGATTCTCAAGGACAATGCGATCGCGGCGCTCGGACTCGCCTAGCGCGCGCCAGCTGCTATGATCGAGCGCGGCTGGGCGGCCTGCAAGGCTGGGCGACCCGCAACATTCAGAGAACAGCGGCACGATGTCTAAGATTGTCAGTCGAACCTTGGATTTCTTGGAGGTCTTCGCGGACCAGAAGCGACCGCTATCGGCCTCCGAGATCGCGCGGCTGCTCGGGATACCGGCCTCCAGCTGTCACGATGTCTTGCAGGCGCTGCACGCGCGCGGCTATATCTACGAACTGACGCCACGCGGCGGCTATTACCCGACCTTACGACTCTACGAAATCGCCAAGACGATCGCTGACCACGATCCTGTGGTGCTGCGCACGGACGCCTTGCTGCGTTCTTTGCGCGACACGCTCGATGAGTCCGTGCTGCTCGCAAAGATCCACGGACTCTCGGCGACCTACCTCGCCTCGTTCGAGCCGTCGCACCCGTTGCGGTTTCTTGCCACCATCGGCGAGAACGTGCGGCATCTGCATGCGAGCTCGGCGGGCAAGTGTCTGCTCGCCTCCTTGAGCGAGAGCGCGCTGCGCGATTATCTCAAGACGGCGCAGCTCGCGGCGCTCACGCCGAACACGATCACGACGAAGACGGCGCTTCGCCAGGAACTCGAGACGGGTTCGCAGCGCGGCTGGTTCTTGAATCGCGAGGAGAGCCAGGAGGGCTTGACCACGATTTCGGCACGCTTCGTGTGGACTTCGTCGATCTACATCGTCACGGTCGCCGGGCCAACGTCGCGCGTTGCGCCCAAACTCGAGCGGGCCGCTGAACTGATCGTGGGCGTCTGCAACATGCTGGGCAGCAGCGCGAGCCGCGCCGCGGAGCCCTAAGGCGTGGCGCGTTAGTCGCCCTCGACCTCGCGCAGGACCGCGCGCGGCACGCGCACCTGCATCTCGAGGGCCATTTGGCCGTAGGCCTTGCCCTGTGGATCGATGCGCAAGGAAGCCATGCCGCCGCCGCCGAGGGCCTGCTGCAACAGGAAATTGAAGGCCTGCAGACCCGGGGCCTCGAAACGCTCGACGGGCCCTGACACCTGGTAGGCAAAATGCGCGGCGAGCCGCGCGCTCGTCACCTCGCGGCGGATCACGTCGAGGTAGGCGGGGTGGCGGGCGATGATTGCGATGTTGGCGGAGTCGCCCTTGTCGCCCGAGCGCGCGAGCGCCAGGCGTATCAGGGGCACCGTCATCGACTCGCCGTCATCGGCCGCCGTGGCGGTGGGTGCGCTGTTGATGGCCTTGTTCGGCGTCGCGACGGCGGTCGCCTCCGTGCCCGCGGGGATGGCCACCGTGAAGGGCTCGCCGTTGCCGACGGTCACCACGGGCGGATCGAGCAGCGTCTTGGCGATGAACAGCGTGAACAAGCGGATCTGCGGCGCGGGCTTGGGCCGGCCGCTATAGATGCCGGTCGTACCGGGCGCAAAGGAGATACCGACCGAACCCAACTCACGCGCGAACAGGTCGAGACACTTCGGGTCTGCGTGCACGACCACGAGGCGCAGCAAGACCTCGCGCGAGTCTTGGGTCCGCGCTTGCGGTCCGTAGGAGGCCTCGGCACCGAGCGTCTCCAGATAGGTCGCCGTGAAATCGGGCAGGCCACGTTCCTGGAAACTCAGGCGCGCGCGCGCGATCAGCGCCTCACCGGTGCGCCGCGCTTTCGCGGCGGCCTGGGGGCCCACGATCGACACGGTCGCCGTGGCGCGATAGCCATCTTGATAGGTGGCCGAGACTTTGTATTGGTTCGTCGGCGCGCGGCCGCGCGCACCCGTGACGCGCACGCGATCCGGTCCCTCTTGACGCAGGTGCACCTGGGAGAAATCGGCGATCAGGTCGGGCAGCACGTAGGCCGCGGGGTCGCCGATCTCGTAGAGCGCTTGTTCGGCGACCGTGCCCGGCGTGACGAGGCCGCCGGTGCCCGCGGGCTTCGTGAGCACGAAGGAGCCGTCGCGATGGCATTCGGCGATTGGGTAGCCGATGTTCTCCCAGTTGGGCACGAGTTCCCAGTCCGTGTGCAGACCGCCCGTGCCCTGCGCGCCGCATTCCAGCAAGTGCCCGACGAGGCTGCCGGCGGCCAGTCGGTCATAATCATCAGCCGCCCAGTCGAACTCGTACATCAAGATCCCGAGCGCGAGTGCGCTGTCGGCGCAGCGACCGGTGATCACGATGTCCGCGCCGCGCTCGAGCGCGGCCTTGATCGGCAGTGCCCCCAAGTACGCGTTCGCGGTCAGCAGACGCTGCGGCAGTTCGGCGCCCGAGACGGCTTCGCGAATGCCTTGTGCACGGAGGCGGTCGATCCAGGGCATGACATCGTCACCGGTGACGACGGCGATCGATAAGCTCACTCCCTGCTCCGCGCAAGCCGCGAGCAGCGCCGCCTTGCAGCCTGCCGGGTTCACCCCGCCCGCATTCGAGACCAGCTTGATGCCGCGCTTTGCGATTTCGCCGAGATGCGGCTTGAGATACTCGACGAAGTCCGGCGGGAAGCCGGCGTCGGGTGCTTTCAAGCGCGCCCGCGCGAGCAAGGACATGCTCACCTCGGCGAGGTAATCCATCATCAAGTAATCCACCGGCTCGCGCAGTAACTGTGCGATTGCCCGCGGGCTGTCGCCCCAGGCGCCCGAGGCGCCGCCGATGCGTACGGTCTTCTCCGACATCACGCGCCCTCCGTCGTCCAGCCCGGTTTGCGTTTCTCGTTGAAGGCGGCGAGGCCTTCGGTGGCATCGGCGGTCAGCGCGGTGACCGTGATCAGCGTCTCGGCGAACGGCAGCGCCTCGT
>Ga0116226_10000974_pt1 | contig 24914 bp, 23 predicted proteins | sample S1TSphfallax_FD_89692 | JGI IMG/M metagenome (GOLD analysis project Ga0116226, IMG submission 89692) | Host-associated microbial communities from peat moss isolated from Minnesota, USA - S1T2_Fa - Sphagnum fallax MG | ecosystem: Host-associated > Plants > Peat moss > Unclassified | place: USA... | reverse complement strand
GAGGCGCTGGTGGATCTGGAAGTTGAGGTCCCTCGGCATCGACGCGTGCCCGAGGTAGATCTGCTGGGTCACGAACCCGAGCAGGTAGAACAGCGCGACGGAGAACCGCGCGGCGGCGCTGGGCGTTGGGGGTGCGGGTGGGGCTGCGTCGGTCACGGGGAGAAGATAGGATAACTGACACGTTGATGTCAAGTGGGTTTAACGTGTTCGTTGCAATTTCTGACGCCTGGTGCGGTCCCATGGATCGCCGGGTCGAGCCCGGCGATGACGAGTTGGTTTTGAATCAATAGGATGGGTGTAGGGTGGGCTTCAGCCCACCATCGGGCGCACGTTAGGTGGGCTGAAGCCCACCCTACCAGCGATGCACGGCTCAGTCGTGTGGGGCGGAAAAGCGAAGCGCCTTCCGCCAACGCAAAGTGCCACCGCGCCACGCTGTCCTTCGGCCGCCGGCACCGTTTGTGCGCGGGATGGCTGCGTTGGCGGAAGGCGCTTCGCTTTTCCGCCCTACCGCGACGCGGCAGGGGGGCGGTGATGACGCTTTTGCCGAGCCGGCGATGATGTTTCTGCCGGACCGGCGATGACATTCCATCGGCGCTGTCCCGACGTCTCCGCCACGCTTCCCCTCGCTGTCCCCCTCTGCTATACGCCCGTCCGTGCCGGCACCCCTGGAGGCCGGTTTTTTGCGTTTTGGAGCGAACCATGGCCAGCTACACCACCATCGAGGCCGAGGCGCGCGCGCGTGCAGGTAAGGGGGCAGCACGGGCGACTCGGCGTGACGGGAAAGTTCCCGGCGTTATCTACGGCGCCCATCAGCCCCCCGACCTGATCGCGCTCGACCCACGGCTCGTCTACCGCGAACTGCATCACACCGGCTGGCGGTCCCGCCTGTTCGAGATCAAGGTCGGCGAAGGCAGCACGCGGGCACTGATCCGCGACGTGCAGTTCCACCCGGTCTCCGACCAGCCGATCCATGTGGATTTCCAGCGCCTCGCCGCCGGCGAGAAGATCCGCGTCGCGGTTGCCGTGCATTTCCATAACGAAGGCACATCCCCCGGCCTCAAGCGCGGCGGCGTGCTGAACGTCGTGCGCCACACGGTGGAATGCCTGGTCGACCCGGACAACGTGCCGCCGCATTTCGACGTCGATCTCGGCGCGCTCGACATCAACGACACAGTGCGCTGGTCGGCGCTGAGCGGCACCGAGGGCATCCGCCCGCTGATCACCGACCGCGACTTCGTGATCGCCACGATCGCGGCGCCGACCAAGAGCACCGAGCCGGCGGCCGACCCGAACGCGGCACCGGCGGCAGCCGCGGCGGCTCCGGCCAAGGGTGCCCCGGCGAAGGCCGCCGCGGCACCGGCCGGCAAGGCGGCACCGGCGGCGGCCGGCAAGGCTGCCCCGGCGGCGAAGGCGGCTCCGGCGAAGGCGCCCGCGAAGAAGTAGCGCACGAGGGCAACCCGCCATGCTGCTCTGGGTGGGCCTCGGCAACCCCGAGCCAGGCATGGCGCGGCAGCGCCACAATATCGGCTTCATGGCGCTCGACGTGATCGCCAGCCGCCACGGTTTCTCGCCGTGGCGGCAGCGATTTCGTGGCCTGGTCGCCGAAGGAGTCGTCGGCGGCGAGAAAGTTCTGGCGCTGAAGCCGATGACCTACATGAATGCGTCCGGCGAAAGCGTGCAGCCGGCCGCCGCCTTCTTCAAGCTGCCGCCGGAGGCGATCACCGCGTTCCACGACGAGCTCGACCTGATCCCCGGCAAGGTGCGGGTCAAGCGCGGCGGCGGGGCGGCCGGGCACAACGGGTTGCGCTCGATGGACCGGCAGCTCGGCTCGCCCGATTACTGGCGTGTCCGCCTCGGCATCGGCCATCCGGGGGCGAAGGAGCGGGTGCTCGGCTACGTGCTCGGCGATTTCTCGAAGGCCGACGTGACCTGGCTGGTGCCGGTGCTGGATGCGGTCGCCGATGCCGCGCCGATGCTGGCGGCGACGAAGCCGGAGGATTTCATGACCCGCGTGGCGCTGCTGACCAAGGATACGGAGTAGATGGGTTTCAACTGCGGCATCGTCGGCCTGCCCAATGTCGGCAAGAGCACGCTGTTCAACGCGCTGACGGCCACCGCCGCCGCGCAGGCGGCGAACTATCCGTTCTGCACGATCGAGCCGAATGTCGGCCGCGTCGCCGTGCCCGACCCGCGCCTCGCGGTGCTGGCGGCGATCGGCAAGAGCCAGAAGATCGTCCCGACCAGCCTCGAATTCGTCGACATCGCCGGCCTCGTGCGCGGGGCCAGCAAGGGCGAGGGGCTGGGCAACCAGTTCCTCGCCAACATCCGCGAGGTCGATGCGATCGTGCATGTGCTGCGCTGCTTCGAGGACGCCGACATCACCCATGTCGAAGGCAGCGTCGACCCGATCCGCGATGCCGAGACGGTCGAGACCGAACTGATGCTGGCCGACCTGGACAGCACCGAGAAGCGGCTGATCAATCTGCAGAAGAAGGCGCGCGGCGGCGACAAGGAGAGTGCGGCGACGGTGGCGATCCTGGAGCCGATCGTCGCGGCGCTGCAAGCCGGGCGCCCGGCGCGCACCGCGATCCGTGCGGCGGACGCGGAGGCGGCCAAGCGGCTGCAACTGATGACGTCGAAGCCGGTGCTGTATGTCTGCAACGTCGAGGAAGCCGCCGCCGCGACCGGCAACGCCTTCTCCGAACGGGTGCAGGCGCGGGCGAAGGCGGAGGGTGCCGCCTGCGTCGTCGTCTCCGCCGCGATCGAGGCGGAGGTGAGCCAGTTGCCGGAAGCCGACCGGGGCGAGTTCCTGGAAGGTCTCGGCCTGCACGACAGCGGCCTCGACCGCGTCATCCGCGCCGGCTACGCGCTGCTCGGGCTGATCACGTACTTCACGGTCGGCCCGAAGGAGACGCGGGCGTGGACGATCGTGAAGGGCACGAAGGCGCCGCAAGCGGCCGCCGTGATCCACAACGACTTCGAGCGCGGCTTCATCGCCTGCGAAACCATCGGCTACGACGATTTCGCCGCATACAAGGGCGAGGCCGGGGCGAAGGAAGCGGGGCGGATGCGCGTCGAGGGCAAGGAGTACGTCGTCCGCGACGGCGACGTGCTGCTGTTCCGCTTCAATGTGTGAGGGCGCGGCCTGATGCCCGATGCCGTGCTCGCCCTCAACGCGGGCTCGTCGAGCATCAAGTTCGCGCTGTTCGAGCGGCGGGGAGCCGACGGCCTGACGCGGATGCTGAGCGGCCAGATCGAGGGCATCGGCGCGGCGCCGCATTTCGTCGCGCGCGATCCCGCCGGCGCCACGGTCGCCGAGCGCCGCTGGGACGATGGGGCGGCGCCCGACTACGCGGCGCAGGTGGACGGGTTGCTGGGCTGGATCGAGGCGCATCTCGGGCCCGACCGGCTGGTCGCCACAGGGCACCGCGTGGTGCATGGCGGGCGCGACTTCACCGCCCCGGTGCTGATCGACGAGGGCGTGCTGGCCGGGCTCGCGGCGCTGACCCCGCTCGCGCCGCTGCACCAGCCGCACAGCATCGCGCTGATCCGGGCGATCACCGCGTCCCGTCCCCGGCTGCCGCAGGTCGCGTGCTTCGACACCGCGTTCCACCATACGATGCCGCCGGTGGCGACGATGTTCGCGCTGCCCATGGCGTATGCGCGGGAGGGCGTGCGGCGCTACGGCTTCCACGGCCTGTCGTACGAGTTCATCGCGAAGCGGCTCCGCGAGGTGGCGCCGCATCTCGCGCGCGGCCGGGTCATCGTCGCCCATCTCGGCAATGGGGCCAGCCTGTGCGCGATCCGTGACGGGCAGAGCATCGACACGACGATGGGCCTGACCGCGCTGGACGGACTGGTGATGGGCACGCGCTGCGGCAGCATCGACCCCGGCGTGCTGCTGTACCTATTGCAGCAGAAGGGACTGACGGCGCCGGAGGTGGAGCACCTGCTCTACAGCCAATCGGGCCTGCTCGGCGTCTCCGGGCTGTCCAGCGACATGCGCGCGCTGCTCGCCAGCAAGGACCAGCCGGCGAAGGACGCCGTGGACCTGTTCGTCTTCAGCATCGCGCGCGAGACGGCGGCGCTGGCCGCGAGCCTCGGCGGCCTCGACGGCTTCGTCTTCACCGCCGGCATCGGCGAGCACGCCACCGAGATCCAGGACGCGGTCTGCGAGCGGCTGCGATGGCTGGGCGTGGTGCCGGGACGGACGGATCGCGCCGGCACCCGCATCAGCGCGCCCGGCAGCGGCGTCGAGGTCCACGTCATTCCCACCGACGAGGAAGCGATGATCGCCGAGCACGTGCTGCGGATCGCGCCCGCGCCGCCATAGCGGTCAGGCTACGCGGGCACCTCGATATCCTCCAGGCTGAACTGCGCCGCTTCCTCGTCGTACGTGTACAGTTCGGCGTAGCGGCCCCAGGCGATCACGGTGCGCAACGTGTCCTCGGCGTATTTGGGGGACATGTGGTCCTCCAGCTCGTCGCGGAAGCGCACGGCGGCGGCGCGGTGGTTCCAGCGTTCGTCGAGCGTGCGCCGTATCGCGGCCACCAGCGGGACGTGCGCGCGGAGCGCCGAGGCGAACAGGGTCTTGCGGGTATCGGTGTCGGCGTTGGCGAAATCCCGCCCCGAATCGGTCAGATGCAGGTCGCCTTCGGCCAGCACGCCGAAGCCGAGCATTTGCAGCGCCTCGCCCATCGGCAGCAGCTCGTCGGCCTCCAGTTGCAGCGCCGCCGCCAGCGCCGGCAGGTCGGCCTTGCCGGAATAGGGCGGCGCCGCCAGCGTCTCGATCAGACCCGCCAGCAGGTTGGTCGAGACCGGCTGCAACGGGGTGGCGAACGTGACGTCGACGGCGGGCGCGGCGGCGGCGGAGGTCTTGGGCGGCGCCGGCGCGCGCCGCGTCATGATCGCATAGATGTCGTCGACGAACTGCCGGAACGCCGCGTCGTGCCGGTTGCGCGGATGCGGGAACGGCACCCGCAATTCGTTGGCCACCCGGCCGGGGTTGGAGGAGAACACCAGGATGCGGTCGCACATCAGCACCGCTTCCTCGATGTTGTGGGTGACCATCAGGATGGACTTGATCGGCAGCTTGCCCTCGGACCACAGGTCGATCAGGTCGGTGCGCAGCGTCTCCGCCGTCAGCACGTCGAGCGCGCTGAACGGCTCGTCCATCAGCAGCAGGTCGGGGTGGACGACCAGCGCGCGGGCGAGGCCGACGCGCTGGCGCATCCCGCCCGACAATTCCTTCGGATAGGCGCTGGCATAGCCGCCGAGGCCGATCAGATCGAGCGCGGTCTCGGACAGTTCGTCGCGCTTGGCGCGCGCGACCCCCTGCGCCTCCAGCCCGAGTTCCACGTTCTCCTGCACGGTCAGCCAGGGGAACAGGGCGAAGCTCTGGAACACCATCGCCACGCCCAGCGTCGGGCCGCTCACCGGGGCGCCGCGCCACAGCACCTCGCCGGCGGTCGGTGTCAGCAGGCCGGCGACGATGCGCAGCAACGTCGATTTGCCGGACCCGGAGCGCCCGAGCAGGCCAACGATCTCGCCGCTGGCGATCGAGACGTTGACGCCGTCCAGCACCAGCAGGTCGGCGCTGGCGTCCTTGTGGTAGGACTGCCGGCAGGCGCGCACTTCCAGCAGCGGTGCCTCGACGGTCGTGGCGGTGACGGAATCCATGGCGGCGTCCTTTTCAGCCGAGGGTCACGCGACGGGTGGCGATCGCATAAAGCGGCCGCCAGAATGCGCGGTTGAAACACAGAACGTAAGCCGACATCACGACCACGCCGAGCACGATGCGCGGGAAGTCCCCGGCATCGGTGGCGTGCGCGATATAGGCGCCGAGGCCGTGCGCCGAGAGCTTGTCGGTGCCCCAGGACGCGACTTCCGAAACGATCGCCGCGTTCCATGAGCCGCCCGAGGCGGTGATGGCGCCGGTCACGAAATACGGGAAGATCCCCGGCAGGATCACCTTGCGCCACCACAGCAGCCCGCCGATGCGGAAATTCTCCGCCACTTCCCGCAGGTCGCCCGGGAAGGCCGAGGCGCCGGCGACGACATTGAACAGGATGTACCACTGCGTCCCGAGGATCATCAGCGGCGTCAGCCAGATATCGGCGTTGAGGTGGTAGCGGACGATCACCACCACGAAGATCGGGAACAGCAGGTTGGCCGGAAAGGCAGCGAGGAACTGCGCCACCACCTGGATGCGCCGCGCCCAGTTCGGCCGCAGCCCGATCCAGACGCCGATCGGGACCCAGAGCAGGCTCGCCAGCGCGATCAGCACCACCACGCGCAACAGCGTGATCGCACCCAGCGCCACCGCCTCGCCCAGATCGCCCCAGCCGACATTGTTGCCGGCGATATAGGCCACGACCTCCCAGGCGGCGGCGATCGCGGCAAGGGTGACGACCGCGTAGAAGACGGCATCGCCGAACCGGCTCGGCGCGCGGGTCGCGCCCGCCCGCTGCCCCGGCGGCCGCCCGAGCCGCCAGGTCGCGACCACCCCGACGACGTCGGCGAACGCCTCGCCGGCGGTGCGAAGCACCTGTGTCCGCCGCAGCAGCTTCAGCAGCCACGGGTCCTCCCCGGCGGCGCTGGCGGTCATCTCGAAGCGGAACTTGCCGGACCACGCGACCAGCGGGCGGAACATCAACTGGTCGTAGAGCAGAATGACGATCAGCATCGCCAGGATCGCCCAGAACACCGCGCCCAGGTCGCGCTTGTCCAGCGCCGCCGCGACGTAGGAGCCGATACCGGGCAGCGTCCATGTCTTGTCGCCGAGCGTGATCGCCTCCGACGCGACGACGAAGAACCAGCCGCCCGACATCGACAGCATCGTGTTCCAGACCAGCCCCGGCATCGCGAACGGCACGTCGAGCCGCCAGAAGCGTTGCCAGCCGGTCAGGCGAAAGCTCTGCGTCGCCTCGGCGAGGTCGTTCGGCGTGGTGATCAGCGACTGGTAGAAGCTGAACGCCATGTTCCACGCCTGGCTGGTGAAGATTGCGAAGATCGCGGCCAATTCCAGCCCCAGCACCCGGCCGGGGAACAGGCTCATGAAGAACACGGTGGTGAAGGAGAGGAATCCGAGGATCGGCACCGATTGCAGCACGTCCAGGATCGGGATGAGGACAATCCCGGCGCGGCGGCTTTTCGCGGCCCAGGTCGCGAAGGTGAACGTGAACAGCAGCGAGGCGGCGAGCGCCGCGAACATGCGCATCGTCGTGCGCAGCGCGTATTCCGGCAGGTTGCGCGGGTCCAGATCGACCACCAGCGCCTGCGGTGAGTCGAGCGGCTGGATGGTGCCGGGGGCGGCGTGGGCGAACGCCATGATCAGGCCGAACACGCACAGGAGCCCGGCGAGATCCCAGGCGTTGGGCAGCCGCCGGCGCATGGCCAGGGCCGGATGGACGGTGCTGGACATCGCGCTATTCCCAAGGGGTGGGCTTGACCGGGCACCCGGGAGCGCGCCGGCCCGGCCAGTTAACGCATGGCCGGGCTGCCTGTCACCCCGGCAAATATGGCGGTTGCGTTAAACCGCGCGACCCGTCGGTCAGCCCGTTCCGGTGCTCCCGAACCCGCCCGCGCCGCGCGCTGTTTCCGGTAGCACGCCCACTTCCTGCCAGACCGCCCGGACGACGGGCGCGACGACGGCCTGGGCAATGCGCATCCCGCGCTCGACGACAAACGGCGCCGTGCCCGCGTTCATCACGATCACCTGGAGTTCGCCCCGGTAGTCCTCGTCGATCGTGCCGGGGCTATTGGGCAGCACGATGCCGTGCTTGAGCGCGAGGCCGGAGCGGGGCCGCACCTGCAACTCGTACCCCGCCGGCAGCGCGATGGTCAGCCCGGTCGGCACCAGCACCCGTGCGCCGGGCGGGATTGTGAGCGGCGCCTCGACCGCCGCGATCAGATCCATCCCTGCGGCGCCCGCAGTGGCGTACGAAGGCAGGGCGAGGCCTTCGGCGTGCGGGAGGCGGACGAGTTGGATGGGGATGGTGACGGGCGCCGAGTGGCAGGCGGCTTGTTCGAGCCGAGCGAGAGTGTCCTGGACGACCGCCCGCACTGACGCCGCCGATACCGTTTCGCCGTTCGCAAGCTGCGCCTCGCTCAGAGCGAGCGACTCCATCCAGGCAGGCGGCACCGCGAGGTCTTCCGGTTCTTCCTTCATTGGTCGAGGGTAGGCGAAGGCAACGCCGATTCCCAGTCTCGCCGCTTCCGGAATGCACCGGCGAACGGTCTGGCCGGATTGAATATGCGCTATGGAGGTGCTCGGAGATAAAGAGATACCTCGTCATTCCCGCGAAAGCGCTACGGCATTCACATCTCTCTTTGATGCCAATTTGTCGAGGGAAACCGCCCCTTCGTCCCCTCTCCGCCCCTGGGGGCGGAGAGGGTCAGGGTGAGGTGGGGGAAACTCCGACGTTGGTGATTGGCGCTACAAGTTTGCCACAGGGTAGCGGCTCGACCACCCACCTCTCCCTAACCCTCTCCCCCCGCAAGCGCGGGCGGAGAGGGACGTTGGGGCTGCTTCTAGTGCGCATTCCGAACAGGGGAGATGAGTGAATCCGTTAGTGCGAAAGCGGGAATGACGATATCGAAGCGCTTGTCTTCTACAGACTCCTATGCCCTCGCGGCCCGCCGCGCTTCCATGCGGTCGATGCTCGCCTGAAGTCGCGCCAGCGCTGGCTCCAGAGGGACAGTCTGGCCGGCCCTTATCTGCGCCACGCTCTCCGTGAGTGCGTCGATCCAGCCCGGCGGCACCGAGGTCGGAGCTTTGCTATCGCTCATGCCGGGCTGCGTCATCCCAGCGCCTCCGCGATCCGCGCGGCCAGCCGGCGGGCCACCTCGTCCTTGCCGGCGCGGGGCCAGGGTTCGGCGCCGGTTTCGGTGACGAGGAGAATTTCGTTCTCGGTGCCGCCCATGATTCCCGTGCCGGCGCCGACATCGTTGGCGACGATCCAGTCGCAGCCCTTTTTCCGTCGCTTCTCCTCGGCGTGGCGGCGCAGATCGTGGGTCTCGGCGGCGAAGCCGACCACCAGGCGCGGGCGCAGCGGGCCGGCGGCCGCGAGCGTGGCGAGGATGTCTGGGTTGGGCGTCAGCGCCAGTTGCGGCGGGGGTGCGCCAAACGTCTTTTTCAGCTTGCGGTCGCCCGCGCCTTCCACCCGCCAGTCGGCGACGGCGGCGGCGAACACGCCTATATCCGCCGGCAGCGCCGCGCGACAGGCCGAGAGCATCTGCTCGGCGGTCTCGACATGGCGGACATCGCAGCCCGCCGGATCGGGCAGCGTCACCGGCCCGCTCACCAGCGTCACCCGCGCGCCGAGGTCGGCGAGCGCCGCCGCGATCGCGTGCCCCTGCCGGCCGCTGCTGCGGTTGGCGAGGTAGCGCACCGGGTCGATCGGCTCATGCGTCGGCCCGCTGGTCACCAGCGCGTGCCGGCCGGCCAGCGGGCGCGCGGCGGGCGCCAGCAGTGCCCGGATCGCCGCGACGATCGCGGGCGGCTCGGCCAGCCGGCCGGGGCCGTATTCGTTGCACGCCATCGCCCCCTCGTCCGGCCCGACGACGGCGACGCCGCGCGCCGCCAGCGTCGCCATGTTGGCGGCCGTCGCGGGATGCAGCCACATCCGCACATTCATCGCCGGCGCCACCAGCACGCGCTTGTCGGTGGCCAGCAGCAGCGTGCTCGCGAGATCGTCGGCGATCCCGGCGGCCATCCGCGCCAGCATATTCGCCGTGGCCGGCGCGACCACCAGTAAATCCGCTGACCGGGACAGTTGGATATGTCCGATTTCGCTTTCATCTGTCAGTGAAAACAAGTGCGAATAAACATTACTTTCGGTCAGTGTTTGCACGGACAAAGGCGTGACGAAATTCGCCGCCGCCTCGGTCAGCACGCCGGTGACGGCGCAGCCCTCCTTGCGGAGCAGCCGGATCAGTTCCAGCGACTTGTAGGCGGCGATTCCGCCGGTGATGATCAGCAGGACGCGCTTGCCGGCGAGGCTCACAGCCGCCAGCCGCTGTGGATCGCCGCGATTCCGCCCGACAGGTTCTGCACGCGCACCCGCGCCAGCCCGGCCGCTTCCAGCATGGCCGCGAGCGTGTCCTGATCTGGAAACATGCGAATGCTTTCGGCGAGGTAGCGGTAGCTTTCGGCGTCGCCGGCAACCCGCTCGCCGAGGCGGGGCAGCACCGAGAAGCTCCACGCATCGTAGAACGGCCGCAGCGCCGCGACCTGGACCCGGGAAAATTCGAGGCAGAAAAACCGCCCGCCCGGCCGCAGCACCCGCCGCGCCTCGTTCAGGACCGCCTGCTTGTCGGTGCAGTTGCGCAGCCCGAACGCGATCGAGACGCGATCGACCACCGCATCCGGCAGCGGCAGCCGCTCGGCGTCGGCGACCAGCAGCGACAGATCCGCCGCGATCCCGCGCTGCAACGCCCGGTCCCGCCCGACGCCCAGCATCGCCGGGTTGATGTCCGACAGGATCGCCGGCCCGCCGCCCCCGCGCAGCCACGCGAAAGAGATGTCGCCCGTGCCGCCCGCCAGATCGAGCAGCCGCAGGTTCGGGCGCGGCGCGAGGGCGGTGACGAGGATGCGCTTCCAGACACGATGCACGCCGAGCGACATCAGATCGTTCATCAGGTCGTAGCGCGGCGCCACGCTCTCGAACACCGCGCGGACAAGCGGTTTCTTCTCGTCCACCGGCACCCGGCGATAGCCGAAATCCGTCGTGTCAGCCGTATTGTCGCTCATGCGGCGCATCTATAGCCTTAATGGCGGTCATGCCGGAACTCCCAGAGGTCGAAACCGTGATGCGCGGCCTGCGGGCGCGGCTGGAGGGGCGCGTGCTGGCGCGGGTGCGCGTGGGCCGGCCCGACCTGCGCTGGCCGTTCCCGGCGGGCCTCGGCCAGCGGCTGACCGGCGCGCGCGTGACGGGCTTCCGCCGCCGCGCCAAATACATCCTGATGCGGCTCGATCGCGGCGAGAGCCTGCTGCTGCATCTGGGCATGTCCGGCCGGATGCTGATCGCCCCCGAGCAGGCCGGCGACCCGGCCCTGCACGAGCATCTTTCGCTGCACACCGACGACGGCTGGCGCGTCGGCTTCGTCGATCCGCGCCGCTTCGGCTCGGTCGACCTCGTGCCGACCGAGGCGGAGGACGCGCACAAGCTGCTGGCGGGCCTGGGGCCGGAGCCGCTGGAGGCGGCGTTCGACGCGGTGGCGCTGTCCGCCGCGCTGCGCGGACGGAATACGCCGATCAAGGCGGCGCTGCTGGACCAGCGGACGGTCGCGGGACTTGGGAACATCTATGTGTGCGAGGCGCTGTTCCGCGCCCGCCTCAGCCCGCAGCGCGGCGCCGACAGCGTCGCGGGCGCCCGGGCGGGGCGGCTGGTGCCGGCGATCAAGGCGGTGCTGACGGACGCCATCGCGGCCGGCGGCTCCAGCCTGCGCGACTACGTGCAGCCGGACGGGGAACTCGGCTATTTCCAGCACGCATGGCAGGTCTACGGCCGCGCCGGCGAGACCTGCGGGGCGGCCTGCCCGGGCCCGCCCGGCTGCGTCGGCATCCGGCGCATCGTCCAGTCCGGTCGCAGCAGCTTCTATTGCCCGCGCCGGCAGCGCTAGCTACCAACGCATGATCGCGCACCACGCAGCGGGGGAGGCCACCGAATGCCCGAATTCATCCAAGTGGAGACGCACGGCCGCGTCGGCCTGATCCGGCTGCATCGGCCGCAGGTGCTGAACGCGCTGTGCGACGAGCTGATGGCCGAACTCGGCACGCAACTGCTGGCGTTCGACGCGGACCCCGCGATCGGCGCGATCGTGCTGACCGGCTCGGAGAAGGCGTTCGCCGCCGGCGCCGACATCAAGCAGATGAAGGACCGGCTGTACCCCGACGTGCTGTTCGACGATTTCATCGCGCGCTGGGAGACGATCCTGCGCGTACGCAAGCCGGTGATCGCGGCGGTGGCCGGCTTCGCGCTCGGCGGCGGCTGCGAGCTGGCGATGATGTGCGACATCATCGTTGCCGCCGACACCGCCAAGTTCGGCCAGCCGGAGATCAATCTCGGCGTCATTCCCGGCGCCGGCGGCTCGCAGCGGCTGACCCGCGCGGTCGGCAAGTCGAAGGCGATGGACCAGATCCTGACGGCGCGAATGATGGATGCGGCCGAGGCCGAGCGTTGCAACCTCGTCTCCCGCGTGTTCCCCGCCGCCGACCTCGTCGCCGAGGCATTGAAGATGGGCGACAAGATCGCGGGCCTCAGCCCGGTTGCCGTCGTGCTGGCCAAGCAGGCGGTGAACCGCGCGTTCGAGACGACATTGACAGAAGGGGTGCGGGCCGAGCGCGCGCTGTTCCTGTCGCTGTTCGGCACGGCGGACCAGCGGGAGGGCATGGCGGCGTTCGCCGAGAAGCGCAAACCGAATTTTCGTATCGGCTGACGCGCGATCCATGTCACCGAGGGGTCACATGACGATAAAATTATCGCTCTCTTGACGGGATTTTCCGGCCAAACCCGCGTCCGCCGATCCTTGGGCGTCAATGCCATAGCGCGCGCGGTGAATGTCGCGCATTGCATGTCGGCCCCGCGTGCGCTGCCGGGAGCGCACTTCGATTTCTTGACTTCATCCGGCGCCCCCAATAAGACCGCCCTTCGTCGTCCCGCTGCCGTATGGAAATAGCCGGCAGCGGCCACCGTCCGCAGCGCCTGATTTGATCCGATCGAAGAGAGCCATGGCCAACAACGCATCCGCCACCAAGCGTATCCGCCAGACCGCCGTCCGCACCGCCCGCAATCATGCGCGCAAGTCGCGTATGCGTACCTTCATCAAGAAGGTCGAGACGGCGATCGAGGGCGGCGACAAGGCAGCGGCGGCCGAGGCGCTGAAGGTCGCGCAGCCGGAGTTGCAGCGGGCGGCGACCAAGGGCGTGACCCATGCCAACACAGTGGCGCGCAAGCTGTCGCGCCTGTCCGCCCGCATCAAGGCGCTGACGGCGGGATAACCGGGTGCGGCCGGCGCCCGGGGCAACTGCTCCGAAGCCGGCCCGTTGGCGCCGCTTGTTCCATTGGGCGCGGCAGGAAAGCCGGATTTCAGTTATACTTACGGCGCATTGAGCAGATGTTCGATGCGATTTCAGTCGTTAGTTCGTATAGCTTGATTTTATTTGCCGGCGCCAGATTTTCGTTGCCACGCGCCGGTTTTCATCGTACTCATTACTCATCGGTCGCAGGGTTACGCTGCAAACATCGTTAATGATCGGGCAGGGGTCCGCGCGGATTTGCGGGCAAGTGCATTGGCGGCGGCGGGGCCGCGCATGGGTCGGGGGGTGTGCGTTCGATGCCAGGGGGCACGCGAAACGTCGGTGGCGGCGGAGAAACGGCCGCGCTCGAGGAGCCGCAGTACGCCCAGCAGTGGGCGCGGGTCCGCGGCCGGTTGCAGACCGAGGTCGGTGACGTCGAATACCGCACATGGCTGCGCCAGATGTCGTTCGGTGGCGTCGATGGTGACGAGGTCACGGTTCGCCTGCCAACCCGCTTCCTGCGCGACTGGGTCCGCAGCCACTACGGTGACCGTCTGAACGCATTATGGCAGGCGGAGAACCGTCGCATTCGCCGCGTCGATATCCGTGTCGGCGGCGCCGCCGAGTTCGCCATCGTCGAAAGCGTGGCCCCCGCTGATGACCCGGTGGTTCCAGTCGCACCCGTCGTCCTGCCGCCCAGCATCGCCGCGTCCGGCGCGGTCTCCGCGTCGCCGGCGGCACCGCGCACCGATGAGCGCGCCGCCGATGCGGCCTTGCTCGATCCGCGTTTCACCTTCGACAGCTTCGTCGTCGGCAAGCCGAACGAATTCGCCTATGCCTGCGCCCGCCGGGTCGCCGAACAGCCGGCCAGCACCGGCTTCAACCCGCTGTTCCTGTATGGCGGCGTCGGCCTCGGCAAGACCCACCTGATGCACGCGATTGCCTGGGAACTGACCGGCGGCAGCCGGCCGGTCTCGGTTGCCTACATGTCGGCCGAGCGGTTCATGTACCGCTTCATCGCCGCCATCCGCAGCCAGGCGACGATGGAGTTCAAGGAGCAGTTGCGCAGCCTCGACGTGCTGATGGTCGACGACCTGCAATTCCTGATCGGCAAGGACGCGACGCAGGAGGAGTTCTTCCACACCTTCAACGCGCTGGTCGATGTCGGCAAGCAGATCGTGGTGTCGGCCGACAAGTCGCCGTCCGACCTGTCCGGGCTGGAGGAGCGGGTGCGGACCCGCCTCGGCTGCGGCATGGTCGCCGACCTGCACGCCACCACCTACGAATTGCGCATTTCCATCCTGGAGGCCAAGGCGCAGCGCGCCGGCGTGCCGGTGCCGGCAAAGGTGCTGGAATTCCTCGCCCACAAGATCACCACCAACGTCCGCGAGTTGGAGGGGGCGCTGAACCGGCTGATCGCCCACGCCAACCTGTTCAGCCGCCCGGTGACGCTGGAAGCCACGCAGGAAGTGCTGCACGACGTGCTGAAGGCGCACGACCGCCGCGTGACCATCGAGGAAATCCAGAAGCGCGTGTCCGAGCACTGGAACATCCGGCTGACCGACATGTCCTCCGCCCGCCGCGCCCGTGCGGTGGCCCGGCCGAGGCAGGTGGCAATGTATCTGGCCAAGCAACTCACCAGCCGCTCGCTGCCCGAGATCGGCCGCAAGTTCGGCAACCGCGACCACACGACGGTCATGCACGCGGTCTCCCGCGTCGCCGAACTGATGGAACGCGACCACGCCTTCGCCGAGGACGTGGAATTGCTGCGGCGTATGCTGGAGAGCTGAGCCGGCGAAGGCGTCGGTTACGCGGCGTCGTCCACAGCAAGAAGCCGGCGCAACGCCTCCGGATCTCGCTCGATCGCCAACAGCAGCGCCCGCGCGGGCGCGTCCGGCGTGCTGCGGCGCTGTTCCCAGTCGCGCAGCGTGGTCAGGGGCAAGCGGAACGCAGAGGCGAACGCGGCCTGCGTCATTCCCAGCCGTTCCCGCAAGAGCTTCACCCGCGAGACCCGCTGCATCCGGGCAAGCTGCTTCCTGGTCAGCGGCTGCGCGTCCGGGTCGGACAGCGCCGCCGCCATCACCTCGTCGTCGGTCATGGCATCGACCGCCGCCCAGTCGGTATTGCCCGCCGGCGGCTTCTCACCAGGGTTGACGGTGACGCGCGTCATATCGGTCGTGCTCATGCCGTGTCACTTTTCTCGCCGAAACGATCCGTTGCGTGCTCTCGTCACGAGCCGCAGTGACAACGAACAGGACGCCGTTTCGGGCCATGCCGATCACAAACGTTCGTTCCTCGCCGTAGTTGAAACGATCATCCAGGGTTTCCAAGCGATTGGGGTCCTGAAGGGCGACGATCGCATCGACGAAGCTGATCCGATGTTTGCGGAGATTGGCGGCCGCTTTTTCGGCATCCCACTCGTAACGGACGGCCTTATACTACCGGATACCGGTAGTGTTGGCAAGGCCGCTATCGGCGCGGCCGACGGTCGCTTCTCGGAGTCTCCCGCCTTGCGGCGCCCGCGCCCGTTGCTAGACTGCGTGACCCGAATCCGCCCGGCTGCCTTATGGTAGCGCGGGTCAGGGGTGTCTCCGGTCCAACGAGGGTGCGTTCATGAAGTTCAAGGCCGACCGGGCGACGCTGCTCAAGGCGCTGGCCCATGTGCAGAGCGTGGTCGAGAAGCGCAACACCATCCCGATCCTGGCCAACGTGATGATCTCGGCCAAGGATGTGCGCATCACGCTGACCGCCACCGACATGGAGATTGCCGTCGTCGAGGACGTGCCGGCAACCAGCGTGCAGGACGGCGCCTGCACCGCCCCGGCCGCGACGCTGTACGAAATCGTGCGCAAGCTGCCCGAGGGGGCCGAGGTGCAACTCGAACAAAGCGGCGGCGATGCGCAACTGACGCTGCGCGCCGGCCGCTTCGCCACCAGCCTCGTGGTGCTGCCGACCGACGATTTCCCGTCGATGACGGCGGGTGCGCTACCCTACCGCTTCTCGGTCCCGGCGCTGGCGCTGCGCGGCCTGATCGACCGGACCCGCTTCGCGATCTCCACCGAGGAAACCCGGTACTACCTCAACGGGATCTATCTCCATGCCGCCGACAGCGACGGCACCCGCGTGCTGCGCGCCGTCGCCACCGACGGCCATCGCCTTGCCCGTGTCGAGGAGCCGCTGCCGGACGGCGCCGGCGGGATGCCGGGCGTGATCGTCCCGCGCAAGACGGTCGCCGAACTGCGCAAGCTGCTCGACGAGGTCAGCGGCGAGATCGATATCGCGCTGTCGGACACGCGCATCCAGTTCAAGGTCGGGCTGGTCACGCTGACCAGCAAGCTGATCGACGGCACCTTCCCCGAATATGACCGGGTGATCCCGCGCGACAACGACAAGGTGCTGCGCGTCGGCAAGGCCGACTTCGCCAACGCGGTCGCCCGCGTCTCGGCCATCTCCTCCGAGCGGTCGCGGCCGGTGAAACTCTCGGTCGGCAAGCACCTGCTGGAAATCTCCGCGACCTCGCCGGAGCAGGGCACCGCGCGCGAGGAACTGGACGGCGAGCGCGTCAGCTACGACGCAACCCCGCTCGAAATCGGCTTCCAGGCCCGCTACCTCAACGACATCACCGACCAGATCGCCGGCGAGGTCGAGTTCCTGTTCTCCGACGGGGCGGCGCCGACCGTGGTGCGCGACGCGGCGGACGCCAGCGCGCTCTATGTGCTGATGCCGATGCGGGTCTGAAGCGGCAATGGCCGGGCCGGCGCTGCGGCTCGCCCGGCTGAGTCTCACCCAGTTCCGCAGCTACCCGGCGCTGACCTGGCGCCCGGCCGCGCCGCTGGTGGTGCTGCACGGCCCGAACGGCAGCGGCAAGACCAATCTGCTGGAGGCCGTTTCGCTGCTGATGCCCGGGCGCGGCCTGCGCGGAGCGCGCATCGCCGACCTCGCGCGCCGGGGCGAGCAGACCTGGGCGGTCGCCGGCCGGTTCGAGACACCGGATGGGCCGGCGGATATCGGCACCGGCACGCCACCAGAGGGGCCGGCCGACCGCCGCACCTTCCGGCTCGATGGCGCGACGCCACGCAGCCAGGCCGACATCGCCGCGCGTGTCAGCGCCGTCTGGCTGACGCCGCAGATGGACCGGCTGTTCCAGGAAGGCGCCGCCGGCCGCCGCCGTTTTCTCGACCGCCTCGTCTATGCGCGGGAGCCGCATCACGCGCGGGAAGTGGCGGCGCACGACACCGCGATGGCCGGGCGCAACCGGCTGCTCGCCACCGGGGGGGCGGACCCGGCGTGGCTCGCGGGACTGGAGGACCAGATCGCCCGCCACGCCGTTGCCGCGAGCGCCGCCCGCGCCGCCCTCGTCGCCCACCTGAACGCGGCGCTGGCCGAGGGCGCCGCCGCCCCTTTCCCCGCCGCCCGCCTGGTGCTGCTCGACCCGATCGCCGACCGGCTCGCCGCCGACCCGGCGCTCGCGGTGGAGGACTGGCTGCGCGAGGGGTTGGCGCAGGACCGCGCGCGCGACGCCGCTGCCGGCAGCGCGGCGCGCGGCGCTCATCGGGCCGACATGGCGCTGGAAGACGCGGAGACCGGGTTGGCGGCGGCGATGGCTTCCACCGGCCAGCAGAAGGCGCTGCTGGTCGGCGTCGTGCTCGGGCACGCGGCCCTGCTCGCCGCCGCGCGGGGGTTCGCGCCGCTGCTGCTGCTCGACGAACCGACCGTGCATCTGGATTCCGACCGCCGCGCCGCGCTGTTCGCGGCCCTGCTCCGCCTGCCCGCGCAGGCATTCCTGACCGCCGCCGACCGCGAGGTGTTCCTGCCGCTGCGCGGCCTGGCGGAAGGCTGGCGGGTTGCGCCGGGGGCGGTGGTGGCGGACCCCGACTTCGCCACCCCCGCAGCCTGACGGCAGTGGCGGCGCGGGGCCGTTACCTATATAAAGTGCAAATCCCGCACCCAAGATTCGCAACGGCCCCGGAGCACCACGCCGGCATGAGTGACAACGTCCCGCCGCCTCCCCCCACCGAGCCCAACGGCACTGGCGGCGACCCCTATGACGCCTCCTCCATCTCCGTGCTGCGCGGCCTCGATGCCGTGCGCAAGCGGCCTGGCATGTATATCGGCGACACCGACGACGGCTCCGGCCTGCACCACATGGCGTTCGAGATCATCGACAACGCGGTCGACGAAGCCCAGGCCGGTTACGCCACCCGCGTCGAGGCGACGCTGAACGGCGACGGCAGCGTGACCGTGCGCGACGACGGGCGCGGCATCCCGACCGACATCCACGCCGAGGAAGGCGTCTCAGCCGCCGAGGTTGTGCTCACGCGGCTGCACGCGGGCGGAAAATTCAACCAGAATTCGTACAAGGTTTCCGGCGGCCTGCACGGCGTCGGCGCCGCCGTGGTGAACGCGCTGTCGGAATGGATGGAAGTCAAGATCTGGCGCAACGGCGACGTGCATTTCATTCGCTTCGAGGGCGGCGACGCCGTCGCGCCGCTGAAAGTGATCGGCCGGGCCGCGCGCCCGAGCGGCACCGAGGTCACGTTCAAGCCCTCCACCGCCACCTTCACGCACACCGACTTCGATCTCGCGATCCTGGAACGGCGTCTGCGCGAACTCGCCTTCCTCAATTCCGGCCTGACCATCGTGCTGCGCGACGAACGCCACCCGGAAGTCACGGAGAGCATCTATCGCTACGACGGCGGGCTGGTTGCGTTCGTCGAGTGGCTCGATCGCGGCAAGACGGCGGTGGTGGCCCCGCCGATCAGCTTCGCCTCCACCGAGCAGGCGCATGGCATCCGGGTCGAGTTCGCGCTGACCTGGAACGACAGTTTCCATGAGACGATGTTGTGCTTCACCAACAACATCCCGCAGCGCGACGGCGGCACGCACCTCGCCGGCTTCCGCCAGGCGCTGACCCGCGTGGTGGCCAAATACATCGACGGGCTGAACAAGAAGGACGCGCTGGCGCTGGTCGGCGAGGACATGCGGGAGGGCATGACGGCGGTGCTGTCGGTGAAGGTGCCCGACCCGAAATTCTCCTCGCAGACCAAGGAGAAGCTGGTCAGCTCCGAAGTGACACCGGTGGTTCATTCGCAGGCGGCCGACGCGATCGGGCATTGGTTCGAGACGCATCCGAAGGAAGCGAAAGCCGTCATCCAGAAGGTGATGGACGCCGCCGCCGCCCGCGAGGCGGCGCGCAAGGCCCGTGAACTGACCCGACGCAAGGGCGTGCTGGATGTCTCCACCCTCCCCGGCAAGCTCGCCGACTGCCAGGAACGCGACCCGGCGAAATGCGAGCTTTTCATCGTCGAGGGTGACTCCGCCGGCGGCTCGGCCAAGCAGGGGCGGGACCGCAAGTTCCAGGCGATCCTGCCGCTGAAGGGCAAGATCCTCAATGTCGAGTGCGCCCGCTTCGACCGGATGCTCGGCAGCGCCGAAATCGGCACGCTGATCACCGCCCTCGGCACCGGCATCGGCCGGGGCGAGCCGGAGCAGGGCGGCTTCGATGTCGGCAAGCTGCGCTATCACCGTATCGTCATCATGACGGACGCCGACGTGGACGGCTCGCACATCCGCACGCTGCTGCTGACCTTCTTCTTCCGGCAGATGCCGGATCTGATCGAGCGCGGCTTCCTGTATATCGCGCAGCCACCGCTGTACCGCGCCAAGCGCGGCCAGGACGAGCGTTACCTGAAGGACGATCCGGCGCTGGAGCGCTTCCTGCTCGATAAGGCACTCGCGGAAACCCGGCTGACCTATGCCGACGGCCGCAGCTTCGTCGGCCCCGAGCTGGACGACGAGGCGACATGGCTGCGCGAGGCGGCGGCGCGCGTGAAGCGGCTGGCGGCGGCGGTGCCCGTCTACGTCGTCGAGCAGGCGGCCATCGCCGGTGCCTTGATCACCGATGCGGACCTGGCGCCGGCGGCGGCGCAGGTGCTGGTGCAGCGGCTCGATGCGCTGTCGCCGCCGGCCGAGCGCGGCTGGAAAGCGGTCGCGGACGGCGCCGGCCTGACCGCCGGGCGGACGGTGCGGGGTGTGGCCGAACGCTACACGCTCGATTTCGCGACGCTGCGCAGTGCCGAGGCGCGGTGGCTGGCGGAGCGCGTCGCCCCGCTCGCCGGCCGCTTCGCGACGCCGGCGACGCTGAAGCTCGACAATACCGAGGCCACCGCCGCCGGCCCCGCCGCGGCCTACGACCGCATCCTCGCGCACGGGCGGCGCGGGCTTTCGGTGAACCGCTTCAAGGGCCTGGGGGAGATGAACCCGGACCAACTTTGGAAGACGACGCTGGACCCGGCGGTGCGGACGCTGCTTCAGGTGAAGGTCGGCGACGTCGAGGACGCCGGCCTCGTGTTCTCCACGCTGATGGGCGACGTTGTGGAGCCGCGCCGCGACTTCATCGTCGGCAATGCGCTGAAGGTGGCGAACCTGGACGTTTGAGCCGACCGCTTGTCATGCGGTCGGCTCGTTTCATCCGGATCAGGCGGCGATTGCGAGGCCCGGCGCGATCGCGTCGGCCCGCTCGGCGAGCAGCGCGCGGATCGAGGCCGGAAGCTGGCGCGGCGCCTTGACGCGCGGGTACGGCATTTCGGCCGGCAGCCCGAGGTTCGCGGGGCGTTCGGCGATGTTGTCGAACACCATGTGCTCGCCCCCCATCAGGAAGCTCTCGGCCGGCACGCCCTCGGCGAACAACAGTTCGTGAGAGTCGAGTTCGACATGGTAGTAGGTGAACATGTCCGTCGCCGGCGTTTCGCGAACGACGGAAACCCCGTTGACCAGCGCCGCCGCCTGCACCAGCACGCCCCGGACGAGCACGGCATGACCGGGGGACACCAGCAGGTCTCGCGCCGGCAGGTTCTCGCCGAGCGCGCCTTGCTTGATTCTGATTGGATACGCACGGGCCGGGTCGGCGAACGCGCGGGCATGGGTGGACCGGCCGACCCAACGCACTTCCTTGGCGCCGCCGTCCGCCGTCAGCACCATGTCGCCGGGGGCGAGGGCCTCGACCGTGCGGTCGCCGGTGGTGGTGGCGATGGTGGTGCCGGAGAGGAAGCAGATGACCCACGCGTCTGTAGTGTCTATGGTGCTGTCGGTGCCGGGGGTGAAGCTGGCAGGCGCATTTCCGTCGTGCGGCACGTATAATCCATATTGTGGTTCACCATTAGAATCTATTACAGCATACACTAGATAGCCAACAACACTATTGGATCCGTCCTTAACTGTGCCAATAAACGGCGCGTCAGAGTTTCCACCATTATCTGAGACGGAGTCTTGGATGTAAGCATTTGGGCCGGTGGTCGGGACGCTCGTAACATACGGATCGGGGGTAAATGTATCAGCCGAAGAATTGTAGGTGTCATCCGTAATAGTAACACCAGCCGCAAACTCAGGACCTATGTTGCCACTTTCGTCTGGCTCAGTGGTAACGAGCGTATAAGTTCCGGTCGTGGAGTCCAAATCGTAAAAATACAGGTCGTAAGTTGCAGAACCTGACATAGTCGCCTCCCCAAATAGGCCCACGCGTTGGTACTTATTTAGGTAAGCACGTCCATTAACCGATGGTCAAGGTTTGTTCTGTGGGACGTGTATCCTGACACGTCATCGTCATCGCAACCGGCTATCATGAGAGGTTCAATTTCAGAGTTTGTCGAAGTTTGGCAACGATAGCCGCCGGGGGCCCCATTGCGGAACGTCGCGCGCTTCACCTAATCCACCGGGATCACACAGGCGGATGGAAACGAGAGCTTAAGGGGGCTTGCAATATTTGCTTGGTTGTCCCAAAAAAAATTATACGAGGTGGGTTATAGGCGACTACGGCAAAGGGGTTGAGGGATGATCCGAAAGAGCGTGGTGGCTGCCACCGCCCTTGGGAGCGTTGTCGTCGGATCACCGGCCGCAGACGCGAGCTTGCTTTACGGCGCTGGCACCGCAACCGAAACAATCGTCTATCCGAGCCTCCAACCCACCAATCTGACCGGGCTAAATCCGCCGACTTCCGAGGTGCTGGCAATCGATCAGGCGAACAGCGGCTATTTCGGCTCGTCGTATTCAATATCAGCAATATCGCTCACGTTCAGCGGGATTCTTACGAACAGCGGGACGTTGACGAACAACGGAAGTCGTGCAGGCACTGCTACCGGTTACACATCGACGACGTTCTCGTTCACGGCAGCCAACATGGCTCTGAACGCCGCGTTGGCGGCCGTCACAATATCCGAAACCCTGAATTCAAGCCCCGCGACTTTAGTGAGCCATGGTTCGGCCCAGGTGTCTGGTTCAAACGGCGTAATTGTAAACGGCACCGTGACGGGGGGCGGCGTCGCGGCCAGTCCGCTCAGCTTGTCCTCCAGCCTTTTCTCACAGTTCGAGTTCAATGGCGGGTTGGCCGTGTCGTCAGGTGGGGGCCAAGTGAATGTCGGCGCCAACACCAGCGGAACCGTTATTGGAGCCTCAAATGTGAACTTCAACTACGGGTCGGTGATTTCCGACGCGGCTTCGTCGGTGACAATTGTCTACACCTACAGCCCAGTCTCCGAACCCACCTCCGTCCTCGTCCTGGCATCCGGCCTGCTCGGCCTCGTCATGCTGCGGAACCGCCGCCAGGGCTGAGCCGACGTGAGGGAGGTCGCCGAGCCGACATCCGGCGCCCCTCGCACCCTCGCCGATCTTCTCCCCCGCTACGACGCCTTCATCCTCGATCAGTTCGGCACGCTGCATGACGGGACCGCGCTCTATCCCGGCGCGGTCGGTGTGTTGCGCGCGATGCGGGCGGCCGGCAAGCGGCTGGCGGTTCTGTCCAACTCCGGCAAGCGGGCCGCCGACAACGCCGTGCGGCTCACACGCCTCGGCGTGCCGGCGGACGTGTTCGACGTCGTGCTGACATCGGGCGAGGTCGGGTTTGCGCTGATCGCCGCCGGCCAGATTCCGGCCACCGAGGGGCGCCGCCGCTGCCTGCTGCTGGAACGCGACGGCGACGGCACCCTGCTCGATGGGCTGGATCTGGAGTCGGTGCCGGCCGGGCAGGCCGACCTCGTCCTGATTGCCGGCAGCGAGGGCGAACGCCGCCCGCTCGAAAGCTATGCGGAGGAATTGGCGCCGCTGGCACGGCAAAACATCCCAGCCGTCTGCCTCAACCCGGACCGCACGATGCTGACGCCAAGCGGCTTCGCCTTCGGTGCCGGCCAGATCGCCGAGCTGTACCAGCGCCTCGGCGGCGCGGTGACGTGGATCGGCAAGCCCTACGAGCAGGTTTTCACCGCCGCGCTCGCGGCGCTGGGCCATCCGCCACCGGCGCGCGTGGCCGTTGTCGGCGACAGCGTCGAGCACGACATCGCCGGCGCCCGCGCCGCCGGCTGTGCCGCGTGGCTGGTCCGCTCCGGCCTCATCGCCGGCGCCGACGACGCCACGATCGCCGACGAATGCCGCCGCTACGGCGCCACGCCCGACGGCATTCTGGAGGGGTGCGCCTGAGCCTTGTCAGCGTCCGGCGCTGCCTGTCAGATGCGGCCGGACACGTCGTGGATCGGGGAGAAAAACCATGAAAATCGGCTTCAACCTGCTGCTGTGGACCGGGCATGTCGACGACAGCCATCTGCCGAAGATCGAGGCGCTGAAGGCGGCCGGGTATGATGGCGTCGAAATCCCGATGTTCGGCGGCGACACCGCGCATTATCAGCGGCTCGGCCGTCAGATCCGCGACATGGGGCTGGACGTGACGGCGATCACGCTGATCCCGGACGAGGCGCACAACCCGATCAGCGACACCCCGGCGCATCGGGCCGGCGCCGTCGACTGGCTGAAGGGCGCCACCGAATGGGCCGCAGCCCTCGGGTCGCCGATCCTGTGCGGGCCGATCCACCAGCCGCTCGGCCTGTTCAGCGGCGAGCCGCCGACCGACACGGAAAAGGGCCGGCTGGCCGAAGTGCATCACGCCGTCGCCGAGAACGCCGCAGCATTCGGCATTCCGATCGTCGTCGAGTATCTGAACCGCTTCGAGGCCTACATCCTGACCACGATGGCGGACGCGCTGGCGCACGCGAAGCGCGTGGACCACCCCAATTTCGGCGTCATGCACGACACCTTCCACGCCAACCTGGAGGAGAAGGACCCCGTCGGCATCATCTTCCAGGCGGCACCGCACCTGCGGCACGTCCATATCTCGGAGAATGATCGCGGCACGCCGGGGCGTGGGCATGTCCCGTTCGGCCAGCATTTCAAGGCGCTGCACTCGGTCGGCTACGATGGCTGGCTGACCATCGAGGCATTCGGCCGCGCCCTTCCTTCGCTCGCGGCGGCGACTCGCGTGTGGCGGGACTTTTTCCCGGCGCCCGAGCAGGTCTACCTCGAGGGGATCAAGGTGATCCGCGAGGGCTGGGACGCGGCGGGGTAGGCAAGGCCGGACTGGACGCCCAGCGCAGAATGGCTATGATGATGGCTATATTCTGAGGGTGGGCATGACCCATTACAGCGTCGCCGATGCCAAGAACAGCCTGCCGCGCCTGATAGACAAGGCCGTTGCCGGCGAGGAAGTCGTGATCACCCGGCACGGCAGGCCGGTCGCCGAATTGCGGGCGACCACCGCCGGGGCGCCGCAATCTCCAACGGCGATCGACGAATGGCTGATCGCCCGGCGCGACAAGCGCACCGCCATTGATGTCACGTCCGTCGACCTGCTCAACGAGATATACGAAACTCGCGATTGATGGATGCCTACCTGGACGCGAGCGTCCTGCTGCCGCGTCTCATCCGCGAGCCAGGTACGCCGGCTGTCGATAAATTCCTGCTCGGGTGGACCGATGGCCTGATCATCGGCACGTTCGCTGCCGCCGAGGTTGCTTCCGCCGTGTCACGGCTCGTGCGCACGGGACGCCTCGGCACCGCAGATGGCGTAGCGACG
>Ga0116226_10000972_pt1 | contig 24983 bp, 26 predicted proteins | sample S1TSphfallax_FD_89692 | JGI IMG/M metagenome (GOLD analysis project Ga0116226, IMG submission 89692) | Host-associated microbial communities from peat moss isolated from Minnesota, USA - S1T2_Fa - Sphagnum fallax MG | ecosystem: Host-associated > Plants > Peat moss > Unclassified | place: USA... | reverse complement strand
TGGCCCCCGTCGCCTCCGCGACATGTCCGCGCCAGTCCAGCATCAGCGCGTCGTCGAAGCCGGCGGCTTCCGCGTCATGCTTGGACAGGGTGCCGATCATGTAGAGCCCGGCGGCCTTGGACGCGGTGGGCGCGGTTTCCGGATGCGGTCGCTTCCACGTCGCCATGCCCAGCCGCACGCCCTTCATGCGATTATCGCCGAACAGGTTCGGCCATGCCCAGGTGGCGATCGCCAGGTGGATCTTGGTCTGTTGCGCCGACACCGCGAGTTGCTCGGTGCCACGCCAGGCGAGCGGGCGCACATAGGCGTCGGTCAGCCCGTTGGCCTTCACCACGGCGATGCAGGCGGCGTCGATCTGCTCGGCGGTATAGGGGATTTCGAAGCCGAGGATGCGCGCCGAAGCGATCAGTCGCTCGGTATGGGCGCGCAGCTTGAAGACGTTGCCGGCATAAACCCGCTCGCCCTCGAACACGCCGCTGGCATAGTGCAGACCATGCGAGAGAACATGCAGCTTGGCGTCGCGCCAGGGCACCATAACGCCGTCGTACCAGATCTGGCCGTCACGATCGTCGAAAGGAACAAGCGCCATGGGAGCGCTCCTTGTAATATTGTTGCGTCAACACCGCCTTATCTATAATCGAGTTGCGTCTACGTCAATAAACCTGCCGTAAATCCAAGGAATGCCTGCCATGCCCGAACCGAAGGGCGACCTGAAAACGTTCGACTCGAAGCCGCATCCCCAGGCGGGGGTCAATTTGTTGTTCCTGCGCGAGGAGGAAATTCGCGCCGCCCAGGATCTGCTGTTCTTCGCCTACCGCGACTTCACCAATGCGGCCGACGTCATCCTCGAGGAGCTCGGCCTCGGCCGCGCGCATCACCGCGCGTTGCACTTCATCGGCCGCAACGCCGGCATGTCGGTGGGCGACCTGCTCGGCATTCTGCGGATCACCAAGCAGAGCCTCGCGCGGGTGCTCAACGCGTTGATCGAGCAGGGTTATGTGGCGCAGATCCAGGGTCGCGCCGACCGCCGCCAGCGGCTATTGGCGCTGACGGCGGCGGGCCAGGAGCTGGAGCGTCGGCTGTACGAGCGGCAGCGGGATCGGCTGACCGCGGCCTATCGGCAAGCCGGCGGTGCGTCCGTCGAGGGGTTTCGCCGCGTCATGCGCGGCATCATGGATCAGGCGGCGCGCACCTATATGGATCGTGCCGAGCAGGTCACGCATGGCCATCGTGGCCGGCAGGGGATGGAGCGAGCATGTCCGAAGACGCGCTGATCCTGGTGGTGGATGACGACGCGCGGCTGCGTGGCCTGTTGTCGCGGTACCTCTCGGAGAACGGCTTTCGCGTCACCACCGCCGAGGACGCCGCCGAGGCGCGCGACCGGCTGCGGTTCGTGCAGCCCGACCTGATGGTGCTGGATGTGATGATGCCGGGGGAAAGCGGCCTGTCGCTGACCGAATCGTTGCGCGCCGAGCAGGTCGATCTGCCGGTGCTGCTGCTTACCGCGCGGGGCGCGCCGGACGATCGCATCGCCGGCTTCGAGGCCGGGGCGGACGATTATCTGCCCAAGCCGTTCGAGCCGAAGGAGCTGTTGCTGCGCATCCGCGCCATGCTGCGCCGCGCGCCGCCGCCGCCGGTGGCCGGACCCGCCCAGGCCGGCCCGGTGCAGCTCGGCACGCTGACGTTCGACACCGGTCGCGCCGAGCTGCGCGGTGGGGAGGGGCCGATCCGCCTGACCGGCGGCGAGTCGGCCTTGCTGCAGGCGTTGGCGCTGCGCCCCAACGAAATTCTGTCCCGTGAGGATATCGCCGCGGCCCTCGAGATGGACGATTCCGGCGAACGCGCGATCGACGTGCAAGTCACGCGGCTGCGGCGCAAGATCGAGGCCGACCCGCGTGAGCCGCGCTTTCTGCACACCGTGCGCGGCCGCGGCTATGTGCTGAAGCCCGGAGTCTGACCGATGCGTGTGCCGTTGCCGCCGCAAAGTGCCGTGGTCAAGCGCCTGATGCCGCGCTCGCTGCTGGCGCGCACCCTGCTGATCATGATGGTGCCGCTGGTGGTGGTACAGGCGGTGGCGCTGCAGATATTCTACGGCAGCCATCTCGACATCGTGTCCCGGCGATTATCCGCGGGCGTCGCGGGCGAGATCGCCACCTGCATCGACCTCATGGAGCTGCTCCCCGGACCGGTCGACCAGGCGTGGATCGTGCGCAATGCGTCCGATCAGTTCGATCTCGCCCTGCGCTTCGAGCCCGGCGCGCAGTTGCCGCGCGGGCAGGTCGCCGACGCCGACAAATTCAGCTTCGTCAATCGCCCGCTGGTGCTCGCGCTGCAGGACAAGTTGCTGCGGCCATTTTCGGTGGATTCGAAATCCGATCCGCAGGCGGTGCTGATCCGCGTGCAAATCACCGGCGGCGTGCTCGACATCGATGCCCCGCGCAAACGCCTGTTTGCCGCCACGATCTACATCTTCGTCCTGTGGCTGGTCGGCTCGTCGCTGACCATGTTCGGCATTTCGGCGTTGTTCATGCGCAATCAGGTGCGCGCCATCCGCCGGCTGGCCGCCGCCGCCGAGGCGTTCGGCATCGGTCGCGATCCCGGGCCGATCAAGCCCGCGGGCGCGACCGAGGTGCGCCAGGCGGCGGTGGCCTTCAACCGCATGCAGGACCGCATTCGTCGCTTTCTGCAGCAGCGGACGGAGATGCTGGCCGGGGTGTCGCACGATCTGCGCACGCCGCTGACCCGACTGCGTCTGGCGCTCGCGGTGATGCCGCAGACCGAGGCGCTGCGTCAGGACGTCGCGGACATGACCGCGGATGTCGAGGAGATGGAGCGGATGATCGGCGCCTATCTGGCCTTCGCGCGCGGCGAGGGGATCGAACAGGCGCGGCCCACCGATCTGTCGGCGGTGCTCGAAGATGTCGCGGCTGGCGCGCGGCGCGCCGGCGCGCGGGTGGCGCTGGCCACCCCGGCCGAGCTGGTCATGCCGCTGCGCGCGGACGCATTGCGTCGGGCTGTGACCAATCTCGTCGACAATGCCCGCCGCCACTCGCGCCATATTTCACTGGCCGCCCAGCACCATGGCGAGCGGTTCGTGCAGGTGACAGTGGACGATGACGGGCCCGGCATTCCGCTCGATCAGCGGGAATTCGCCTTCAAGCCGTTCGAGAGCGGATCGAGCGGAGGCACCGGCCTCGGTCTCAGTATCGCGCGCGACATCGTCCGCGCGCACGGCGGCGACATCATGCTGGAAGATTCCCCCCTGGGCGGCCTGCGCGCGAGGATCCAGCTGCCGGTGTGACACACGTCGGCTTCGCGGGTGACCCGTATCGCCCAGCCTTCCCGGCCTCATTCCAGCAGATCGGGCTCCTGCGCCGTCACCAGTTCCCACAGCGGCTGAAAGCTCAGCAGCCCCGAGCGTGGCCGGGATACCTGGCTCGCGGTCAGCGCCGCGGTTTGGGGATCGATCGGTATCGGCGTGCCGGCGGCTTCGGCCAGCAGCTGGGTATGGGCCGCGTTGTCCATCGAGATGAACCACCAGGCCGCCGCCTCCACCGTGTCGCCGACGGTGAGAATGCCGTGATTGCGCAGGATGACCGCCTTGTGCGGACCGAGCGCCGCCGCGATGCGGGTCCCCTCGCTCTGTTCCAGCACCACGCCGGAGAAATCGTCGAACAGCGCGTGGTCGTTGTAGAATTTGCAGCTGTCCTGGGTCAGCGGATCGAGCTTGCGGCCCAGCGTGGACCAGGCCTTGCCATAGGTGGAATGGGTATGGGCGGCGGCGACCACGTCTGGTCGCGCGGCATGGATCGCCGAGTGGATCGCGAACGCGGCGCGGTTCACCGGCCGGTCGCCTTCCACCACGTCGCCGGTATGATCGACCCGGATCAGATCGCTGACGCGGATCTGCCCGAAATGCAGGCCCAGCGGGTTGACCCAGAAACTATCCTGATGCTCCGGGTCTCGCGCGGTGACATGGCCGGCCAGGCCCTGGTCGAAGCCGTAGCGGGCGAATAGGCGGAAGGTGGCGGCGAGGCGCTGCTTGCGGTGCAGCCGCTCCGCGGCAATCGAGCGCGCGGGGGCGGTGTCCTGCAACAGGCTGACGAAGTCGGGGCCGAGAGCGGTCGCTGCGGGGACGTAGTTCATGGTGCGGTTTCCTTACCGTGCGGGGCCGTGCGGGATCATTCGGCCGCGACCGCCACGCCGGCGCGGGCGGCAACCAGCTCACGCACCCGCGGGATCAGTTCGCGGCCGTACTGCACCGCGTCGACCAGCGGATCGAAGCCGCGGATCAGGAAGGTGGAGATCCCGAGATCGACATAGTCGAGCATGGCGTCGGCGACCTGGTCGGGCGTGCCGACCAGGCCGGTCGAGTTGCCTTGCGCGCCGGTCAGGGCGGCGATGCCGGTCCACAGGCGCTTGTCCAGGCGCGTGCCTTGGGCGGCGGCGGCCAGCAGGCGGCGCGAGCCTTCGTTGGGCGGCGCCGTCACCCCGTCACGGGCGTTGTGCGGCGCGCGACCGCTGCCGCCGGCGGCACGCAACGCGGTGGCGCGGGCCAGGATGTCGTCGGCTTTGGCCCAGGCCTGTTCCTCGGTGTCCGCGAGCACGGGGCGGAGGGACAGGCTGAAGCGCGGCGTGCGGCCAAATGGGGCCGCGGCGGCGCGGATGCGGGCGACCAGGCTGCGCACCTGGTCGTGGGTTTCGCCCCATAGCGCGTAGACGTCGGCATGTTTCCCGGCGACCGGGATGGCCGCCTCCGACGCGCCGCCGAAATAGACCGGGATGCCGGTTGGCGCATAGGGCTTCACGTCGCCGAAGCCACGCCGCACCTGATAATATTTGCCGTCATAGTCGAACGGCGTCGATGCGGTCCATTCCTGCCGGACCACGTCGAGATATTCGCTGGTTCGCGCGTAGCGCTCATCCTTGGTGAGATGGTCACCATCCTGGGCCAGCTCGGTGTCGTTGCCGCCGGTGATGATGTGCACGGCGGCACGGCCTTTGGAGAGCTGGTCCAACGTCGCCAGTTGCCGCGCGGCCAGGGTGGGCGCGGTGAAGCCGGGCCGGTGCGCGATCATCAGGCCGAGCCGCTCGGTGACCGAGGCGATATGCTGGCCGACCAGGATGCTTTCCGCCGAATTGGAATTGAACGCGACCAGGACACGATCGAAGCCGACATGCTCGTGCGCCTTGGCGACGGCTTCGATATGGCCGGGATCGACGGCGCCGGTGGTGCGGCGCATCGTCTCCGAGGAATTGAAGTGACCGACATAGCCGATGAATTCGACGCTCATGTGATTTTTCCTTATGCTTGGCTAAGTTTTTGGGTGCGTGGCTAAGTTTTTGGTGGCCGCGCTACAGCGTCAGTGCCTGGTTGAAGGTGGCGTCGAACGCGTGCGTGGTGTCCAGGCGCGCGCGGATCACGCCGGCGGTGAAATACAGATCGGCGGTGCGCTGTTCGTCGGCGATGACCAGGGCGTCGATCGGAATCGGCTTGGGTTGTTCGGTGTCGAACACGGCACCCGCCACGGCCTCGCTGACGCCGATCTCGGCGGCCAGCACACGGGCGTAGGCGCTCTGATGGGCGAGTGCCCAGCGCCGCGCCACCGCGAGCCTGCGGCAAAAATCGGTGAGTGCCGCACGGCGTTGCGCGATCGCGGTATCGGTGGCGAGCAGATAGGAGAGGCCGGTCATCAGACCATGGCCACCATCGACGACGACGCGGGCGCCGTCCACCAGACGGGCTTGGGCGACATAGACGCCCCACGAGCACCAGGCATCGACGGCGCCGACGCTGAGGGCGGATTTCGCCTCGCTCGGCATCAAATTCACCAGTTTGATATCGCCGGGAGCCCAGCCCTGCGCCTGGATGATCGCCAACACCAACGCGTGGCCGATGGAGCCGCGATTGGTGGCGACGCTGCGGCCACGCAGGTCCGCGACCGTGCGGATCGGCGAGGTGTTGGGCACCAGGATCGCGGTGCCGGCGCCGGTGGTGCGGATCGGCGCCACGATGCGCGCCTGCAGGCCGGCGGCGAGCGCGAAGGTGGCGGGCGCGTCACCGGCGAAGGCGAGGTCCACCGCACCCGCGTTCAGCGCCTCCAGCAGCGGGGCGGCGGCGGCGAACTGATTCCAGGTGATCTGATAAGGCACATCGTCCAGCACGCCGGCGGCCTTCATCAGGGATTGTGTGCCACCTTTCTGGTCGCCGGCCCGCAGCGTGACGCTGTCGGCGACGGCCGCGTGGTGGAGCAGCGGGGTGCTCGCGAGGCCGGCGAGGGTGTGGCGGCGCGTGATCATGGGATGCTGTTGGGGCATGGGATGTTTCGGTTCAGCTCGGTGATGCCGGCGCGTGCCAGACGGCTTGGCGGATATCGATGTGGGCGGGAATGATGCGCAGACGGGCGAACGTGTCGGCGATGTCCTGCTGCTGGGCGATGATGCGCGCGTCGAGCGGGCGCACCGCATACACGCCACGGGGGGCGGCGACGCGCTGGGCCTCGATCGGCACGCCGGTGACCTGCGCCATCAGGCCTGCGAGGGATTCCGGGTTGGCGGCGGCCCAGGCGGCGGCCTTGTTGATGGCATCGAGGATCAGTGTGACCTGATCGGGCGAGCTCTCGGCCCAGGCGCGGCGGGCCAGGAAAAAACTGTTGCTGGGGGCTACGTCCGTTGCCTGCGCCAGGACACGCGTGGTGGGGTCCTGTTCGGCGATGGCGAGGAACGGGTCCCAGATCGCCCAGGCGTCGATGGCGCCGTTGCGGAAGGCGGCGGCGGCGTCTGGCGGTTGCAGCGGCACGGGTTGGATGTCGGCCAGCGTGAGGCCGGCCTTGGCCAGTGCCTTGACCACGACATTATGCGCGCTGCTGCCGCGGGTGAAGGCGAGGCGGTGGCCGCGCAGGTCGGCGAGCGTCTTGATCGGGCCACCGGCGCGCACGATGATCGCCTGGTTGTCGCCCTCGACCGGCTGGGCGCCGACATACAGCAGATCCGACCCGGCCGCTTGCGCGAAGATGGGCGGGGTGTCGCCGGTCGCGCCGAAATCGACCGCACCCGCGTTCAGCGCCTCCAGCATCGGCGGCCCGGAGGTGAATTCGACGTAGCTGACGGCGATGCCACGCGGCGCGAACAGCGCCTCCAGCGCGCCCTGCTGGCGCAGGATGACCAGCGCGCCGTTCTTCTGATAGCCGATGCGCAGCTGGCTGCCGGCATAAGCGACGCGGGTGGCGGCGAGGCCCGTCAGCATGCCGGCGAGCAGGCTGGCGGCGGTGCGCCGCGCGAGGATGACACTCATAGGATGGCCTCTTTCACCCCAAGGGCGTCGAGCAGGTCGGCGCGCAGGCGGGCCCGCCTTGGATCGGCGGCGGCGCGCGGGCGTGGCAGGTCGATGTCCAGATCGACGGCGATGCGGCCGTGGTCCAGCACCAGCACGCGGTCGGCCAGGGTGACCGCCTCGTCGACGTCGTGGGTCACCAGCAGCACGGCCGGGCCGTGGGCGCGCCACAGCTCCAGCACCAGCGCGTGCATGCGGATGCGGGTCAGCGCATCGAGGGCGGCGAATGGTTCGTCGAGCAGCAGCAGATGCGGCGCCCGCACCAGGGCGCGGGCCAGCGCCACGCGTTGCGCCTCGCCGCCCGACAAAGTGAGCGGCCAGGCGTCGGCGTGCCGGTCGAGCCCGACCTCGCCGAGGGCCTTGATCGCGCGGGCGCGGGCGTCGGGATCATCCAGCCCGAGCGTGACGTTTTGCCAGACCGGCGCCCAGGGCAGCAGACGCGGCTCCTGGAACACCACGGCGGTCGGCTGTGGCACCGTGACGGTGGCATCGATGGTGACGGGGTCGAGCCCGGCCAGGGTCCGCAACAAGGTGGTCTTGCCCGAGCCGCTGCGCCCCAGCAGGGCGGTGAAGCTGCCCGGCGCCAGATCGAGATCCAGCCGGTCCAGCACCAGATGGGTCCCGAAGCGCCGCGTCAGGCCGCGTACCCGCACGCCGCTCATCGGGCGGCTCCCGCTACCAGGCTGGGGCGCCAGCGAAGGGTGCGGCGTTCCACCCCCCGGATCAGCGCATCCGCGCCGAGGCCGAGCAGGGCGTAGACGAGCAGGCCGACGACGATGACGTCGGTGCGCAGGAAGTCGCGCGCGTCGTCGATCAGGTAGCCGATGCCGGCGGTGGCGTTGATCTGCTCGGCGACCACCAGGCTCAGCCAGGACACGCCGAGCGCGTAGCGCAGCCCGACCAGCAGCGAGGGCAGGGCGCCGGGCAGGATGACCCGTCGCACCATGGCCAGGCGCGACAGGCCGAACACGCGGCCGGCCTCGATCAGCTTGGGGTCGACGCCGCGAATGCCGGCGAACAGGTTGAGATACACCGGGAAGGACGCGCCGAGGGTGACCAGGGCGATCTTGGGCAGCTCGCCGATGCCGAACCACAGAATGAACAGCGGCACCAAGGCGAGGAACGGCAAGGTGCGCAGCATCTGCATCGGCGCGTCCACAATGTCCTCGCCGAGGCGCGACAGGCCGGCGACGACGGCGAGCGCGCCGCCGATGCTGGCGCCGATCACGAAGCCGGTGGCGACACGGGCGAGCGAGACCAGCAGGTTGGCGGGCAGTTCGCCGGTGATCGTGAGAGTCCAGGCGCTGGCCAGGATGGCGCTGGGGGCGGCGATGGTGCGCGGTGAGATCACACCGAGGCGCGACAGGCTCTCCCAGATCAGCAGCAGCACCAGCACGGACGCGTAGCGCCGCAGCCGCGCGCGGGGCCATGGGAGGCGGCCCGCGCGCAGCGTGGGGGCGGCGAGGGCGATCGACTGACCGATCGACTGGCTCATGGCAGCGTGTCCTGTGAGGCGGGTTCCTGTAAGGCGGGCGTGGGAAAGGCCTGTGTGGTCATGAACGAGCCGCCGCCGGTGAGCAGAGTGGCGCCCCCCTTGGGCAGGTCGGTGCGGCCCAGGCCGAGCCGGGGGAACAGCAGTTCGGCGACGCGGTAGGCTTCATCCAGATGCGGGTAGCCCGAGGCGATGACGGTATCGATGCCCAACGCCTGATATTCGCGGATGCGGGCGGCCACCGTCTCCGGGTCGCCGACCAGGGCGGTGCCGGCACCGCCGCGCACCAGACCGACGCCCGCCCACAGATTGGGGGAGACTTCCAGCCGCTCGCGCGAGCCGCCATGCAATGCGAGCATCCGCCGCTGGCCCTCGCTGTCGCTTTCCGTGGCGAGCTTGCGTTGCGCGGTGGCGATGGTGTCATCCGACAGATGCCGGATCAGCTCCCGTGCCGCGTCCCACGCCTGGCCCTCGGTCTCACGCACGATCAGATGCAGCCGGATGCCGTAGCGCAGGGTGCGGCCAAGGGCGGCCGCACGGGCCCGGACGTCGGCGATCTTGGCGGCGACGGCGGCGGGCGGTTCGCCCCAGGTGAGGTAGGCATCGGCCTGGGCTGCGGCCAGGGCGTGCGCGGCGGGTGACGAGCCGCCGAAATACAGCGGCGGATGCGGCGTCTGCACTGGCGGGAACTGCAACTTTCCACCACGCGACGAGATATACCGGCCGATGAAATCGACCTTCTCGCCGGCCATCAGGCCGCGCCAGATGGTCAGATAGTCGGATGCCTGGGCGTAGCGTTCGTCATGCCCCAGCGTGAGCCCGTCGCCGGCGAGGTCGGCGGGATTGCCGCCGCACACGACGTTGATCATCAGCCGGCCGCCGGACAGCCGATCGAGTGCCGCATGCTGGCGGGCCGCCTCGCCGGGCAGCGTGTGGCCGGGGCGGGCGGCGACGAGAAAGCGCAGGCGCTCGGTGCCGGAGGCGAGGCTGGCCGCGGTGACCAGCGCATCCTCGCAGCCATTGCCGGTGGGCAGCAGCACGCCGTGATAGCCGAGCTGGTCGGCGGCCTGCGCGATCTGGCGGAGATAGCGGTTATCCACCACGCGCTGCCCCTGGCTGGACCCGAGATAACGGCCGTCGCCCCCGGTCGGCAGGAACCACAGCAGGTCGAGGGGGCGGTTCGAGATGGCGTTCACTGGTGAGCTCCCGGCGGGACATGTCGTGAAGGGCGCGGCAGATATCCGGTGCGCAGCAGGCTGGCGACGACGCTTTGCACGTCCGGCAATGACGGCCATACGCTGCCGTCGAGGCTCTCGACGCGGGGGTCGACCGCGATGAAGCGGACGATCCCGCGATGGATGATGGCGGCCCCGGCGAACTGGCCGGAGACTTCGATGATGTGCGATCTGTGCATGATGATCCGTTCGCAATCCCGCGTGGGATTCCGCTGTGCCTGATGGGTCTGGACGACGATCAGCTGTGGCTTGGCATTCGCGCCCGACAACAGCGCGACACGCGTGCCGGCTTGCGGCATCGAGAGACCATCAGGGTGCGTGCATCATGCATGACACCATTGATGTTTCCCTCGCGGTGGGCGTTATTCAATATCGAAAACGCGCCGGCGATCAGTTTGCTCGCAGCTTCTTTGGCGCGGCGTCGCGGCAGATTTTGGTTTCACAATTGCGTCCGGCCAGGAAATAACCTGCTACGGCTCGGCGTCGTCGCTGCCCCGCCGATCGCGGAACGCGCGGCCGGACAGCGGATAGGCGGTGGTGTGCTTCAGCCGCTCCATGGCGAACCGCGAGGTGACGTTCTTGAGCGGCACCACATCGATCAGGCGTTTGTAGAACCGGTCGAACGCCGCCATGTCGGCGACCGCCACGCGCAGCATGTAGTCGACCTCGCCGGCCATGCGGTAGGCGTCCATCACCTCGGGCATGTCGGTGACGGCGGCACTGAATGCGGCGGCCCATTGCGGCGAGTGTTCGGCGGCCTCGATCGCGACGAACACGATCAGGCCGACGCCCACTTGCTCGGGATCGAGCAAGGCCACACGGCGCGTGATCACGCCGAGCTGTTCGAGCTTTTGCACGCGTTTCCAGACGGGGGTCGCCGATAGCCCGACCTGGTCGGCAAGCTGGGCCATGGGGGTGGTGCTGTCCTGCTGCAGCAGAAACAGGATTTTGAGGTCGATCTCGTCCATGGGAATCGGGGCGCTCTAAAAGGGGAGGCATAAGGAAGCCGGTCTTTTTTGAAAAAAGAACCAAAAAACTTCTGCATGTTGGGGTTTGGGGCGGCGGCCTTGCGTATGCGGGTCAGCGGCTGGATGATCGCCGAGGAGGAGCGACCATGAAAATCATCGATCATCAGGCGCTGCGCGCGCTGACCCATCGGATCTTGCGTGCCGGGGGGAGCAGCGAGTTGGAGGCGGATATCGTGGTGGGGCATCTCGTCGATGCCAACCTGGCGGGGCATGACAGCCATGGCGTCGGCATGCTGCCGATCTACTGCAAGAATCTCGAGACGGGAACCTTGTTCGCCAATCGGGTGCCGGAGGTGATCCAGCAATCCGCGAGCTTCGCGGTCTGGGACGGGCATGGCGGCTTCGGCCAGGTGATCGCGCGCGATGCCATGGCGTGGGCGATCGGGGCGGCGCGCGAGAATGGCGTGGCGGTGCACGGCTTGCGCAATGCGCACCATATCGGGCGGGTCGGCACCTATGGCGAGATCGTCGCCAATGCCGGGTTGGTGTCGTTGCATTTCGTCAATGTCAATTCCGGGCCGCCGCCGGTGGCACCGTTCGGTGGCCGGCAGGGACGGTTCGTCACCAACCCCGTGTGCATCGCGATACCGGGCACCGCGACCACGCCCGCGATCATTCTCGATTTCGCCACCAGCCGCATCGCCATGGGCAAGGTTCGCGTGGCGTATAACGAGGGCAAGCCGGTGATCCCCGGCGCGCTGCTGACCGCCGCGGGCCAACCCACGACGGACGCCGCGGTGATGTACACCGAGCCGCGCGGCGTGGTCACGCCGTTCGGTGAGCATAAGGGATTCGGTCTCGCGCTGATCTGCGAACTTCTGGCGGGGGCCGTGGTGGGCGCCGGCGCCTTGCACACGGCGACGCCGCCGGAACAAGGCATTCGCAACGCCATGCTGAGCATCGTGATCGACCCGACGCGGCTGGCGGCGCGGCAGTTCATCGATGCCGAGATCGATGCCGTGATCGCCTGGGTGAAATCCTGCGATCCGCTGGACCCGGAGGCGCCGGTGCTGGTGGCCGGCGAGCCCGAACGTCTCAAGCGTGCCGAGCGGATCGCCAATGGCATTCCAATCGACGACACCACCTGGTCGCAGATCGTGCAGGCCGCACAGCGGTTGCAGGTGCCGATCGAGACGTCTTGACGCGCGTGCCCTTCGCCCGCAGGTAATATGCCGCTATGCTGCATGTGCGAGGGCCCCGCGATGGATCATGTCGAGACTGTACCGCTGACTGGCATCAGCAATCCGATCGCGACGCGCTATGGCGACGCGTCCGCGGCGCCTCCCGCGCAATGGAACACGGTGCTGGACACATTGCTGGCGCATCGCTCGGTGCGCGCCTATCTGCCCGATCCGGTGTCGCCGGAAACGCTGGCGCTGATCATCGCGGCGGCGCAGTCGGCGGCGACGTCATCCAATCTGCAAGTCTGGAGCGTGGTGGCGGTCACCGACCAGCAACGGAAGGATCGGCTCTCGGAGATGGCCGGTGGACAACGGCATATCCGCGAGGCGCCGCTGTTTCTGGTGTGGCTTGCCGATCTCGGGCGGCTGGCGGCGATGGCCGAGGCGCAGGGTGTGCCGGCCGAGGCGCTCGATTATCTGGAGATGCTGCTGGTGGGCGTGGTGGATGCCACGCTGGCGGCCCAGAATGCCGTGGTCGCGCTGGAATCGCTTGGGCTGGGCTCGGTGTATATCGGGGGCATTCGCAATCACCCCGAGCAGGTGGCCGCCGAGCTCGGTCTGCCGTCCCGTGTCTTTCCGGTGTTTGGACTGTGCGTCGGCACACCCGATCCACAGCGTCCGGCGAGCGTGAAGCCGCGGCTGCCGCAAGCCGCTGTGCTGCATCACGAACGCTATGACGCGGCGGTGCAGCCCCCGGGGATTGCCGCCTACGACGAGCGGCTGCGCGACTTCCAGATCTCGCAGAACCTGCCGCCCGAGGATTGGACCAGCCGGGCACTGTCGCGGGTGAAAGGTCCTGGCTCGCTCAGCGGCCGGGATCGGATGCGGGCGGCGCTGGCCAATCTCGGGTTCGAAATCCGCTGAGCAGTCCTATTGGACCGGGGAAAACGACGTCGGCTGGAGGAAACGATTTTCCTGTTCCACCAGCAGATCCCGCCGGGCTGATTCGGCGAGATAGACTGACCATGCCGGGTCGGCCGCCATCGCCGCGCGGCGCTGCTCCCGATCGCCCTGGTCGGCGTAGCCCCACATGTGGACGACCTTGTTCAGGGGGCCCTCCGCGGTGGTGTACCAGCCGAGGCAGCGACCGAGATATTTTTCCTGCAGCGGCCAGGCGAGCTCCTCGTACATCTTGACGAACTCGTTCATCTTGCCCGGTTTGCAGGTGTAGATACGCAGATCGACGATCATCTGATATTTCCTCCGACCCACAGCCTACCGCACACCATCCGCTATACAAACCCTTGTCCCCCGCACGCTTTACGGGGCACCATCGGCGATCATGCAGGCGGTCAATCTCGAATTGCGCGACGTGACGCGCCGCTTCGGCGACAAGATCGCGGTCGACCATCTGTCACTGGATATCCCGCCGGGCCAGATGGTCGGCGTCATCGGCCGTTCCGGCGCCGGCAAATCGACGCTGCTGCGCATGATCAACCGACTGCAGACCCCGACGTCCGGCAGCATCCACTACGGCGACACGGACGTCTCGGCCCTCAAAGGTCGCGCGCTGCGCGACTGGCGCACCCGCTGTGCTATGATCTTTCAGCAGTTCAATCTGGTCCCGCGCCTCGATGTGCTGACCAACGTATTGCTGGGACGGCTCAATCATCGCGGCACATGGCCCAGCCTGCTCGGTCTGTTCACCGCGGCGGAACGCGCCATGGCGTTGCAGGCGTTGGAACGGTTCGATCTGTCGGACGTCGCCCTCGTGCGCGCGGACACGATCTCCGGTGGCCAGATGCAGCGCGTCGCGATCTGCCGCGCGCTGCTGCAGGAACCCCGATTGATGCTGGCCGACGAACCAATCGCCAGCCTCGATCCGCATAACGCGCAAGTGGTGATGGAGGCGCTGCGCGGCATCAACCGCGACGACGACATCACCGTGCTGTGCAACCTGCATCATCTGGATACCGCGAGAACCTATTGCGATCGAATTGTCGCGCTGCAGTCAGGCAGGATCGTGTTCGATGGGCTACCGACGGAGCTCACCAAAGAAAAGGTCCGAGATATCTACGGCGTGACCGAAGCCGAATTCAACGCGCCCCGGGCCGCGGGGGGGTCGTTGGCGGCTTGAGGCAAGCAAGTAAGCCGGGCTCTGCCCGGACCCGCCAGGGGCCAAGCCCCTGGACCTTAGATGTGAAGGGTGTTTGAGGAAGGGGGCTGACACCGAGGTGGCAACCTCCGAGTAAGCCCGCTTCCTCAAACACCCTTAAGTCTGGGGGTTCAAAGGGGCGTGTGCCCCTTTGCGGGTCTGGGCGGAGCCCAGCCTTACTTCCTTCTCTCAACGCGCCCACCCATGATAACCCCCCTGAGGGACCGCGAGACGCGGTCGATCAGGGCGACGGCGATCAGGATCATCACGATCAGGAACGACACCTGCTTCCATTCCAGGACGCGGATTTGTTCCGACAGATAGAGGCCGATCCCGCCCGCGCCGACGATGCCGATGATGGTCGCCGAGCGCGTATTGGACTCGAAGAAGAACAGCAATTGGCTTGCGAAGACTGGCAGGATCTGCGGCACGATGCCGAAGCGGATGGCGTGCAGGCGCGAGCCGCCGGCGGCGAGGATGCCTTCGCTGGGGCGGCGGTCGGCGGTTTCGATCGTTTCGGAAAACAGCTTGCCCAAGGCCGCAAAGTCTGAGGAGGCGATGGCCAGCGCGCCGGCGAACGGACCGAGGCCGACGACGTCGATCCAGATCAGCGCCCAGATCAGCGTGTCGATGCTGCGCACCACATCGAGGCTGCGTCGGCTGAGCACGTGCAGGATGCGGTTGGCGACGATGTTGCGGGCGGCGAGAAAGCCCATCGGCAGTGCGAGTGCTGCGCCCAGCAGGGTGCCAAAGAAGGCGATCGCGAGGGTTTGTCCGAGGGCGCCGAGATAGATCAACGCCCGGGCTGCGCTGCCGGGGTTGGGCGGCAGCATCAGGCCGGCGATGTCCCACATGCGCCACAGGCCGGTGATCAGCAGCGCCGGGGTCAATCCGAAGCTGATCAGACCGTAAACATAGAGTGCGGTGAAGATGGCAAGCCCCGCGAGCATCCGCGCGCGGGCCGGCCAGGCGACGCGGAGAATGGCGGCGTGCCGCAGCCGCAGGGCGGCGCGGTCAGACTGCGACAGGATGGGCGCGGTTTGTATGGTCATCGTTCGGCGCCGAACGACAGCAGGCGGTGGCGGATTTTCTCGGACACGAAGTCGATCAGCATGACGCAGACGATCAGCATCACCAGGATGGCACTGACGTCGGCATAGTAGAAGTTGCGGATGGCGACGATGAGTTCCTGGCCAATGCCGCCGGCGCCGACGAAGCCGATCACCGCGGCACCGCGCACGTTGATCTCGAACCGCAGCAGAGAATAGCTGGCGAAACCCGATATCACCTGGGGCAACACGCCGAAGCGGACTTGCGCGAACCAGGTGCCCCCGCTGGCGGCGATGCCTTCGACGGGGCGCATGTCGATGCTCTCGACGATCTCGGCGAACAACTTGCCAAGCGCGCCAGTGGTGTGGATGGCCAGCGCGAAGGCGCCGGGCAGCGCGCCCAGCCCGAACGCGATGACAAACAGCATGGCGAACACGATGTCCGGCACGCTGCGGGCGAATTCCAGCAGGCGCCGCACGGCGATGCGCACGAGCGTCGAGCGGATCAGGTTCTCGCTGGTCAGGAAGCAGCCGATGAAGGCGCCGGCGACACCGGTCGCGGTGCCGACATAGGCGATCAGGATTGTGTCGCCGAGCAGCCGGCTCCAGCGGCGAAATCCCCAAAACCACGCACGCGGATCGCTCAGCACGATAGCACCGCTGTCGAGATGGGCGAGACGGTCGAAATAGCTGCTGAAATTGCCGATCTTGCCCCACCACACGGCAGGATTCACCTCGGCGCCGATCACCGAGGCCGCCAGCGCCAGGAGCAGCGCGATCGCGCCGAGCAGCAATTGCCGACGCTTCGCCGCACCCGCTTGCCGATAGGCAAGCAGGTGCGGCGCCAGCTGATGGTCGGGTGGAATGGCGATGCCGTGGATCAAGTCGGCCGCTGGATCAGGCGTTGGTCTTGCGCAGTCCGTCGACGAACTTGATCAGTTTGATGGTGTCGTCATAGGCCGCGTTGTCGACCGGTTCCCACGGACGGTTCTTGCCGTCGGACAGACGATCGAACTCGGACTTTGCCTTGACCGGAGCTTCCAGGAAGGTGGTGTTGATGGCGGCCTTCAGATCGGGCGGCAGGTCGGTCAGCATCGCGGTCGGCGAGTTGATGATCAGGTCGGATTTCAGGATGATGCGGAAATCCGCCTTGGTCATCGTCTTGCCGTCGGGCGACTTGACCATGCCCTTGTCGAGCATGCGGGTGAGGTTCGAATCATCGTCGGCGTTCCACCAGTTGGCGGCGACATCGACGGTGCCCTGGGCCAGCGCGATCACCGCATTCTCATGGCTGCCGGTGACCAGCACCTTGCTGAAGAATTTCTCGGCATTGATGCCGCGCTTGTTCAGGGCGAACAGCGGCATGTTGTAGCCCGACGTCGAGTTCGGATCGACCAGGCCGAGATTTTTTCCTTTCATCTCCTCGACCGACTTGTAGGGGCTGTCGGCGTGCACGTAGAACACCGAGTAGTAGCCCTTGGTGCCGTCGCTGTTGACGTCGATGAGGAAGGCGTCGGTCTTGACACCGGTGACGCGGGCGCGGGCGAACGAGGCAGGCCCGTAATAGCCGATGTGGATATTCTCCGCGCGCTGGCCTTCGATCACCGCGGCATAGTCATTGGCGATGCGCAGGGTGACCTTGGTGCCCAGCGCCTGGCTGAGATAATTGACGAACGGGGTGTAACGGTCGATCACGCCCGAGGCGTTCTCGGCCGGTACCACGGCGAACACCAGCTCGGGATATTGCGCCCGCCAGCTTTGCGCGCGGGCCGGAAGGGCCGCGGCGGTGGCGGCGCCGGCGGCAAGGCCGGCCAACAGAGTACGACGTTTCATGATTATGCTACCTACATGTTGCGGTTTGTGGGCTGGCGGGTCAGGCGGTGGCCGCACCCGCCAGGGCGCTTGCGAACGCGGGGCGTTCGGGCATGTCGACGACCTCGTTCGCCTCCATGCCATACAGCTCGCGCGACACGGCATCGGTGAGCTCGGCGGGTGTGCCGTCGAACACCAGTCGGCCGGCCGCCATGCCCACCAGGCGGTCGCAATAGCCGCGGGCCAGGTCGAGCGAATGGATGTTGCACAGCACGGTCATGCCGAAATGCCGGTTGATGCGTTGCAACGCGTCCATCACCACTTTCGCGTTGCGCGGATCGAGCGAGGCCACCGGCTCGTCGGCCAGGATGATCTCAGGTTCCTGCAGCAAGGCCCGGCAGATCGCCACGCGCTGCTGCTGGCCGCCCGACAAGGTGTCCGCCCGCTGCGGCGCCAGGCCGGCGATGTCGAGCTGTTCGAGGGCGGCCATCGCCAGGATGCGGTCATCCTCGGTCCACAATTTGGCCAGCGACCGCCAGGCCGGGGTGTGCGCGAGGCGGCCCATCAGCACGTTGTTCAGCACGTCCATCCGGCCGACCAGGTTGAACTGCTGAAAGATCATCGCGCAGCGCCGCCGCCATTGGCGCAGCGCCGGGCCGCGCAGCATGCTGATGTCGGCCCCGTCCCAGGTCATGCGGCCGGCGCTGGGATCGGTCAGGCGATTGACCATGCGCAGGAAGGTGGATTTGCCGGCGCCGGAGCGGCCGATCACGCCGACGAACTGGCCGCGCGGGATCGAGAGCGACACCCCGTCCACCGCCGTCTTGCCGCCGAACTGCTTGGAAACGCCATCAAGCACGAGCATGAACGTGGGCCACCTGTCCCGAAGAAGATGTGCGGGTTATCTCCCAGACGGTGGTCGCTGCATTTGAAGCTTTTGTGACGGATGCAGCCGGATCAGGCTTGACATCGAACTGTCACACAGCGTCACCCTTGGGTGGCAATGTCGATGCGGGAGGATGTGACAATGATCACGCGACGGGTGTTTTCGGCGGGTGCCGCTGCCTTGCTGGCGGCACCGGCTGTGGCGCAGACCGCCCCCGCCATGCCCAAACCGGGCAAGCGCGATTGGGCGGCCGAGGTGCCGGTGATCCGCGTCGGCCTGCTCGGCGGCGAGAACGACGCCGATCGCCTGCAGCGTGTCGATGGTTATAAGAAGCTGCTGGAAAGCACCTTCGAGGTACCGGTGAAACTGCTGCCGGCGTCCGACTATGCCGGCGTGATCCAGGCGTTCGCCGCGCGCCAGGTGGACATCGCCTATATGAGCCCGGCGGCCTATGCGGCCGCCTGGATGCAGAGCGACGGCAACGTCATTCCACTGCTGACCAGCGAGGAGGCCGATGGCAGCACGTTCTATGTGGCGGTGCTCTACGTGCGGGCTGATTCAGGCATTACGACGCTGGAACAGCTGCGCGGCAAATCGCTCGCCTGGGCGGACCCCAACAGCGCGTCGGGCTATCTGATCCCGCGCGCCGAATTCCGCGGCATGGGCATCGACCCCGAAAAATATTTCTCCCGCACCGGCTTCGCCGGCGGCCATGAGCAGGGCGTGATCGCGGTGGTCAATCACCAGTACGACGCCGGCGTCACCTGGAGCTCGGGGATCGGCGACGCCGCCCAGGGCTACACCCGCGGCATGCTGCGCATCATGGTGGAAAACAAACTGCTCGATATGAAGGACATCCGGATCATCTGGAAGTCGCGCCCGATCGAGAATGGTCCGCTGACCGTGCGCGCCGATACGCCGGCGTCGTTTCGCGCCGACATGCTGGCGCTGCACCAGGCGATCCCGACCGCCGAACCGGTGATATTCCATCAGATGGACATGGGATCCTCGAAGAACTGGGTGCCGGTGAAGCACGAGGATTACGCGGTGTTCGTGGATATGCTGAAAGCCGAGGCCGCCGATCGCCGCAAGCGTTGAAGCGGCGTTCGTCGCGCGCCGGCGTGCGCGAAGGCAGGCGAGCCTCGGCTATGGGCTGCTGCTGCTGGCGCTGCTGCTGCTGAGCGCCTGGTTGTCGGAGGCCTATCCCGCGTCGCTCGCCGCCGGGTTGCCGCGCATCGGCGAATATTTCCACAAGCTGGCGCCGACATTGCACTGGCGGCTGCTGTTCGACGGGGTCACCACCGAGGGCTCGCTGGCCTATTGGTTCTACCGGCTGGACAGCTGGTCCTGGCTGCTGTTTCAAACCGTCCAGATGGCCGCCCTCGCGACGTTCGGGGGGGCTGTCGCGGCGCTGCTGCTGTGCTGGGCGGCGGCGGCCAATCTCGCCCCCAATCGCGCGGTCTATATCGCGTTCCGGCGCGGGCTGGAGCTGTTCCGCACGGTGCCCGACATCGTCTACGCGCTGATCCTGGTCTATGCGTTCGGCGTCGGCCCACCCGCCGGTATCTTCGCGATCGGCCTGCACACCGTGGGCGCGCTGGGCAAGCAGTTCGCCGAGGCGGTGGAAAACGCCGACATGCGGCCGTGGGACGGCGTGCGCTCGGCCGGCGGCACCTGGGCGCAGGGCGTGCGCTATGCCATGCTGCCGCAGGTCCTGCCGAATTTCCTCAGCTACGCGCTGCTGCGTTTCGAAATCAACGTACGCGGCTCCACGGTGATCGGCTTCGTCGGCGCCGGGGGAATCGGCCAGGAGCTGTACCAGGTGATCGCGCAGAATTACTATGAGGAAATCAGCGCCATCGTGGTGCTGATCATCCTGGTGGTGGCGGCGATCGACATGCTGTCCGAACGGCTGCGCGGCTGGGCGATGGGGGCCGCGGCGGCGACATGAGCCCGGACGCTGCCACCATCGCCACGCTGCGTGCCCGCTACCCCCGGGCGTTCGCCGCTTCGCCGCGCCGGCGCGCCACCCGCGTCGTGGTCGGCGTGCTCGGGCTGGCCTGGCTGGTGGCGCTGCTGGTGTGGTTCGACCTGACGCCGGCGCGGCTGTGGGACGGGCTGTTCGGCCTGTTCAAGATCGTCCGCCTGATGATCCCGCCCAGCCCCGGCGCGCAGTGGCAGGACATTCTCAATGGCCTCGCGCAGAGCGTCGCGATGGCGTTCCTGGGTACCTTCGTGGCCATGCTGATCGCCGTGCCGCTGGGCTTTCTCGGTGCGGGCAATGTGGTGATCAATGGGCTGGCGCACTTCTCCATCCGCCGGGTGTTCGATGGGCTGCGGGGGATGGACCAGCTGATCTGGGCACTGGCGTTCGTGCGCGCCGTCGGGCTCGGCCCGCTCGCCGGCGTGCTGGCGATCGCGGCCGCGGAAATCGCGGTGCTGGCCAAATTGTTCGCCGAAGCCATCGAAAACGCCGACACACGCCAGCCCGAAGCGATCACGGCGGTGGGCGGCAACCGGCTGCTGCGCATCCGCTTCGGCCTGCTGCCGCAAGTGGCGCCGCTGATGCTGTCGCAGTTCCTGTATCAGTTCGAAAGCAATACCCGCAGCGCCAGTATCCTCGGCGTGGTCGGCGCGGGCGGCATCGGCCTGCAAATCGCCGAACGCATCAAAGTGGGCTACTGGAACCAGGTGCTGTTCATCATCCTGCTGCTCCTCGTCACCGTCGCCCTCATTGACGCCCTATCCGCCCGCATCCGCCGCGGCCTTATCGGAGTTGCTTAGAGTCTGTTTGAAAACTCGCTAGGGTGAGCAAGCTGGCGTGATTTTCCGAGCACCGAAGCGGAGCGACCTTCAGGTCGTGAGCTCCGCTTGGTCGCTCGCCGAGCGAACGGAGCGCAGGAAAAGCGCGTCAGATGGCCACCATAGGTGAGTTTTCAAACAGACTCTAAGCCGCCCGATACAGCCCCGCGGTCGCGGCGCGGGTGCAAGCGAGGGCGATGAGGAGGTCGAGGGTGGGGGTTGGCACGCCGGCTCGTCTGGCGAGTTCCAGGGGGGCGGCCAGCATGCTTTCGATTTCCATCGGGCGGCCGAGTTCCAGGTCCTGCAGGATGCTGGGTTTATGGGACGAGGCGCGGGAGTGGCCCAGCTGGGTTTCGATGTTCAGGGTAGGGTTGCAGCCCAGCGCGGTCGCGATCGCGATCGCTTCCTCGTAGATGTGGCGCACCGCGGTTTCGATGGCGGGTTCCAGCAGGTTCAGCTTGGGGGGGGCGCCGGTCAGGATGGCGATCGGGCCGCCGCCGAGGTTGAGCAGCAGTTTGGACCAGATGGCGTCGCGGATTTTTGGCGTGGCGTCGACGATGAAGCCGCTGGCGCGCAGGGGGGCGGCGATCACCTCGATGCGCGGGGTGAGCGCGCCGTCTGGCTCACCGAGCACCAGGCGGTTGCGGGGGTTTTCGACATGGACCACGCCCGGTTCGACCACGGTGCAGGCGGAGTAGATCACGCCGCCGATCACGCGGCGGACGTCGACGGCGGCGCGGATGGCGCCGTCGGGGTCGAGCTGGGGCAGGGTTTGGCCGTCCAGCGCGCCGCCATGGGCGTGGAAATACCACCAGGGAATGCCGTTCATCACGAACACCACCGGGGTGTCCGGGCCGAGCAGCGGGCCGATGCCGGCGGCGACCGAGGCCAAGGCCGGGGATTTCGCGGTCACCAGCACCGCGTCCTGTGGGCCGAGCTCGCGCGGGTCGTCGGTCGCGGTCACGTGGGCGTGCAGTTCGGCGTCCGGCGCGTGGATGCGCAGCCCGTTCTGGCGGATGGCGGCGAGGTGGGCGCCGCGGCCGACGATGGCGACTTCGGCCCCGCCGCGCGCCAGTCGGGCGGCGAGATGGCCGCCGATCGCGCCGGCGCCGTAGATGCATATGCGCGGGGCGCGGACCTCATTGGTGGGGGCGTTGGGCGGTGTGGACATGGGCGCTCACGGGAAAGTGGGGTGCGATGCATCATGGAAGCCATGCTGCGGCGCGGCAAGGCGGGGGTGGCGCTCTGGACACCCGGCGGCGGCGTTGCCTATAGCTCCCCGTCATGAATACATCGCCCATCATCATTCCCGTGATTCTGTCCGGTGGCTCGGGCACCAGGCTGTGGCCGGTGTCGCGGGAGAGCTTTCCGAAGCAGTTCTGGCCGTTGATCTCCGATCGCTCGATGATCCAGGAGACCGCCAGCCGGGCCCGCGCCGAGGGGTTCGGGCCGCCGATGGTGGTGTGCAACCAGGAGCATCGGTTTCTGGTCGCCGAGCAGATGCGGCTGTTGGGGATCGAGGGCGCCCGCATCGTGCTGGAGCCGATGGGCCGCAACAGCGCGCCGGCGATCACCGCGGCGGCGTTGCTGGTGGCCGAGCAGCATCCGGACGCCATTCTGTGGATGATGGCGGCGGACGCCTCGATCCATGATCTGGCGGCCTTGCACGCAGCGCTCGACGTGGCGGTGCTGGCGGCGCAGTCGGGGCGGATTGTGACGTTCGGCATGCGCCCGACCGCGCCCGAGGTGGGCTATGGCTATATCGAGGTCGGGCCGGCGATCGAGGGGATCGCGGGCGCGCGGGATCTGGCGCGCTTCGTCGAGAAGCCCGATGCGGCAACCGCGGCCACGCTGGTGGCATCCGGCCGGCATCTATGGAATTCCGGCATGTTCGTGTTCACCGCGGCGACGCTGATCGCGGAGATGGAGACGCACGCGCCGGAGGTGGTCGCCGCGATGCGTGCCTCGGTCAGCGGGCGGGCCGACGATCTGGATTTCATTCGGCTGGAGCCGGCCGCCTTCGCCGGCTGCCCCAATATCAGCATCGATTATGCGCTGGCCGAGCGCACCGCGCATGCCGCCGTGGTGCCAACCGACATTGGCTGGTCCGATGTCGGCAGCTGGGGCGCGCTGTGGGAGCTCGGCTGCAAGGATGCCGACGGCAACGTGGCGGTGGGCGACGTGCTGCTGGAGGGTTCGGAGAATTGCTACGCCCGCAGCGACGGCATTCTGACCGCCGTGGTCGGGCTGCAGGACGTGATCGTGGTGGTGACCGAGGACGCGGTGCTGGCGATGCATCGCGAGCGGGCGCAGGACGTGAAGAAGGTGGTGGACCGGCTGAAGGCCGCCGGTCGGCATGAGGCGGTGGCGCATAACCGGGTGTATCGGCCCTGGGGCTTCTATGAGAGCCTGATCCATGGCGACCGATTCCAGGTGAAGCGCATCGTCGTCAGCCCCGGCCACAAGCTGTCGCTGCAGAAACATTTTCACCGCGCCGAGCATTGGGTGGTGGTGAATGGCAGTGCCCTGGTGACGCGCGACGACGACACCTCGCTGGTGCGCGAGAACGAAAGCATCTATCTGCCGCTCGGCTGCGTGCATCGGCTGGAGAATCCCGGTCGCATTCCATTGACGCTGATCGAGGTGCAGTCGGGCAGTTATCTCGGCGAGGATGACATCGTTCGTTTGCACGATACCTACGGCCGCAGTTGAGCCGTCGCCCGCCGATCACGATCCGCCCGTTCCGATAAATCACCTGGAAGATCTCTTATGCCGACAGCCCTTATCACCGGCATCACCGGACAGGACGGTGCCTATCTCTCGCAGCTGCTGCTTGGCAAAGGCTATGAGGTGCATGGCCTGCTCCGCCGATCCGCCTCCGCCGAGATCATCGGCGAGCGGTTGCGCTGGCTTGGCGTGCTCGACCGCGTGAACCTGATCGATGGCGATCTGATGGATCTGTCCAGCGCCATCCGCATCGTGCAGACGGTGAAGCCCGACGAGGTGTATAATCTGGCCGCCCAGAGCTTCGTGCATGCCTCGTGGCAGCAGCCGCTGCTGACCGGCTCGGTGACCGGTCTGGGTGCCGTGAACATGCTGGAGGCGGTGCGCATCGCGCATCCGACGGCGCGGTTTTATCAGGCGTCGTCCTCGGAGATGTTCGGCAAGATCCAGGAGCAGCTGCAGAGCGAGCGCACGCCGTTCTACCCGCGCAGCCCCTATGCCGCGGCCAAGCTGTATGCGCATTGGATGACGGTGAATTATCGCGAGAGTTTTGGGCTGCATGCCTCGTCCGGCATTCTGTTCAACCATGAAAGCCCGCTGCGCGGCATCGAGTTCGTCACCCGCAAGGTCACGGACGGGGTGGCGCGGATCAAACTGGGGCTGGCCAGTGAGCTGAAGCTCGGCAACCTCGATGCGACGCGCGACTGGGGCCATGCGCGCGACTATGTCAAGGCGATGTGGCTGATGCTGCAGCAGGATGTGGCGGATGACTATGTGATCGCCACCGGCCGCACCACCAGCATCCGCGATCTGTGCCGGATGGCGTTTGGGCATGTCGGACTGGATTATCAGGCGTTCGTGCGCACCAGCGCCGATCTGCTGCGCCCGGCCGAGGTGGATGTGCTGCATGGCGATCCCGCGAAGGCGAAGCAGAAGCTCGGCTGGCAGTTCACCGCGACGCTGGAGGACATGATCGCCGAGATGCTGGAGGCCGATCTCGCGCGCCATCGCGCCCGCACGCATGTGGCGATGCCGACCGAGGCCAGCGTGGCGGCGGCGCGCGGCTGATCGGCTGCCGGACCCGCTGATGCAACCGAGCCGCATCCTGGTGACCGGCGCCGCCGGGTTCGTCGCCGGCCACCTGGTCGGCGCGCTGCAGGCGGCGTTCCCCCAGGCTGCGCTGACGCTGTGTCAGCCGGGTGGAGCGGATATCGACATCACCGACGCGGCGGCGGTGGATGCGCTGATCGCCGAGATTCGCCCCGACGTGTGCGTGCATCTGGCCGCCGTGTCCGCGGTGCCGGCGGCCCAGCAATCGCCTGATCATGCCTGGCAGGTCAATCTGC